>Ga0364860_11117_pt1 | contig 10778 bp, 11 predicted proteins | sample ExccelAu500001D4_FD_206916 | JGI IMG/M metagenome (GOLD analysis project Ga0364860, IMG submission 206916) | Enriched cells from Trout Bog Lake Hypolimnion, Wisconsin, USA - BchlTB.Aug20.5000.01 .D4 | ecosystem: Environmental > Aquatic > Freshwater > Lake > Hypolimnion/Profundal zone | place: USA... | reverse complement strand
TACAAAAGGAAGTAAATTATGTCTTCAAAAACAATTGTTATTCTCTGCATTGCCTGCGCTGTCGTAGGAATATTTTTATTTAAGAAAAATCAAAAAACTTCTCATCAGGGCTATATAACGATTGGCATTTTACAAACTGCTAGTCATCCTGCTTTAGATCAAGTAAGAGAAGGTTTTATTCATGAAATGCACAGAAATGCCAAAGAGCCTATCCATTTTGTCGTGCAAAATGCAGAAGGCTCTCTTTCTCAAGCACAGGCGATCGCTTCTCAGTTTCATTCTCAAAGAAACATTCAAGCAATTCTTGCTATTGGCACACCTGCTGTACAAGCGATAGCACGAGTAGAAAAAAATAAACCTATCTTTATCTCCGCTGTCAGCGATCCAGAATCCTTGGGGATTTTGCAAAGTGCAAATATCTGCGGCACAACAGATCGTATTAATACAGAGGCTCAGGCAACGCTCACTTCTGAGCTACTCCCCCACGCAGATACAATCACTATCTTGTACAGCCTTGGAGAAGCTAACTCTCAAAGCATGGTCCATAAAATAGCTTCTTCCTTGCAAGAGAAAGATATTCAGACTCAATTTGTAGGTGTTTATACAGAAAGTGAAATCGCTGCCGCTGTACATACCATTGCACGTAAAAGCAAAGCTATCATCATGCCAGCAGATAATCTCCTTGCAGGAGCTATGCCACTACTTGTCAAAGAAACATGTAAACACCAACTTCCTTTGATTGTCAGCGACCCTCTCTGCGTTTTTCAAGGTGCCTTAGCAGCCATAGGTGCTGACTACCAGGATTTAGGTCAGCAAACAGCCACCCTTGCAAAACAAGTGCTTTTTGACAATCTCTCACCCGAGACTGTAGGTGTGCAAGATCCTGCACAATTACATACTGTCATCAACCAGCAAACACTTGATCACTTATCCCTAGTGCCTTCAGAGCAGGTGCTATCTCATAGTCGTTTAGTGACAAGCGAAGGAGTCTCTCATGTCCGGTGAACTCATTGAAATCCTACAACATATTCTTTTACAAGGACTCATTTACTCCTTAGTCGTCATGGGAATGTATCTCTCTTCTCGCGTGATTAAATTTGATGATCTCACAACAGAAGGGAGCTTTGGACTAGGTAGCGTCACAGCAACAGTAGCCATCACCTTAGGTCTTTCACCTTGGCTCACACTTCCTCTTGCTATGTTCAGCGGCGCTATTGCTGGAGCAATGACAGGAATCTTACATACTCGATTTAACATCAACCCTCTCATCTGTGGATTGATTGTGACAACAGCACTCTTTTCTGTATGTTTGAAAGCTGCTGGAGCAAATCAATCGCTCTATGGATACTCTACACTCTTCTTGCCTGACGCATCTCCTCTATGGATCTTAGGTGTTCTACTCACACTTGTGACTCTCCTGTTTTGGGGATTAAAATGGCTATTAAACTCTGAGGTAGGGTTACTACTCAAAGCATTAGGGACAAATCCTCATATGCTCACACGCCTAGGAAAAGATATCGGAAGCTACAAAATCTTCACTTTGATGATTTCTAATAGCTTGATCGCTCTCTCTGGCTCTCTTCTTATTCAATGGAATGGATTTTTTTCCATCACCGGCAATATTGGTACGCTCATCATTGGATTGATTGGACTAATTCTCTCAGAACTCATTCAACGCTCCTTTGGAATAGGACTCATCCTAGGTGCCATTGCCTATCAAGCACTCTTTAGCATCACGATTGCACTGCAGTTAGATCCTGTGTGGAACAATCTGATCAAAGCTCTCTTAATTGTTGCGCTCATTCAATTAAAACCTAAAAAAATGATTCAAGAATCTGCGATTCAAAGGACATAACATGCTAAAACTCTCACAGATCACAAAAACATTTCATGGTCTTAATATCTTAAAGAATCTCTCATGCACAGTAGAAAAAGGTGACTTTATCATCATCATGGGTCCCAATGGTGCTGGTAAAACGACTTTGTTTGACCTCATCTCAGGAAAAATCTTTCCTGATCAGGGCTCCCTTTACATGGACGATCAAGACATTACACATCTGGGTGAAAAAAAGCGTGCTTCTTTCATCGGAAAACTTCATCAAAACACCTATCTAGGATCTTGCGCGAATCTCACCCTCCGAGAAAATTTATCTATGATACATCTCAAAGATAAAAAAGCTTCTCTATCTAAAGGAACAAACCTTTTTCCTAAAGAGGTTGTAGAAACGCTTCTCAAACCTTTAAACTTGAATTTAGAAAAACTTCTTGATGCCCCCATGGGAACACTCTCAGGAGGACAAAGACAACTCATTGCATTTATCATGACAATCTTAAATCCACCCAAACTCTTACTGTTAGATGAACCTACAGCAGCTTTGGATCCACGCTCTTCGACACTCTTACTCTCTTTTGTACAACGTTATATCAAAGAGCATCAAATTCCCACACTGCTGATCACACATGATCCTCTCATTGCAAAACACTTGGGCAATAAACTCTGGATCTTACAAGAAGGAGGGATCGCACAAACCTTCGGCATGGAAAAAGAGCTCTTAAATCCTCATGAATTTTTCCACGCAATCGATTATCAAATGCTCCATTCTGAAATGACACAAGGATGATATGAATGATCCTTATTTCTTTAATAACCCTCTTCCATCGGAAGGTTTTAAAAAAAGAAAAATAAAAGCTGCTAGACAGACACATCCACCTGTGACGATAAATGACCCCTTAAAGGGTTCCTTAAGCCCAGGGCTTAAGTGTATGTGCCACCCTATAAAGAACTGCAAAACAAGAGCGCTGATTCCAATCCCAAGAGCATTGGAGAGATATTGGATCGTGCTTACAATAGTTGTCGCACTACTTTTATCACTATCCTCAATACGCGCATAGTAAAGTGTGTTCATTCCAAGAAAATGGAGAGAGCAACATATTCCGTTGATATATAAAAGAGCTACAGGGATGTAAGGAGTTGTTAAAGTAATCTGTGAAAAACACATGATCGTTATCCCATTCAAAAGCGCACATAAAGGCAATATTTTACTAAATCCAAATCTGCATAAAATAGTCCTTTGAAAATATTTTATACTGAGCATACCTACCGTCCATGCACAGGTCAATAGCCCCGAATGGAAGGGAGATAGCTGATGGGCGACTTGAAAGAAGAGTGGTAGCAAGAAAAAAACACTGTTAATACCTAGCCTAGAGAAAAGATTCCCAAGGGCTGCTACAAAAAATGTTTTCAATTTAAAGAGTTTTATCTCTATCAAAGGTGCCACCGTTTTACGGTAGTGAAGATAAAAACCATAAAAACCTAGCCCTGCTAAAAGAAAACAAGCGATCAAGCTCTTCAGAGAAAACGTCTGTAATGATATCAGTTCAACAAGAATGAATAGAAACACCGTACTGGCGCTAAACAGAATAAAACCTATCCCATCAAAAGGAGGACACTCCTCCTTTTTGATATTTTTTATATAACGAAAAGCGGCAAAAAGTCCTAAAATACCAATAGGTACATTAATATAAAAAATCCATGGCCATGAATAATATGTTGTAATCCACCCACCCACGAGTGGACCCAGCAAAGGTCCGAGCAGCGCCGGCGTCGTCATAAAATTCATAGCACGTAAGAGCTCTTGCTTATCAAAAGCGTACAGCATGATGAGACGCCCAACCGGCATCATCATCGCACCACCAATACCTTGTACCACACGTCCCACAACGAGCCAAGGAAGGGTGCGTGACATACCACATCCTACAGAGCTTAAAATAAATACAATGATAGCGTACATGAAAGTTGTTTTTGTACCCAGCCGATCAGCCACCCATCCGCTGATAGGAATAAAGATCGCAAGGCTTAGAACATAGCTAATTAAAGCGAGCTTGATATCGAGAGGATTTACAGAAAAGCTTTGTGCCATCGCAGGCATCGCTGTAGATAATATGGTTGTATCCAGCGTTTCCATAAACAAGGCAGATGCAATAATCCATGGAGTGACTTTTTTATCGATCATATTGAATGCATCATGTTTGAACTCTTATTATTTTAGTTAACACAAACTCTTAAAGAATGGAAGCGATTGCCTCTATGTAGAACTTTTAACTGGAAAAATCTACATATTACTGCTAGTGTGCTCGGAAAAGTTTTAATGTATCTTCCAGCAACAATAAGGAGAATTCAAATGAAAAAAGGTCTGTTTTTTCTAATTGCAGGGTTAATGAGCTTCTGTAGCATCATTTTTGCTACTAGTGCGGTAGATGTTCCTGTAACTTATAAGACCTCTATTATAGGCGGGGGAATCATTGGAGCTCTTGAATCATATTATGCCTATAAAGATGCACAAGAGAATGGAGAAAAACTTTGTATTACTGTCTATGAAAAAGATCACTTTTTTGGTGCTTCAAATACTGCGTATAATATTGTACCCAGCCTCACCATTGATGAAATTTTAAGCGTGGTTCCCCGCGGTTCTGCATTGGTTGAAAAACTAGCCATTCTTTTTAATAAGCCCGGAGGCATCCGTGTAGATGATGTCAGTGGCGTTAATGATTCAGAGTCCGCCATCAAATTTAAAGAAGCTGTCGCTATTTACGGTTCTGATAAAAATCATGCTGATCGGACATTAGCCTTATTAATGCTTGGCAAAAAAAGCATGGACTTATGGCAACAGCTGTACGATGAGGGCGATGAAGAGCTGAAAGCGATTTTGGAAGCATCAAATTTCAATCCTTGTCGTGAACCTAGAAACGATTCTGAGAAACTTTTGCATGATGGTTATCGCATAGATCTTATCTATGACATCCCCGATGCACAGACGCGTGCCCTCGCTATGAAGGCTGACTATGAGAAGTTGGGCTATAAGAATTGCACCCTTTTATCTCCTGATGAAGTGATGGCTATTGATCCCTATCTGACCGGTTTTTGCTATGAGCATTCCGAGTTAACCGCTAATAGTCACCGAATTTGGAAAAGTGATAGTATCGCTTTATGGAGACCCGGTGGTTGCATAGATACGAGAGCTTTCTTACCTAAATTTTACGCCTATCTGCAAAAAGTCATGGGTCAATATATAGATAGCGAGAATCAAATCCATGACTGCTTTCAAATTCAGTTTGGTAAAGAAGTCTCTGGTGTAGAGTTTCATGCTAATGCCGACAAGTTACACATCATTGGATTAAAATTTATTGATGGAACTTCCCAAATGGATGAGAATGCGGAAATCGAAACATGCTATATATTTTGTCCTGGCGAATCTATTGGAACACTCCATCATCTAGGATTCAATGAACCTGTCTATGCAGGCTTCGGTGGCGCCTCACTATTCATGACCATTCCACTCTCTCCTGACCAGATCGCAAGGTATAAAGATTTTTCTCATTGTATGGAAGTTCACAATGAGGGGATTGTTTTAGCATGGCAAGCGAGATTCAAAGAAAACGCGATTTTTATAGGCGTTGCTGGAACAAAAGCATTTTATGGAGATAAGCAACCCAATGCTGATGAGGCTTTTGCCAAAAACAGAAACCTCGTCCAATTAAATATGGTGAACCATGTATTACCTCAATTTATTTCCTTAGCTTGTGGATATGACACAAAAGGTAAAACGCTTAACGCTGAAGACCTCTCTTTTCTAGAAGAAAGTGGTGTTGCCTATCGTTGGGTAGGGAGAAGAGCTGTTGCATATGATGGTTTTCCAACGATCGGTGCTCTTTACCATAACAATTGCAAAGTGAGCAACGCGCGCTGTACAACCCATCTAGGATCTGGAGGAGTTTCCTTTGGTCCTGGTGCAGTTTTTATTAGTCGCAACTCCGATCACAACATCAATGATGCTTTTATTGAGAAGGTTTTGATGTATTCAGACTCAAGACGCATCGCTGAATAAACGTTTACGGAAGGTAGGCAAAGACTTACCTTCTGGATCTAAACCGATTTTTCAAAGAACATTCCCATACGTGTCAACAAGAGATCACGCATAGCTGAACTCACCTTATCAGGAGAACCAGTATCAAATGGAGGCTCAGGATCATACTCTATAGCCAATTGCAATGTTTGAGCTACCTGGGGTCCAGCAACCTTCGCAGCAAGCGTAAGTGCCATATCTATCCCAGCGGAAACGCCAGCTGCTGTGATAATTTTACCTGCTTCCACAATACGTTGAGATATAGGCTCAGCACCCCAGAACCGTAAGCGATCGAGGACAGCCCAATGAGTTGTTGCTTTTAAACCATTCAGAAGTCCGGCTCTTCCTAAAATCAGACTCCCTGTACACACTGATGTAGTCCACTTGGTCGTTGCATGAATAGAGCATACCCACTCTAGTATTTCTGGGTAATCTCGAAGAGTTGTAGCACTGCCAGCCCCTGGAACAACTAAAATATCTGCATGAGAAATGTCCCTTAGAGCATATTCAGCAATTAATGTAAGACCCGCTGAATCTGTATGGATAGAACCCGATGTTCTAGCCACACGTTGCACTTTAGCACCTGGTAACCGACACAAGATTTCATGAGGCCCAATAGCATCAAGAGCTGTCATTCCATCATAAAACAAAAATACAATCTGCATATATCCTCTCCAATCATCTAGGAAATTTACTAGATATACTCACATGCAAAATCCCTTACTTGTTCAGGAAAATAAAAAAACTAGTGTTGTGAATTTAAAAGATCTCTCATCTCTAGCTCCATTTGATAATGAGGCACAGGATGCCAGCTAGCAATGAATTCTTTAACGATTTTAAAGCCCACTTTTTCATACACATGAATCGCTCGTGCATTGGTGGCTTCAGGATCGATCAACACTTTTTTTACATGAGGAAATTGGCTGATCAAAAACTCTCGAATCATGTTGACTGCTAATCCCTTCCCCAAATAATTTAAATCACAAATAAATAGGTCCAAAGTAATTGCATCAACTCCTGCAGGGAAAGTGATCAAAAAAGCAAAAGGAATACCCTTGCTGTAGCCCATCCAGTAGGTAGCATCGCTGCCCCCTTGAAAAAACTTCTCCAAATCTACCAAAGTGTTATTTAAACCAACCCCATGTAGCCATTGTTGGATATGCTTTTGATGTAGCCAATCATGGATGAGCTTTCTATCCCTTTCTTCAGCAAATTTAAAAGTAAACTCCGATAACAATGTCATAAGGTTTAATCTCTGATATAAAGCTCATTAGACTTGCGCTACTTTACAGTTTGCAATCTTTTATTCACTTTGCGCATATTCCAGAGCACAATGAGCCACAAGATATTCATGACAAAGCCCACAAGCACAGAGACTGAATAATAAGGCATATTCATGAAAGATTGCTTCTGATTTATATAAAGAATAGGTGTAAGTATAAGACCTATCGTAGACGACACAAGGAAAAAGGTGAGCAAGTTAGTGCCCGGCTTTTTGTATGCACAACGGTAAATAACAAAGCTAAAAATAAGGACGGCTAATAAAGCAAACACTCCTCCATAAACCGCAGGAGCGCTCAGCTCTGCTGGAATAGACGATAATGATAATGCCATACTCACAAAGCTGACTGGTATAGACGCAATCAACATAGTAAGAAACTGTTTTCTAACTCTTTTGTCGCTTTCATTCATAAAAACCTCTGCTAACAAATTGTTATGTATTTTCATTGGCAGTTAGTATAACATTGGCAATTATTTGGAGCAATTTTAATGAAGTACTATATTGCAACATCACTTGCGAGAATGACAAGCCATCATATCGTGAGAGATGCCCTAAAACTCCTAGGACATGACCTCTCCTATGATTGGACGTTACATGGAAGTGTTCAGTCGGTGAGCAAAGAGCGCCTACGAGAGGTGGCTCTCCTTGAACTGAGTAGCATTACAGCGGCTGATGTTGTGATTGTTCTCCTTCCAGGAGGCTATGGAACCCATATTGAGCTAGGGTTTTCAATAGCAAAAGGAAAGAAAATCTTTATTCATAGCGAAGATGCTTTGGTATTTGAGCTTGGCCCTCAAACAAATGCATTCTATCATCATCCCGATGTCACGCGTCTTGTCTACCCTCTTGCTGATGTTGGAGCAAAAGTGCATACCTTACTTTCTCAGCCAGTCATGCTGTAAAGACTTGCGAAGACTAAGAATACTTTAATTCTACTTCTTTAACGCGCTTCATCTGCAGCATATTCCATTCATCATGCGTAAATGGAGTATCAAACCATGCTGTCAAAATTTCTTTTAAAATAGGCCCAGAAGTCATTCTAAGACTTAAGCCTAAAACATTCGCATGATTCCACTTTCTCGCTCCTTTTGCAGTTTCTGCATCCACGCATAGCGAGGCGCGCATGCCTGGAACCTTGTTGGCGATAAGAGTGCAACCCGTACCTGTCCAACAGAGCACAATTGCTTCAGCAGCTTTTCCTGATTTAACCTCGGCTATAGCTTTTAGGGTCACCTCAGGCCAATCCTGAGATTTTTCACCCTCTAAAGGACCGAAATAGATGACCTCATGCCCTCTTTGCTTTACATCCGCAATCAGTTCATCAATCATTGGAAAATATTCATCAGAGCTTATTGCAATTTTCATATTATTTTGTCCGAATTAATATATTGATAAAAAGGCTATAATATCACTATTTAAATAGTCAACACATAATGACTCGTTTCTAAAATTGTAAACATTTTCTTTTGGACATTCAACGCTACTTTCTTTAAACTCAAAATTTTAATGTTTATCTCTTTTTGGATCATTGGGCATGTCAAATCATTCCATGCGACGTCTGTGCTTAACGCTTTTTCTTGTTAGCGGGAGCTCTATCATAGGTCTACAAAAGGCTTCTGTCGAGGATCAAGCTCCGGTGCTTCGCCCCACACGCATAGGAGTACGTCATATTGAAAACAGTGGTGTTGGTTACAAGACAGGTTATACCACTTTAGATATGTTTTTTGCCCCTAATCCTGCAAAGCGGATCATCACCTCTTTTCTTGATTTGCGCGGACATGTTTTGGATAATGGAAAGGTGGCTGTTAACGCGGGCTTTGGCATCAGAGCTCTTGCTCATTGCAGAGTGTATGGAGCGCACGCTTATTACGATTATCGCAACACCAAAGTACAGCACTACAATCAAGTAGGTGTTGGCTTTGAAACAATGGGTGTAAGATGGGATTTTCGCTTAAATGGCTATCTTCCTGTGGGAAAGAAAAAAAGCCATCCTTATGACACCACGCGAGTGTCCCACTTAACCGTTGATTCCTTCCAAGGCAATGATCTTTTTATAGAACATACGACTGCTATAAAAAGCAAAATACAATTCGCTATGAAAGGTCTTGACGCCGAAGCTGCCTTTCATATCTTAAAAAATAAGAATATCGATTTTTACGTGGCTGCAGGCCCTTATTACTATAATTATAAAGGTAGACAAGCCATTGGAGGTAGAGTAAGACTCTCTGCTCTTATTTTTAGATATCTCTCCTTAGATTTTATCAACTCCTACGACAGCCGTTTTCATGAAAATGCTCAAGGTTCTATTGGTATCAATATTCCTTTAGGTCCCAGGTTAAAACCTTCACACAACAAAAGACTCACAAAATGCAACGATGCTCAGCTTTTAACTCAAAGGCTTATTCAAGATGTAGACCGTCAAGAAATTATTGTGGTCGATCGCTACCGTAAATCAGTCTCTTCTGATGCCGTATCCATTGTCATCAATCCTTTCATAAACTCTCCTTGGACACTATCGCTGCTTAGGTTATAATTGCCTAAAGTGATTGTTTTCCTCTTGAGAGAAACCTATGATTCTGGCTAAACTTAGAGGACAACACACCTCTATAAGGGTATACCGTGGCTTTTCTACAAAGCATCTGTAAATCTCCTATGTCCATGCGAAGCGCTTAGGCGCATAAGCATGTTCTCTCTTTGCTCCTAAGCGCTTATTTTTCAATAAAAAAATATAACTTTAGGAGTGTTATGAAAATTTTATTTGGTCCTTATGGATGTATTTTATCCAGCCTAGGCATCTCTTCTGATGCGTTGACGATTCAGCGTGAAGGACACCATTGGTATCGCCTTGCAGTGGAACTTATTGCAAGAAGCTATGTAAATGCAGGAGCAACGTTGCCAACAGTCAATGCATTCTTTTTACGGCCCCTCTTAAAGAAGGGATTGATTGAACTTTATAAAGAAATACTCAGTCTAAACTTGGAAGCTCTTTTAGCAGCTTTAGGTGATAAAAATTATCAGCGGATCGCCATCTGTCTTGGACCTGCCAGTGATTGTTATCAACCAGCTCTAGCTCCAGACACCCCAGAGGCCTATCTTTTCGCTAAACGTCAATACGAGCTCTGTATTGAGGTGCTGAATCACTTTGGACTTTCACTGTCTGATGTCGTGATTTTGCATGAAACCATTGGAACTGGTCACGAAGCATGCGGTATTGCTCAAGCGGCGCAGTCTCTTAACATCCCTTTGATCATAAGCTTTGTCGTAGATCGTGCAGGGTATTTATTAAGTGGAGAAACGGTAGAACATGTCATTGCACGCATCGATCATCAAACATCAGGATTTGTAGAAGGATATTCATTGAATTGCTGTTCCCCCTATGCTTTCGATCGAGCGATTGATGCATTTGAAGATAAAAATCTTATCACACGGCTCATCGGTTTTTATCCCAATTCATGGGACGCAAATCCTGCAATTTATGAAACTGAAGAAGCGTTAATACAACCCAGGAAAGTGGATTCTTTACAGAAGATTGCTGAGAAAGGACGCCAATACAACTTAAAATTTATTGGTGGATGTTGCGGATTTGGGTATCA
>Ga0364860_10091_pt2 | contig 10785 bp, 7 predicted proteins | sample ExccelAu500001D4_FD_206916 | JGI IMG/M metagenome (GOLD analysis project Ga0364860, IMG submission 206916) | Enriched cells from Trout Bog Lake Hypolimnion, Wisconsin, USA - BchlTB.Aug20.5000.01 .D4 | ecosystem: Environmental > Aquatic > Freshwater > Lake > Hypolimnion/Profundal zone | place: USA... | reverse complement strand
GCCATATTTAATTACGAATTATGAATTACGAATTTCGGGGTTAACTGTGATATTAGATATGGTTTGAACAAATTTCTCCTTTGCGTCTTTGCGAGAAATAAGTGCTCGCAAAGGCGCAAAGACGCAAAGAAAACATCAGCGAGATAAGCCTATTTGCAATTTTTCCCCCTCAGCGTGTCTCGCAGAGGACCCTGAGGAATACACCGAAGCAAATAAAAAGTAAATTATGAATTACGAATTATCCCAAGGGGATCGCTTTGCGACGAATTATGAATTTCGGGGTTATTAGACAAATTCCCAAATTCCCAAATTTTCAAATAGTTCTTCCCTGCCAAAATTTCCGCCCATTGCAAAATTGTCGCGAATTGCGCTTTGGCACGGATTGTGTCAATCGGGCAGTAAGAATCCAAACTTGTATTCATTCGTAAAACTAAAAAATAATTTTATAACACAATGACAGTGAACGTAAAACCATTGGCTGACCGTGTTCTGGTAAAACCGGCCGCCGCAGAAGAAAAAACCAAATCAGGCATTATTATTCCTGATACTGCCAAAGAAAAACCTATGCAAGGCGAAATTATTGCTGTTGGGCAGGGCAAAGTGGCAGAAGATGGAAAAATTACGCCACTTCAAGTGAAGGTAGGCGACAAAATATTGTACGGTAAATATGCAGGTACAGAATTGACCTTTGAAGGTGAAGAATTCCTGATCATGCGGGAATCTGACATTTTCGCAATTATATAATTTTCAATCTTTTAATTTTCAATCTTTTAATATAAAACTAAATAAGACACGATATGCCTAAAATGATAAAATTTGAATCAGAAGCAAGGGATGGCCTCAAAAGAGGGGTTGATGCCTTGGCCAATGCCGTAAAAGTAACGCTCGGCCCTAAAGGACGAAACGTGGTGATCGATAAAAAATTCGGTTCTCCTGCCATTACCAAAGACGGTGTAACGGTGGCCAAAGAAATAGAACTGAAAGACCCGATCGAAAATATGGGTGCCCAGATGGTGAAAGAAGTGGCTTCTAAAACTTCTGATCTTGCCGGTGACGGTACTACTACAGCAACAGTATTGGCCCAAGCCATTATCAGCGCTGGTTTGAAAAACGTAACCGCAGGCGCCAATCCTATGGACCTGAAACGCGGTATCGACAAAGCTGTAAAAGCCGTAGTCGAAAGCCTGAAAACAATGAGCACTGCAGTGGGCGAAGACAATAAAAAAATAGAGCAGGTGGCTACCATCTCTGCCAATAATGACCCTGAAATTGGCAAACTGATTGCTGAAGCCATGGCCAAAGTAAGCAAAGAAGGTGTAATCACTGTAGAAGAAGCAAAAGGTACTGATACCTATGTAGAGGTTGTAGAAGGTATGCAATTTGACAGGGGGTATCTCTCTGCCTATTTTGTAACCAATACCGATAAAATGGAAGTGGAGGCAGAAAGCCCATATATCCTGATCTATGATAAAAAGATATCAGGAATGAAGGAATTGCTTCCAATCCTTGAAAAAGTAGTGCAAACAGGCCGCCACCTGGTGATTATAGCTGAAGATGTAGACGGAGAAGCATTGACTACGCTTGTTGTAAATAAAATCCGTGGTGCGTTGAAAATATCTGCAGTAAAAGCGCCTGGTTTTGGCGATCGCAGAAAAGCCATGCTGGAAGACATCGCAGTATTGACCGGTGGTATCGTAATCTCTGAAGAAAGAGGTTTCAAACTGGAAAATGCAGACCTTACCTATCTTGGAACTGCAGAAAGACTTGTGATAGATAAAGATAATACTACAATCATAAACGGAAGCGGCAAAAAAGAAGACATCACTGCACGCATCAACCAGATCAAAGCACAGATAGAAACAACCACATCCGATTATGATAAAGAAAAACTGCAGGAACGCCTGGCCAAACTTGCCGGTGGTGTTGCTGTTCTTTATATCGGTGCTGCATCTGAAATAGAAATGAAAGAAAAGAAAGACCGTGTAGATGATGCGCTTCATGCAACCCGTGCGGCTGTAGAAGAAGGTATTATCCCGGGCGGCGGCGTTGGATATATCCGTTCTCTGAAAGTACTGGATGATATAAAAACCAGCAACGAAGATGAAAAAACGGGTGTCAACATCATTCGTCGTGCACTGGAAGAACCATTGCGCCAGATCATAGCCAATGCCGGCGAAGAAGCATCAGTAATCATACAGGATGTGCGCAAGGGCAAAGGATCTACAGGTTACAATGCCCTTACCGGAAAACATGCCGATATGTTTGTAGATGGGATCATAGACCCAACCAAGGTAAGCCGTGTGGCCCTTGAAAATGCAGCATCCGTAGCAGGTATGTTGTTAACTACCGAATGTGTCCTTGCCGACGAACCTGAAGAAGCTCCTGCCGCTGGCGGTGGCGGCATGCCGGGTGGTATGGGCGGCATGGGTGGTATGATGTAATATTGCGATAAAAGTTGGCAACTTTTTAAAAGTTGACAACTTTAAATTTGTTTAAAGCCTCGTTTCTGAAAAGAGACGGGGCTTTTTGTTGGGAGAAAATTTTGATAAGACTTGAATTTTAATTGGGTACATCTAATAACTTCACTGCATCCTTTCTCAAACATTCCGCTTAATTTCGCACATTAATATACAATTTGCGAAGGATTTATCCGTTTTGGAATATCCTTGTGCCAACACATTGTGAAAAAGATATTTAAATTAACCGTTCTCAGTTTTATAGGGCCATTTATAGCCACTTTTTTTGTGGTTTTATTTGTGATCCTGATCCAGTTTTTATGGACCTATGTGGACGACATGGTGGGCAAAGGGCTGGAATGGTATGTTATACTAAAACTGCTTTTCTTTGCTTCAGCCTCTTTTGTGCCTACAGCCTTGCCATTGGCGATATTGCTTTCATCTATTATGGCATTTGGCAACCTGGCAGAGTCTTATGAACTTGTTGCATTGAAAAGTGCAGGTATTTCTCTGGCCAGGATCATGGTGCCATTGATCACAATGATCTCCCTGATTGCCATTGGCGATTTCTTTTTCTCCAATAACCTGATTCCGGTGGCCAACCTCAAGTTTCAGAGCCTGCTTTGGGATGTAAGAAAACAAAGGCCGGCCCTTGATATAAAAGAAGGCGTTTTCTACAATGGCATCGATAATTACAGCATTCATATAGAAAAAAAGGATAAAAAATCGCAAAAAATAGAAGGCGTTACTATCTATGATCATACCAGCAGGCAAGGCAATGATGTGGTGCTTATTGCAAAATCAGGCGAAATGACGATTAGTCCTGATCAACGCTGGCTTGGCATTAAACTTTATGATGGCACCCGGTATGAGGAAATGCGCGATAAAGAGAATGGGCACCGCAACACAGACCCGGCCAACCGGCTTACATTCAAGTCATACGAAATAAAATTTGATCTCTCAGAATTCAAACTGAACCGGACCGACGAGAATCTATTCAAGGAAAATTCGGTGATGCTGAATTTAAACCAACTGCAGTATTATGTGGATTCTCTGCACATTATGAAACAGAAGAAACTGGATGTGGATGTTAATTTTGAAAAGCAATACCTGCTGGCCACCCGCGATGCTTCTGCTATAAAACAAAATCCGGATCATGGAAAAAAAACTGATTCAGCCATGAACAAAGCATTTGTCTATTCCCTGCCTACAAATGATCCCAAACACTTTATCCTGCGGGCAGAAAACACGGCCAGGGCTTTGAAGGACATGTACAGCAATTATGCGGAAGAACTAAGCAATACCGATAAGGAAATAAGGAAATATGAGGTAGAATGGCACCGAAAGTTTTCATTGTCATTTGCCTGTCTCACCCTGTTTTTTATCGGGGCACCACTTGGGGCCATCATCCGCAAAGGCGGTATTGGATATCCGACCGTAGTGGCCATTTTTATGTTTTTGATTTATTATGTCATTTCTATCATCGGCGAGCGTTCTGCGCGGGAAGATGCCATTGGAATATTTACCGGCATGTGGATTTCAACCCTTATCTTATTCCCTGTAGGCCTGTATCTTACCTATAGAGCCAACCGCGATTCTGTGAGTTTTAATTATTCAAAATATATTACCGGAATTATTTCTTTTTTCAAAAAAAGATTTAAATCAAAAATGAGCCAATCAGCCAACTGATGCGTATTCTGCAAATTTGCAACAGGGTTCCCTGGCCACTGAATGACGGCGGTGCCATAGCCATCTATAATATGTCGAAAGGCTTCTATAGTCTTGGTCATGAGCTGTATATGCTATGTTTAAATACCCGGAAACACTATGTGAGGCAGGAAGAAATTCCTGATTTATTTAAAAACATTGCCGGTTTTAAATCAATTGATATCAATACGGATATCAACAAGCGGAATGCAGCTGTAAACCTTATTTTTTCACGAAAATCATACCATGTATCAAGGTTCTACAGCAAAAAATTTGAGAAGGAGCTGATTAAAACGATAACATCTGCTGATTATGATATCATCCAGATAGAAGGTCTGCATATGTGTATTTATATTGATGTTATCAGGCGCCATTCAAGGGCCAGAATTTCCTTGCGCGCTCATAATCTTGAATATCTTATCTGGGACAGGCTTTCAGATGCAGAGCATAATCCGCTTAAAAGACAATATCTGGAAATTCTTACAAAACGTCTTCTCCATTTCGAAATGAAGGCGATAAAAAAAGTGGACATATTGGTTCCGATTACAGAAAATGATGGGGCAATTTTTAGGGAAATGGGTACATCAGCCCGGATTTTTGTGTGCCCGGCTGGTCTGGACCTGGAAAATTATGTAATTAATAAATCGAACAGCGAATGGCCCGGGATATTCCACCTCGGGGCATTGAACTGGATGCCAAATATACAAGCCATAGAATGGTTTTTAAAAGATATCTGGCCTCAATTACATTCAAAATATCCTGAAATCCGGTTTTATATTGCCGGTAGAAATTCGCCTGAATGGTTGTATAAACTAAAAAAAGTAGGTGTGGTGGCAGTTGGTGAAGTTGAAGATGCTGTTCAATTTATGAACGCTAAATCTATCATGGTGGTACCATTATTATCCGGAAGTGGCATGCGGATAAAAATAATAGAAGGCATGGCATTGGGTAAAATAATTGTTGCAACATCAATTGGTGCAGAAGGTATTGATTATGAAGATGGAAAAAATATTTTAATTGCAGATAATGCCGATGAATTTGTTCAAACAATAGGTAAATGTATCAATAACCCGGGTTTTGCAGCAAATATTGGCAAAAATGCACGGTTTCTTATCGAAAGGAAATATGCTAATGAGGTGTTAGTTGGAAATTTAACTGATTTTTATAATGTTTGTTTAGAGTCATAATTAATGTTGGAACATAGATAAATACGTCTGACAGTAAAATCTATATTAATTGTAAGTTAATACATTTGGCATCTCTGTAAGTTTGAATTAAAACCTAAGAATCTGAATCTGATAACTGGCATATAAAATTAAAGTTGCCCAGATAGAAAATGCGTTTTAGTGGCCTTAAAGGCTGATATAATAAATTTTCATGGTTATTATCTTTTGAGAAGCTATCTTTGCGCCATACTGAAATCTAATTTAAAATTTTAAATCCTTGCGTTACAACTGTTTAGGCTTTATAATAGGACTTGCTTGTCTTATTTTGTTTGGTAGTTCCTGCACAAGTTACAAGAAAATACCATATTTTACAGGTCAAAGAGATACTACCTATAGGATTACCCATTATCCTGAAAGACTGGTTATCCATAAAGGTGATCAGATATCCATATTTGTCAGTTGCTCAGACCCCACAGAAGCATTAATATTTAACCAACCCAATTTTGCATCACCCAATCCATCAACCAATACATCAGGATCTACAACAAATAATCCAATTGTCGGTTACCTTGTCGATCAGGATGGTTATATTTTATTTCCAAAAATAGGATTGGTGAAAGCGGATGGTATGAGCAAACTTAGGCTGCAGGATACATTGCAAAAAAAGCTGAGGCCCTACTTAAAAGATCCGCAGGTAAGCATACGCCTGCTAAATTATCGGATAAGTATTTTAGGTGAAGTTGGTCGTCCTGGCGTATACAATATATCAAACGAGCAGGTTTCACTATTAGAAGCACTCGGGTTGGCAGGCGATTTAACCATATATGGTAGAAGAGACAACGTAATGCTCATCAGGCAAACCGATTCTTTGAATACGATCCATTATATTAACATGCAGGACAAGAATGTTTTGCTATCTGAATATTATTATCTTCAGCCAGGAGATGTTATATATGTTACGCCCAATAAAGTTAGAGCAAATACAACAGACGAGATATTGCAATTATTACCCATCGGGCTTAGCATACTATCTACACTCATTATTCTTGTGTCTTATCTTGGTCTGAAAATACCTTAAGCGATAAAAAAAACAGATGGAAGAAAATATAACCGGAGCAGGTTCAATACAAAAGTTTTTGAAGCAATTTTTGCCGTATTGGCCTTTATTTGTCATTACTCCAATTTTTTGCCTTTTAGGTGCCTATATCTATATCCGCTATACCAGTCCGATCTGGGAAATAAAAGCTAAGGTTTTGGTTACTGAACAAAAACAAGGTGTTTCGTCTGAAGATATCCTTGAAAAAATGGATATGTTTGGAGAGAAAAAGGTTGTTGAAAATGAAATTGAAATTATTAAATCGATACCCATTTTTGAACAGGTTGTAAATAATCTGCATCTCAACAGTTCAATAACCAGAAAAGGCCATGTATTAAATGGGGAATTATATAAAAGTTCACCGGTTGATATTGTTGTGCTCAACCCGGATTCTATAGGTGGAGGAATGAAATTGGGTTTCCTTCTTGATAAAAACAGAAAAACGATACAGTTTGAGGATGGCAAAAAATATTCGACAGATACAACCATTACAATTAATGCCAAAGGGGAAACTTCCGGAACCGGAAAAGGCATAAGAATAAAAATATCTCTTAACAAGAAGCATGCTTTTGATTCACCTGATGACGAGTTTATATTATCCATTGATCCAACCGAAGCTTTGGTTCGCAGTTTGTCGGGCTCATTAAATGCTCAGGCCACAACCAAGCAGGCAACTGTTATTGAGTTGAAATTAAACAACACTTCAAGGGATAGGGGGATAGATATCGTAAATGAAGTATTAAAATGTTATGACCAGGCTGATATTCAGGAGAAAAGGAATACAGCAATGTTTACTGTTCAGTTTATAGACAGACGGTTAGCCATAGTAAGCCGCGAATTGGATAGTGTGGAATCCGGAATTGAAAATTATAAAAAGAACAATGATATTGTAAATCTGAGCTCCGAAGCCGATTTATCGCTAAAAAGTGCAGAAGATCAGGATAAACAGTTAATAGAGTTGACGATACAACTCAGCATTCTGGATGATGTAAAAAAATATATATTAGGCAAGGGTACCAATCCGGGTACGGTTCCTTCCCTTGTTAACATCCAGGATCCTTTACTTACACAGCTTCTTCAAAAGTTATATGAATCGGAACTGCAATTAAACAATTTAGAAAGTATTAACGGTGAATATAATGATGCTGTAGTAGCCCTGAAAGGGGATATAGCCCGTATGAAATCCAGCATACTGGAAAATATCAGGAATATTCGGATAAATTTAGAAACGGCCCGGAACAAAATTAGTAATGAGCTCTCCCTAAATACAGAATCATTAAAAAAAATACCGAGTAAAGAAAGAACCCTGGTAGAAATAAGCAGGCAGCAAGCCATTAAAAATGCTATTTATACATATTTGCTTACAAAGAGAGAAGATGCCGCCATATCTTATGCTTCTACAGTTGCCGACAGCAGGATTGTTGATCCTGCAAATTCGCAGATAGGGCCTGTAAGCCCCCGTAAATCCTTCATTTATATTTTATCGTTAGCTATAGGAGTCAGTTTGGCTTTTTTTTATATTATTATTAATGAGCAGCTTAATTTCAAGGTTCAGTTCCGTACTGATATTGAAGATAGAACTCAAATACCGGTGCTGAGTGAGATCATGTACACCAGCAACACGGATCCCCTGATAATGAAAAGTTCAAAGAGGAGTATGGCAGCCGAGCAGTTTCGGTCTTTGCGGACCAATCTTACCTATTTAGGAAGCGGGAAGCAAAAGAAAGTAATTATGTTTACTTCCTCTATTTCCGGTGAAGGCAAAACCTATATTTCTTCTAACCTGGCCATTAGTTATGGATTGGCCGGTAAGAAAGTAATTATGATCGGAGCGGATTTGCGTAAGCCAACCTTAAATAAGTTATTCGATATCAGCAATAAAGTTGGATTGTCTAATTACCTGATTAATGCATCTTCTATTGATGAAGTCATTTTTCCGACGGCATTCGAAAATATATTTATGATACCATCAGGGCCTAATCCGCCAAATCCTTCAGAACTTTTGATGAATGGAAGGATGAAAATTCTCCTTGATGAATTAGCAATCAGGTACGACTATATATTTATTGATACTGCACCGCTCGGTTTGGTAACAGATGCACAGCTGTTGAACGAATTTGTTGATATAACCATATTGATCGTCAGGCATGATTATACTCCGAAGGTAGCCATACAACGTATTGTTAATCCATTATATACCGAAAAAGTATTCAAAGAGTGCGGTATAGTTTTTAATGGGATAAAATCAAGAGGAATTTCAATTTACGGCTACGGAAATTATGGAAGCTACGGCTATGGTTATGGCTATGGCTATGGTTATGGCTATGGTAGCAGTGGCTATTACGGAGAGGAGAAAAAGAAAAAAAAGAGTTGGTATAAAAAGCTGCTTGGAAGAATATCAGGATAACTTGTTTTTTCTCATATGGTTCCAATTAGTAAATAAAATATGCACGCAGCACATAGGGTAGCAAAAAATACAGGAATTCTTTATATAAGAATGGCTATTACTGTATTTATTTCACTTTATTCTACCCGGGTTGTTTTATCCGCTTTGGGCGTTTCAGATTTTGGCCTCTTCAATTTAGTGGGTGGTATTATTGCCATGCTTGGATTTCTGAATGCTTCAATGGCGAGTGCTACACAGCGGTTTATGTCTTTTGCCCAGGGTGCCGGAGATATAGATAGGGTGAAGCGTATTTTTAATATGAGTGCCGTATTACATCTGGCAATTGCCTTTTTTATTTTATTGGTTCTTGAAATATTAGGTTTCTTTTTATTTCATGGTATCTTAAACATTGCTGAGAACCGCATAGCGGTTGCAAAACTTCTCTTTCAATTTATGGTGATAAGTACGCTTTTTACTGTTATATCGGTTCCTTATGAAGCTGTAATAACATCTCATGAAAACATGCTCTTTTTTACTGTTCTGGGTGTTATAGAAGCGGTTCTCAAATTAGGGATAGCCATTTATGTATTGCATAGTACATTTGATCACCTGATTATGTATGGAATACTGATGGTAGTGTTATCTTTATTTTTGCTGATACTTCGTGGAATTTATTGCCATAGAAAGTATTCCGAATGCGAAATAAATATCCGCAAAAACTATAATCGTAAATTGTTGGGAGAAATGACTGGATTTGCAGGATGGAATTTTTTGGGAACATCAAGCAGTATGCTGGCCAATTACGGACAAGGCATTGTCATAAATATATTTTTCGGTACTGTTGTAAATGCGGCCCAGGGAATAGCAGGTCAGGTAAACGGCCAACTGGCAGTTTTTGCGACTACTCTCGTTAAAGCACTTAATCCAATTATTGATAAAAGCGAAGGTGCCGGAAATCGGGCACTTATGTTAAAAGCCACCATGATGGGCAGCAAAGTTTCATTTTTTTTAATGATGGCTTTAAGTATTCCATTTTTAATTGAGGCGCCTTTTATTTTAAAAATATGGCTTAAAAATGTGCCGGAATATGCTGTTATATTCTGCCGGCTATTGTTGATCCGAAATCTGATTGAGCAATTGTTCATTCCTGTGGTATCAGCTATCGGGGCTGAAGGTAATATAAAGGGATACCAGATAAGGGCTTCAATATTAACATTTTTCCCTTTGCTGTTATCATATATTCTGTTCAAACTTCAATACCCACCTTATGCTTTATATATGGTTTTTATAATATACTCGATTTTTGCCTCATCCATAATATTATACTATGCATGGAAAAATTGTCAGTTATCAATATCTGAGTTTTTTGGAAGTGTGATAATGCGGTGTTTCTTTTCATTTGGTTTGATATTTGTCTTTTCTTCAATCCCTGTTTTTTTATCTGAACCAGGATTTATACGTTTAGCCACGGTATTGCTACTGAGTATAGTCCTGTTTTTAATCGTAGTTATTTTTATAGGGTTCACAAGTGATGAAAGATTGAAAATCAAAGAAATGAGGGTATTATTGTCGGATAAATTAGGAATCAGTAAATTTGTATTTAAATCATAATTGACAAAGCTTTAAAAATTGCTAACTACCTGTTTATATAAATAATGGACTTCTAATACGAACAATCCACATTTTCTAAAAGACATCTGTTGGCATGAATTTATTATGTAGAATTTTTAATATGCACTTTAAACAATTACTAATAATGTTTTCATCAGATATTTCTACTGATAATTCCGCCATCCGGAAAGAGTGCATATTTATTTCCGGGCTTACTCAAAACAAAAAGGAATTTGAAGAAATTGTGGTGGACGGCATTTTGACAGATAAAAGTCCGGTCCTGATAAATAATTTTTTGTCAGATACTTGTATTCGTTATATATATAAAGATAATCAGGCGGTTTGCAGTGCCAGAGACAATAC
>Ga0364860_10675_pt1 | contig 10814 bp, 11 predicted proteins | sample ExccelAu500001D4_FD_206916 | JGI IMG/M metagenome (GOLD analysis project Ga0364860, IMG submission 206916) | Enriched cells from Trout Bog Lake Hypolimnion, Wisconsin, USA - BchlTB.Aug20.5000.01 .D4 | ecosystem: Environmental > Aquatic > Freshwater > Lake > Hypolimnion/Profundal zone | place: USA... | reverse complement strand
GTACCGGAGGATTGGGAAGATTTTCGTATCTTTGTAGCTCCCCAAATTGAAAGAGTGAAACTCACCATCAAAGATTTTGCCATTTATCGTGGCGTGCTTGCTGGAGGTTCTTTTGGCTTTGAATATAAACCCTTTTGTGATTTTTATACTGGAGTGTTTGCTGAATGGATGATGGGCGATTGTAGTTCAGAAATGGAGATGAGTCGCTATCTTCATGATTTTGATGCGCAGTGGAGATTAGGCTATAATTTTCCTATGTGGAATTTATATCAGCTCACTTTTACACCTTTTTTTGGTCTTGGTTATGAGCAAATCATTCATCATATTAGACCCGATCTTGTACTACCCTCTGAAAAGTTTCGTTATGAGCATTATTATCTTCCTTTTGGACTTCTTGTGGATTTAAGAGTAACACATCACTTTGGACTTGGTGTTGTCGCTGAAAGAACGCACTCGATTCGTCAGCACCTTAAAACACCCTACATTCAAGGAATCAAATTTAACTTGCGTAATCAATCTGGGTATTTAATAGAATTTCCCTTTCACATATACTTGGGTGCACATAAAGCAAAAGCAGAGGTCAGTCTCATCCCTTATCTAAAAAGAGTGATGGATGGCGCGTTGTATGCAAGTTTACCAGATGGAGCAACGCTGACTCTGCCTGAGCAAAAATATACGTTTTGGGGTCTTAGGTTAGCATTTGGAGCCACCTTCTAAATGTTTTCATTGTGTGAAAATTTAAATAAGTCTTATGGTATCGCCTATTTAGACGTGTTTTGAGTTAAAAATGTCATGGTTAGAGAGAGCATTATTAGAAAAAAGTTGGTTTTGGTATTTTTACAGATCATCATTTCTATGTTCTATAGTTCCTCTGCATGGTCCGAGGAATTTGTTACTAATGAAAGACGTACGGATGGTTTTGGGGCCCAGTTTCAGTCCATTGTATGTGCAATTATCTATGCAGAACTTAATTGTTTGCCTTTTAAATATACCCCTTTCGAAAGTATGGAACATAATTATGATTCTGACCCTGATTTTCTTGCAAAAAAAGAACTTTTAGTTAACATCATACGTTTTTTTCCTATCAACCAAGATGTAGGTGCTCAAGATAAAATACCGCTGATATTCCATATTAAGTTTTGTGAACAACACTTACAAGAATGTGTGAACAGCAGATCGTTAAAGAAACTTAAGAAAATCTTTCGTGTTGATAAATCTCGGCAGCAGTACTTTGATGCTAACAAATTTCATATAGCCGTGCATGTCAGAAGGCCTAACGCACAAGATGTCTATATTGGTGATCGTGGGACACCAGATAGTGTTCATAGGAGTATCATCGAAGCCTTAAGGGAAGAGTTTGCTTTAAAAAACCCTATCTTCCATATTTATTCCCAAGGAAATGAGGCACGGTTTCGAGAAATATTTCCGGGAGATGATATAGTATTTCACATTGACACTTCACTAGAAGATACATTTACATCTATGGTATTTGCAGATGTTTTAGTGACATCTCGTAGTTCACTAAGCTACATAGCTGGGTGGCTTTCAGAAGGGATCGTGTATTACATGCCTTTTTGGCATCCTCCATTACCTTATTGGAAAACGACTGACGAGCTAATTGTGACAAAGAATTGATCTTGAAATAAGTATTGATAGAAAATTTATAGAAGCGGCTTTTTGTTTCCACAGAAGGTGTTTTCTGTATTCCAAAATGAAATAGAACCCATTTAAAGGTGTAATATGAAAAACAGATGGATAATGGTGGTTTTGTTGTTACTTAATTTTGCAGGGCAATCTTTGATTGCCTCAGAACCGACACAAAAAGATTCCATAACAAGGCATGAGAAACAAGAAAGATTTCAAAGGTTTTTATCTTCTCGTGTGCCATTGAATCCAGCTACTGGCAGAATCCTCATTCCTGAACATATTAAACATATTAAGATAGACATTGGGCTTTCTTATAATGCGCCTATGTCCCGATATTGGCTCTCTTATGAAGATGATTTAGTTGTTTTTGGTTTTGAACCTTATATAGAATCGGTCCGATCGGTTCGACAACTAGCTACTACGCAAGGAAAACATTGGGATAAGGTCTTGCAACCGCTGAGCAAGAAATACCTTCGTGAACACTTCTTTATTATTCCGTGTGCTTTAGGGACTTCAAGTGAATGGTTAGTTGATTTTTATGTTACTAAAAAAGACTGTGGGTGTTCTAGTATCTATGAACCTACAACTTTTGAAATTGCAAAGAAGATACAAGTGCCTATTGTTTCTTTAGAAGATTTTTTTCAATTCTTCCCTTTTGAGACACATCCAGTGATTGAATATATTAAAGTAGATGCACAAGGTTCAGATCTTGATATCATAAAAAGCGCAGGTGATTACCTTAAAGATCATGTTATTTATGTGACTATTGAACCTGAAAATGACGAATATAAGAATACGCACAACTCCGCAATAGAAATAGAAGAGTATATGATACACATGGGATTTACGAGATATAGATCAGGTTTTACCACCGATCCCACATATCTGAATACTCGTTTTTTAGAGTATCTCCAAACGCATGAAGTTAAAATATATCAACACGGTTAGTTATTGGCTTGAAAATATGCCATGTTTTCTGGCTATACAATAAAATCCTTATTTATTAACCTCACCCCTTTTAAAAATTTCTTAAGGGGTTCTCTACAAGTGTAAGGATGCGTCATGAGGTTTTTTTTGGTTTTTATTTTGGTTTCCCAACTGATCTATTCTTATTATACAGATAAAGAATTAGAAGCTGTTTGGGACTCATTATCCGATATATATAACCCCTCGCTAGAAGATTACAGGTTGGTAGAGACTTATCTTAAATCTGGCGAGCGTCCCTATCTGAAAAATTATTTCGATACTGGGCTGGAGCATGGTTTTTCTCTCTCTACTATTAATCTAAGAATTGCCCAATTACGGAATTTCAAATTAGTGGGATCCAATGGAGAAATGCCCATCTTCGAACTACATAAGATGAATGTTTCAGAAGAAACTAAAGATCGATGCGTTTTAGTATATGCATCTTATAATGGGATTTATCCTAAAAGTGCACAGTGTATTGTGGAGGAGTTAAAAGAACACGGGTACAGTGGACATGTGATGGTAAGGATTGGTGGTTTTCCTAATTTATCAGAAGGAGGTCTCAAATTCGCTCCATTTTTTTGTTGGAAACAAGAATTTTTTAAAGAAGCTCTACGGATGGGGTTTAGAAAAATCATTCATCTTGACTCTTGTATGCATCCTTTATGCGATTTAGATGATATTTTTAAAATTATGGAAGAAAAAGGCTATTTTTTAATGTATACAACACAGGGGTGTTTGCAGTACCTTCCTCGTTACAAAAATACAGATTATTTAAATATTTCTCCCGAGCAGGCAAAACGGATTCCTTGGTTGCCAGGATATGTACTGGGTATTAATTTTGATAATAAAAGGGTAGTAAAATTGTTTCGTGAATGGGAGACGAGTGTAAAAAATATCCATCAATTCTTTTGTTTGGGATGGGATGAGACGGCTATGAGTATTCTTGCTTGGAAGTACCGTTTTCCCCCTATTGATAAGTTCGAAAATCGAGTTACTTATCATCAACCATCCTCAAATTCTTTATATTTTTTTTATTTTGATACAACTAGGGTTAGGGACTAAAAAGGGTATCCAACCAAGCGAGAAGGATCAATTCGGTGAAGCCACAACACGCTAGCCCGTTAATAGGCATTTTAAATTGGAGGAATACTGAAAGAAATGAGGGATGTATCAAGAGAGCGCATGTGGCACGATCTCCCCAAGTTAGGCATATTTTTGATGTTAATCAGCATATGTATCCATACTACTGGAGCTCTATTTGAAAAGCTGCTGCTTGACGTATATCAAGTACCTCAAATTGCTTTCACCCGAGCATTTTTTCGGTTGATTCCTCTTTTCTTTACTTTACTCAAGCGTAAGGAAATAAGGGCCATTCTTGTCGTCCAGCAACCGTGGATCCATCTTTTACGCATAGTAGCTTACATCACTTATACTTACTTTATCCTTTATGCCATATCTAAGACAACGCTATCGATGATATCTGCTATTCAATATATCACGCCATTTTTCACCATTGCATTTAGCGTATGGTTTTTGAAAGAAAAGATGAATAGGCATAAATGGATCGCAATAGGACTCACGACGATCGGAGTGTTAGTGGCTCTTCGCCCCTCTGGTCAATTTGAACTACTTCTTCTACTAACTCTTTTTGCCACAATCTCAGGCAGTTTAAATAAAATTCTCATTCGCAAACTGACTGCAACAGAGCATAGCTTAACTATCACTCTTTTTGGGAATTTAGCCATAGTCCTTGTTTCAATACCAGCTCTGCTCATTGATTGGCATCCTCTATCGTGGCATGATGTAGGCTGCTTTGCAATTGCTAGCGTTTTAACATCAACGGCGCAATTTTTATCAGTCCAAGCTTTGAGATTTGCGCCAGCCTCAACGGTTGCAATGCTCGATTGCACCTCCATTATATGGGCAACTTTGTATGATTTTTGGATATGGAGTGTGATTCCGAATAGTTACATCATCTTAGGATCTGTAATAATTATAGGAAGTAACTTCTATGTGTTTAAAACAGCAAAGGCTAATTTTCAAAAAAAGAAGGAATCCTCATAATTAAAAACATTGTGCTTCCACGCTGTCCTTTATATGTCTTATATACACGACGTTTTCTTCTTCAGGGGGAGAAAAAGGAGCATATTCGGTCTCTTTAGGGTTAAATGGCCCATTTGTCGTTTCATGAATCACCAAGATAGGACTATGGACAAGAACCGTATGGTAGTAGGGCAGATCCAGCCGGTAATAAAAATTATGCTTTGGGCTGATCTTAACGAGATCGATTATTTGCCCTTCCTCATTAAAAAGAATGATGTCAGCTTCTCCTTCAACTAAATGAACTGATTCTACTTTATTCCGATGGCGATGAGGTCGAATATAACTATCGCTACGAATGGCAATTAACATCTCGTGGAGATTATCCTCTTTGTTTTTGTGCATGCATATTCGAGCACGCCCGCGCGCGTTGTGGAAAGCTTGTTCTTTGACAAACTCAATAGCTCTCCTGTCTAGACGAACAATCGGATCTTGAATTGTAAACACTTCTTCATTGATTTTCTGATACAAATGGCTTTCAGTTTTGAAGGCATGGATAAATATCCCTCCTTCGTCAAAATATTTCGATAGTTTTACTTTTACTTTTTGCTCACTTTCTGGACTCAAAGTAGAAATGCAAATTTGGATTCCCCGTTCAAAAAGAGCTGATGAAGGAAGAATGGGGAGTTTGGAACCGGGCATGAACATTCCTGCTTTCTGAGAATGATCGTCAATCACACAATCTAAGAGGTCAGCAAGCTGGAGAAAATTGATCCACTTGACGGCTAGGTGTCCAGCACCAAAGACAGCCAGTTTATGTCCTTGCGCACGCATGTTAACTAAGAGTCTTCTCCATTTTGCTCTTGCTTCCACAAGGTCTTTATGAAAGTGATCTAAAAGGTCGTCGGATTTGGGGATAAGGTTATCTCTTTTTCGTTCAGGAGGTGCAGGTGGTGAGGTATTAACTCTTTGATTAATAAATTGAAATGCGGCCATCAGAGAGTCTTCATAGGGATAAGAATATCTCGCAGACCAAACGATTGTTGCCCCCACTTGATTAGCTAAAATTTCAAGGGAATGCTCAGTAAAATAGCTGAGGTGTTCTTCCCAAATAAATCCATGATTTCCCAGTTTTAGCAATTTTTCACTATCTGGAATTTCTATAATCAAATATCCACCTGGTGTAATCAAACTTTTCAGTTCTAAGATAAACTGAGCTGCATTTTCAACATGTTCCACAATATGTCTAGCAATAAGTAAATCAACAGGCGTTTGTGTACACTCATGCAGTTGCTGGAAAATAGTATAGGAAAGGCAAGAGCTCTGCTTGATTCCCCGTTTTCCTAACCGCTCTAAAGTACTTTGATCTTTGTACGTCAACCCCAGAACTGATGTATCAACTCCTATCCCTGGCAATCGATAAATTTGGGTTACAGCTTCGTCGAGATGTCCTTCAGGTTCATTATATAGAAGCCAGGAGAACCTGGGTTTTACCGCAATTCTAGGCATCTGCTTTGTGAGCTGAATGGTCCCGCAGTGAGAACAATAGCCTAATTCAAGAGGAAAGTGTTCTTCCGGATTCAGATCAGAAAGAATAAATCGATTGGCAGGAGGGTGTAGGCCGAAATTAATCTTAGCATTTAGTGGATAATCACCACATACAGTACAACATGAAGAAATTGTGTCATGCGTCATCGATTGTGTCATAAAGCAGTCTTCTATTTGTAATGGTTACCACTTTAACAAGAAATACATTTGATGTTTACAAAATTATCGATACTAGCGTAGTGTGGCTCCCCATATGATCGACTACGGATTGGAAGATAAAATCTGCTTGGTTACCGGTAGCAGTCGAGGAATCGGCAAATCCATTGTCGATGCTTTCATTCAACAAAAAGCGCGCGTTATTATTGTATCTCGCCAGCCGGGCGCTCATCTGAAAAGTGACAATTGTTATGTTTACAATACAAATTTAATGGATTCTGGCGAAGTATCTTCTGTTTGCGGCCGATTGATCGAGGAAGTAGGTATTCCAGATGTTGTTGTTCATAATTTAGGCGGATCCTATCAAGTCACATCCGATCTCGCGAAAATGGAGCAGTGGGTTGATGTTTGGAGATTTAATTTAGGAATCTCTATTGAATTCAATGAGATTTTATTTCCTTTATTTCTTAAACATAAAAAAACAAGAAGACTTATCCATATTTCTTCTTCTGCAGTGAAAACTCTGAGCGGTTATGCACCTTATATTGCCGCTAAAGCCAGTGTCGAGGCTTATGTAAAGACTCTAGCATTAAGGTACGCTCAGCATGATATCTTGATTAATGCTGTTGCTCCGGGCGCAGTAAGCTTACCTGGTCGATATTTCGCTGAATTAAAAAGTAAAAACCCCTCAGAATTTCACACATTTTTGCAAAATCACATAGCTTTGCGACGATTAGCAGAACCTGAAGAAGTGGCCGCTGTGGTTCTTTTTCTTGCCTCCAAACAAGCAACATATATCACGGGAAGCATTATAGAAGTTGATGGTGGAATGCGTTAAAAAGTGCTTTAAAAAAAGTGTGTATGCGCTGCACAATGCCCAGAACGAGTGTTTTAGTAAGAGCCTTATAGGGCAAGGATTAAATTATGGGTTGGAAAGCCGATTTTTCGAAACGGGGCTATGCCGTGGTTTCTGCTGTTAATATGGAGCCTCTCAATGAAATTCGTCGTATTCTCTGTGAGAAGGCAAAACTATGTTTTAATCTTTTAGACGTTAAAGAAAGTGATCCAGAGAAATTTCTGAATGATTTTCATAAATATGACATTCCTGACGCCAGTTTAAATGCAATGAAATTGAAGTTGATTGAGGTATGCAATCAACAAAATTTCGGGAAATTGTTATATGAAGCATTCTCGGTGTATATCGATGCTTTGTTAGGTCCAGATTTATTATTCCAAAAAAACGCGAATATCATTTTATTTCCACCAAATTATCCACATTATTCGGAACCACATCGCGATGCTCCACAAAATTCATCTTTTGAGTTGGTGTTCTGGGTTCCTCTCAATCGATGTTATGGTACGAAAACATTATATATACTTGACATTGAACAAACAAAAGATAGTTTTTCTCTTTTATCAAGAGAAGAATCCTTTGAACAATTTGAGTCTTTTTGCAGCACCCAAGGGGAGTATTTAAAAGCTGAATTTGGTGAGGCCTGTTTCTTTTGGCCAGGATTAGCTCATGGATCCGGGGTTAATCTAGAAACTGAAACTCGATGGACGCTGAACATGCGTTTTAAAAATGCCTATTCTCCAGATGGTGGAAAGGATTCTCTACAGTTTTTTGACGTTTTGCATCTATCTCCTGTTACCCGTTTTGGTATCGAATTGGAAAAAGAGTTACATTTGAAATCGCCCTCCGTAGAGAACGTAAAAGAATCTCCTGCTACTTGCGAAGAGGTTTTCCGATGAAAGAGTATTTTTTTTGGTTAGATAGCCGTTTTGTTCCCCATGTTCCGCAGTCAGCACAAAGAGTTCTGGTGCAAAATTATGCGAGTAAAATCGGTGGAAAGATTGTCTACTATAGCGCAGAAGAGTGGATCGCGGTAGAGAAACAACTAGGACTTCGACAAAAGCTAAAACGCACTTCAGGAATTGCCGGTTTCATTTTTTTTACTTTAAAGCAGTTCGCCTACGGAACACAATTCGATTATCAACTCCTTCACGAAATGACCTTGTCGGGCTTGGAGGTGCATTTTGCAAGAGAAGAGTATGGAATACGAAGTAGCAAAGATTTGAATTGTCAGTTTGAGCGCTTATACCTATATAATTGGACGAATAAAAAAAATAACAAACTATTCGTTTTTCAGAATCAAAACTAGGGCATGTTATATATGACTCACTCAGTTGTCATAGGTGGAACGAAAGGTCTGGGCCGCGTGGTTGCGAGATTGCTTGCTAAGAGGGGAGACAAGGTGTCTGTGTTAGGCAGAAATGTCGTCTCGCCTTCCGATCTAGCTTCAGAAAATATTACGTCCTATGCTGTTGATATTGCCGACAAAACAGCTCTTTTTCCGGCACTTCAAAAAATGGTTGAAGAACAAGGAAAGGTCAATTATTGCATTTTTTTACAACGCTATCGTGGTACATCTGATCCATGGGAAGGGGAATTTAATACTACCCTTACTGCTACGCGAAATATTGTTGACCATCTGATCCCCGATTTTAAAACGGAAGGGGATAAGGGAATTGTCATTGTCAGCTCCGTATTTGGGAAGCACGTTGGCAAAGGGCAAGCCGCCAGCTATCACGTGATGAAAGCAGGTTTAGAACAGCTCATGCGTTACTATGCGGTAAATCTAGGATCTAAAAACATCCGGTCCAATGGAATTACTCCTTTTACCTATTTGAAAGAAGAGTCAAAATCTATTTATTTGCAAAACCAACCACTCATGAATTTGTATGAGAAAATCGTTCCACTACAGAGAATGGGAACGGCAGAAGACTCTGCGCATGCGATTGAATTTTTATGTAGTCCTAAGGCTAGTTTCCTTACAGGTCAAAATCTTCTCATTGATGGAGGATTGTCTTTGGTGTGGTCAGAAACATTAGCCCGCGATCTAGTTAATTTATGAGTCATGCATCCATGGAAATAGCGACCAAACGCTCTACATGTAGACTGTGTAGTAGTTCTGATCTCATACTTGCTCTTCCTATGAGACCTTCTCCCATTGCTGATGCATTTGTTCCAAAAAGTCAAAAAGGGATACCGCAACCCCTGATTCCTTTGGATCTCTTTCAATGCCAAACTTGCGGTCATGCTCAAAATCTTGATGTGGTGAATCCGCAGCTGCTATTTATAGACTATATTTTTACAACAGGTAGTTCCGAAGGGCTGATAAAACACTTCCAAAAATATGCTAAAGATATTGTAGAAAGATTACACATCCCTAAACAATCTCTCGTTTTAGAAATTGGCAGCAATGATGGAACCTTACTGAAATTTTTCAGGGATTTAGAGATGCAGGTGCTGGGAGTAGATCCCGCTAGAGATATCGCCCAGCAAGCGACTCTTTCCGGTATTCCTACCTTACCAGATTTCTTTTCTTTTGCTTTGGCCGAGCAAATCAAAGGTCCCGTTCAATTGATTGTTGGAAATAATGTTTATGCTCATAGTGATCAATTAGCTGATATGACCGCTGGAATTGCGCACTTATTAGACAAGAATGGGGTGTTTGTTTTTGAAGTGTCCTACTTGATGGATATTATTGATAACTTTGTATTCGATACAATTTATCATGAACATTTATCATACCACTCTATCACTCCTCTTGTGAGTTTCTTTCAAAAGCATGGGTTAGAGTTGTTTGATGTAGAAAAGATAAGAACGAAAGGTGGATCTATGCGATGCTTTGTTCAAAAACAGAATGGGCCCCGTAAAAAATCTCCCATCATCCAAAACATGATTCACGAGGAGCTTATACGACAACTCCATCAACCTGAAATCTTTCAAAAATATGCAAAAGAAATTCAGAAAAGTAAAAATAGACTCGATGCTTACCTAAGTGATGCCTTGCATCAGGGAAAGCGGGTCGTTGGATACGGTGCTTCTACTACAGTGACTACCTTGATATATCAATTTGAACTGGAAAACAAACTGAGTTTTTTAGTCGATGATAATGTTAAAAAACATGGTCTGCTCAGTCCAGGATGTCATATGGAAGTGAAACCTAGTTCTGCCCTCTATGAAGAAAGACCTGATATTGTCCTTGTTCTAGCATGGCAATATGCTCAGCCGATTCTCCAAAGACATGCACATTTCATTGCAGCAAATGGGGTGTTTGTGGTGCCCCTTCCTGAATTCAAAATGCTCTCTAACACGAGAGTTTGAGATCTGTGGTTTTGCTTTATGTAAGATGATGGGTAATTTTGTACAACACCAAGAAAACAAGGAAAAACATATGAAAGGAATACTTAGGATAGCTGGGATTTTTGGGTGTAGTTTTAGTATTGCTTTTTTTAGTTGCGCTTTTTCTAGCGCGGAAGAATATCCACAAAATTTGAAGATAGATGTTGTTATCCCTGTCTGGGGACGCGATTTCACCGATGCCTTTTTAAAGATATCTTTGCCCTTGCAGCTTTGTCCTGGAAATATAGGCAGTCTCTCCCCCCAT
>Ga0364860_11111_pt1 | contig 10831 bp, 7 predicted proteins | sample ExccelAu500001D4_FD_206916 | JGI IMG/M metagenome (GOLD analysis project Ga0364860, IMG submission 206916) | Enriched cells from Trout Bog Lake Hypolimnion, Wisconsin, USA - BchlTB.Aug20.5000.01 .D4 | ecosystem: Environmental > Aquatic > Freshwater > Lake > Hypolimnion/Profundal zone | place: USA... | reverse complement strand
ATGTTCGATCTGAAAATTCAATCCGCCCACTAACCAACTTACTAATTTGCTTTTGGTTGCAAAATTCGCTGTGGTCTTGATTTGATGTGCCGCAAACTCATCAGGCAATTTGCTGTTGCTTTCATCGACAACAGGAAATTCAGTTCCTTCAACAGTATGCGCTAATTGAAATACAATGCTTAAAGTAAATCCGGAAACAACACTCATTGTCAAAAACCCGATCAACCAAGGCAACCATCCAACCAAAATAATCGGCAGTGCAATGAATACAAACCCATGATAAATTTTTATTCCCCAGAAAGCGATATGATCTTTTGTATTCATTTTCTTTAGCGGAAAACTGCCGATACGCTGACTGAAATATTTTTGATAATCCGTAAAGAAAATCCAGAATACATATAACATGCTGTACAATACCCAGAAATAAAAATGCTGGAAGCGATGGGCCCACATTCGTTTTTGTGTAGGTGCCATACGCATTAAAATTCCTATTTCAATATCATCATCCACTCCATCCACATTCGTAAAGCTGTGGTGAATCATATTATGTTTCATGTTCCACATAAAATGATTGGCCCCAACAATATTCGCTGAATAAGCCGCTAATTTATTTTTCCATTTGTATTTAGAGAAACTACCGTGACTGCCATCATGCATTACATTAAACCCGATGCCGGCAATCAATCCGCCCAATAAAACACATTCAGGTAAAGCGATGTACCAAACAGGTGTCCAAACCAATAATTGCACATATACAATAATAAAGCCCGCTATCATCAAACTTGCTTTAGTGAATAAGCTCATCGTTCCGGTAACATTAATACCATTCTCATCAAAATATTGTTGTACCCTTTTTCTCAGTTCTGCATGCAACGAATCGTGTGATGCAGGGAATTTAGGGATAAAAGATGTTGTTGACATAAATGAATTTTAAAAAATGACAGCGTGCAAGATAAACTGTAACTGCATTGGCATGTTGTTAATTTTATGAATGGCTGTTACAGACAGATAAGTTAAAAAACGGTGAGAACGAAAATTTTTTATAAAGATTGTGTACCCAAGTAAAGATATTTCCACAGGTATGGAATAACTAATTGCGCCTGCTTTAAAAAAAAATAATTTAGTTTGATGATGAAATGATAACACATCACTCAGCGTTACTGAAATGGTTGTCATCACTCAAAACTCAAAGCCATGCAACAGACAAAGGAAATCAACGCACTGTTTACATTGATCGATGATCCCGATACAGAAGTCTATTCGACCGTATCGGAAAAGATCGTTGAATTCGGTAAAGGCATTATTCCCAATCTGGAAGACCTTTGGGAAAACACGTTGAGCGAAGATGTACAGAGCAGGATCGAAATGCTCATTCATCGTTTGCATTACACCGATTTGACCAATGACCTTACAGAATGGAAGAACAGCCCCTATCATGATCTTCTTTTTGGTGCATTGCTTATTGCAAAATTTCAATACCCCGACTTACACACCACTCCTGTTTTACAGGATATTGAAAAGATCAGAAGAAATGTTTGGTTAGAGCTAAACAGTTACCTCACACCGCTCGAACAGGCAAATGTGTTGTCGAGCATCATGTATAATTATTATCAGTTAAAAGGTGTTGAAGTAAATTATAATAATCCCGATGAGTTTTTTATTCATAAAGTTTTGGAAACCAAAAATGGCAATGCCATCAGTAACGGTATCATTTATCAGGTGATGTGTGAGTTGTTAGACATCAATGCTAAAGTGATCAATATTCCGAAACAAATGGTGATTGCATTTTATCATTCCGATTTTGATCCTGCCACACATATCGGCAATCCGCAGGATAAAATTCATTTTTATGTGGATGGAGTGAACGGTCAGGCTTATTCGCATAAAGACATTGAGAATTATTTTAAACGCATCAATGTGCCTCCCGTTGCTTCTTATTACAAACCGCTATCCCATAAACGCATCATACAAATTTTGACCGAAGAAGTTGCCAAATGTTTCGATCTCCCATCCAACGAATACAAACAAAACGAATTGAAATTATTAGCTGATCTGTTGGATTAATTTTATTAGGCAAGCTTCTGTATTTCATGGCAACGCCTGTTGTGTCACTCACTTCGCAGTTCCTTTTTCATGGCAGCATTAAAATGATTCTTATTTCATAATTTTATATACCGATAAAACCCGTCTGGATGAAAAAGAAAATCAACTGGGTTCGTATCACTTATTTAATTGGTGTTGTTGCGTTAATAGCAGGAGCATTGGATCCATTGGAAGGTTCAGTTGCTATCGTTGCAGGAAACATCGCACTTGCTTTTTCAACCTTTCTTTCAAAAGACAGACATTTTAAAATATTTCTATCAACTGCTATCATGATCATTGCAGGTGTCTCTTTTCTTTTTTATTTTTCTTCGCTGGGAGGTTTTGGAGGGACATCAACATTATCATGGTGGTGGGGATTATTGATATTGCCTTATCCGATAGGTTGGTTACTGAATATTATTTTGTTGATCATTAGATGGCAAAAAAGCAGGGAAAAATAATTATAGTTGGTAGTTGTAGGTATAAAAATTCTGTTCTCTTTTCCACCCGTTTCTTTCATATACTTTTTGTGCAGAATAATTATCAACGGCTGTTTGCAGCATCAGCCATCTGCTGTTGGTTTCGGCTCCGAATGCCTGTGCAGCCTGCAGCAAGGCATCTGCAAACCCTTTACCTCTGGCAGTTTCCTCTACATAAAGATCATTCAATAACCAGGCTCGTTTCATGCCAACAGAGGAATATATAGGATACAATTGTGTAAAACCGACAGCAATATTATTTTCTTCCATCAAAAAAATAACAGATTCATTATTTGAAATCCTTTCATAAATAAAATTTTCCGGTATTTGTTTGTAGAAAATGCGGTATTTATTGAACAACATTGCAATTGTTTTTACATCATCAACTGTTGCTTTACGAATTGTGATATTCATGTTTGTAAAAGTTATAGTTTTAATGTACAAACTTACAAAATGATCACTTGGAATGATTTTGAAAAGATAGAACTCAAAGCAGGCACCATCATCGAAGCGGATAATTTTCCAAAAGCAAAAAAGCCTGCTTATAAATTAAAGATAGATTTTGGTGCATTGGGCATCAAACAATCATCTGCACAAATCACGCATCATTACAGTAAAGAAGAATTGATAGGCAAACAGATAATTGCTATAGTAAATTTTCCGCCCAAACAAATTGCCGATTTTTTCAGCGAATGTTTAGTATTAGGTGTGTATGATGAAAATAAACAGGTAATTTTATTGCGTCCCGATAAAGAAGTAAGCAACGGGCAACCCATCGGTTAATGAACGAATTGTACTACACATACTACGAAAGTCCCATCGGTTTAATAAAAATTGGCGGTACAGAAAATTATATTGCTGAATTAAGTTTCATTGATAACCCTGATCAGATGCAGCATGGTGAGCCGGGCATCAGCGATACCATTCATCAATGCACTGAAGAGCTCATTGAATTTTTTGCAGGGAGAAGAAAAGAATTTACGGTTCCTGTTCATCAGGAAGGAACAGATTTTCAAAAAAAAGTGTGGAATGAATTATTGGAAATTCCTTTCGGTAAAACCATCAGTTATTTGGATGTAGCAAAAAGATTGGGTGATGCAAAAGTGATACGAGCTGCTGCTGCGGCTAATGGGAGAAATAAAATTGCGATCATTGTTCCCTGTCATCGTGTGATTGGAAGTGATAAAAGTTTAACAGGTTATTCCGGTGGATTATGGCGAAAGAAATGGTTGCTGCAACATGAATTCCGGATCACCAACGGTGTACAGACTTTATTCTAAAAACTCACTCCCTTCGGGCATTTGGTGGCTTTAGTTGATTTATCGCCACTCCCATAAATACCGCTTTTAATGATGGATATTTCATAAGCACCATTTGTACCGTTGTATGCACCCAAAGAAGAAATAGTGGCATCATAATTAACTGTGATTTTGAGATCATTCAATTGATAACCTACCATCGGTATCAACGCATCATTACTTCTGTAATACAGACCAAGTATCAACTGATTGGTTCCATCGCCGCTTAAATTTCTGCTTGCATTCATTCCGCCAACTATTTCCCATGCGGTTGACATTTTACTTACATACAAATTCGGATTGAGTATCCACAGATTTTGAATCTTGATATTGCTGTTTAAAAATGCAGTGTATCGAAAAGGCAACTGATCAACTAAATTATCACTTGCATAAAAACTTTCTTTGGGATGATTCAAATGTGAAACACTGAAACCCGCATTGAGATACACATTATCCGAAGCAAAATAAGCATAGTTCACACCCGCCTGTAAATCGAAATAGTAAACGGAACTGTAAACAAAAGGTTCGTTTGAACTGAGCTTACTGTCGAAGAATTGTCCGTTCCATTGATCATTAAATGTGAGTTTAGTGAGATCCACTCTTTTGTTCACCATACCGATTCCGAAACCACCACTTAATAAACTGTTCAATCCAAGCACCTGATGATAGGCAACAGAAACAATGCCTCTGGTAGATGTTAAACTTCCGCTGCCTGCAACATCTTTCATCAATGAACCGCCCAATCCAACCCAACCGTTTTCAAAACGTTCATTGAATAACTGCACATCACCCCAAACACCCATCGTTTCATACGGACTTCCGAAACTCGGCCATTGATCTCTGTAATTACCGCCTACCCTGTAATCGTGCGCAGGATCAAAACCGGTATTTGCAGGATTCACAAATAAAGGTGCATTAAAATATTGCGAATAATGAAGATCCTGTGCTTTTACTGAACCTATCAGTAAAAACAAAGAAAAATAGAAAATAATATGTTTTGATACTTTTTTCAATTGCTTTATCGTAATAATGTAATATCACCTTTTCGTGAATAGACTGTACCGTCAGTCATCTGTATTTCTAAAATATATTGATACACATCCTGCGGTTGCAATATGCCTTTATAAGTCCCATCCCATCCCGTTGTTTTATTCGTTGTTGAAAAAACCAATGTTCCCCATCGGTTATAAATATTCCATTTCACTGTGCTGATACCATACCCTTGTATGAATATTTTATCATTGATTCCATCACCGTTTGGTGAAAATGCATTGGGCACATCAAATACAGGTGTTACCAAAGTTCTTACGGGTACACTTAATGTGTCTGCACATCCCGCACTGTTAATGGCAATCAGCATGGATGTAAATGTACCGGTGGTATTATAAAAATGACTGACAGATGCACTGCTGTTTGTGATAACAGAATCGCCGTCACCGAAAAACCATTTATAAGAAACAGCACCGCTTGAATTATTGGTAAATACAATGGCTGTGTTTGAAACAGGTGGTTGCGGTGCAACCGTGAAAGCAGCTGTGGGCTTGCCTTGTACGGTGATAACAAAAGGAGGTGAAACGTCTGTTATATTACAGGTCGTTGAATCCGTTACGCTCAATACAACAGAATAAGAACCGATGTTTTTATAAAGATGCGTAATCACCGTACTGCTGCTATTTGTTATCGTTGAATCTCCATCACCAAACAACCATTTAAACGTCAATCCACCTAATGAAGTATTCGTAAAGGAAGCAGTATAAGGTGCACATCCCGTTGATGGTGTTGTAAATTGCGCTTTTACATTATTAGATATTCTGAGTGTGATTTGGATACTATCATTTTGATTACAATAACTGCTGTCCACTAAAAGTAAACTTACATTATATGTTCCTGCTGCTGCATAAGAATGTAATACTGGGCCACTTCCTATTAATGCAGTTTGCCCATCACCAAAATTTATTCTGAATGAATTTGATTGAAAAGGTTTTATTGCTGTTGAATTATTATTGAATTGATACGTAAATGAACTGCAACCTTGTTTAACAGGAGTTAATTGCAAGGAAACAGAATCTGTTCTAACGCGGATAGTTACATAAGAAGTATCATAAATATTACACTTGCTCGAATCAACACCAACCAGCATCACTTTATAATTACTGGGTGAAGCATAAAAATGAGATACATTGGCAGATACGGTTGTGGTATCCGGACTGCCATCACCAAAATCCCATATATATTTTTTTGCAAGACCAATGGTGTCGGTAAAATCAACACGCACAGGACTGCAACCGGATGTATCTCTGACCTTGCCATTTATAGATGCCTGTACACCAGATGCCACACCTGCTAAATTAAATGCGATCTTAATAGCTGCTAAATTGCATCCGGAAACAGTTCCATCGCTTTGTGTTGTTCCGTTTGTTGGCGACCAGTTATTACCCGATGGATACGTTGGAAAAGTAGTACCGCCATAGCAATTCGCACAAACAGCCTGATAGATCACACCGTTTTTATCAAACCTGCTGGTCCCGCCATCTACATGATCAGGGTATGTACCACCACTGCCAATCGGTTTAGAAAAATTATCTTTCTGTCCAAAAAAATCACCATACAATTGAGACTTTGCATCCCTTTCCAAAACAAAAAAATAAAAATCACTGCCATCTGTTTGCCCGGTGCCGATTGAATTCACAATTGAAAGACCTGTTGTACCGGCACTTGGAAAATTGTCTCTTGTATTTCCGAAACCACCCCATCCGGATACATAAACATTTTCACATCTGTCAACTAAAAAAGCGGTTGGTGAAATATTGGGAGCAGAAGCTGAAGCAGTACCAAAAACCGTTGAATATACAGTGGCAGAAAGATCGCTCTGCAATTTTGTGATAAATTGTTTACCGCCTGCTTGAACAAATGGAGCATTGCTTGTTGGCCATGTTCCTGTTGTTGTTCCCATGATATAGGGGAATCCGAATCTATCGAATTCTATACCGTAAATAATATCAATACCACTTGTTCCGAAATACGTTGATTTGATGAGTTGCGGAGCATTCGTATTACTGATGATACTGACAAAACCATCCCCAAGTCCTCCGTTAAAAGCATTTGTTGCAGCAGGAAAATCCGAAGAACCTGTGCCACCCGCAACATAAATATTATTGTCAAGCGGATTAAGTGCCAATACAAATGCTGCATCATCACCCGAGCCTCCTAAATAAGAACTTAATAAAACAGTTTGAAGATCAGGGCTCATTTTTATAATAACGCCATCTTGATTCATAACGTTAGCTGGATTAGTCTTCAAAGTATTCTGAAAAGCATTGGACGATACAGGAAAATCAGATGACTGTGTGCAGGATGCTAAATAAATATTACCTGCTGCATCAACAATTACTTCACTTCGTCCGTCATCTCCATAATTTCTGTCAATAGATATTGCCCCTACGCCACTTCCATATTTAGGCCTGATATTTACACCATCATCACCGTTTCCACCCAATACGATTGACCCCATTAACTTTGCTCCCGTTGGATCCAATTTAGATAATACAATATTCCACCCGCTTCCTGCTTTTGAACTATTACTTGTTGAAGGATAATCAGGTGAGGTTGTTCTTCCTGCAATGATCAAATTACCATCAGCATCACAAACCAAACTATGTGGTTGTTCATTTCCAAACTTGCCGCCCAAATACGTCGCATATATTCTGGTCTTTCCTAAAGGATCTAATTTAATGATGCCGATATCAAACGGCTCTTGCTCACCGGTAGTAGTTGTACCACCTTGAAAATTCTGTTGATACACTCCGTTAGTAGTTGGAAACCCTGCACCAAAAACAATACCGCCACCGTAAAAATTTCCTGCTCCATCGTAAGTGGCAGTATATCCCCAGTTATCAATTTTACTTCCTGAAAAAGTAATGAATACAGGAGAAGGATCGATTACCAAGGTTGAATTAAAATCTTTTTTATTTTCCAATCTGAAGCGAACAATATTTCCTTTCAGTTCATAATTACAGGATACTTCTTTTCTGCCCGCCTGCATCAACACATAACTGTAAGGCAGCAATTCTTTTATTTCAGCAATTGATGTTTTGATCAGCAATGCGCCCTCTTTCAATTTCAATCCATCAACACCATCATAATACATTGAAATATTTTCGGGATTACCGCCGGGATTGACAATGATATCATATTTCAACTGACCGTTGTTGGTATAATATCTTATATCAATATCGGGATATACATTTTTATACGTTACTGCCTGATAGACCTTGCAACGGCTTGCCCATTTGGTTGAATCATTGCCGATAAAATAATTATTGTACGAGTTTAATGGTTTATCCGGAACAATTTGCGGATGAGGATTTGCATTTAAGAATTTTATTTCGTATGCATGTGAGTGAAGTGTGAGTGAAGTTTCTGTTATTCCAACAGAAGATTTATTTTGTGCAACTGCTAAAGTTCCCGGTTTATAAGGACCGGCTGTAGTTTCATTCCCCTGATTTGAATCGCCGTGATAATAATCAGCAATAGCTTTCATATCAGCAGGATTATGCTGTGTGACCCTGTAACCGCCATCAGCTTTTAAAACAAATGCACCACATGAAAGATTAGCTTTGAATGAAATATTATTATCCCACTGCCCTTTATTTTCTACAAACTCAAGATAGGATTGAGCATACAATCTACTCAATGAGCAAATGCAAACTGAAATAAAAAATATTAACCTGATTAATTTCATCACCGGGGTATAATTATTTTCGATGCAAAACGAAAATTAAAAATAAGTAACTTGATTCGTAAAAGTATAACTATAATAGGGGTTGTTTTAATTGTTAAATTTAGTTTTTATTTATGAAATTTTGCTCCATCCTGTTTTCCCTTTCTGCAAATGAAGAAAGCTTTTTAATTGCAAATTCTTTGCCATAATAAGTTCAATATCTTCATTCAACAAATTTTCTGCTTCAAATCTTGCCATTTCAAGTAACTGTTTATCATTTACGATACTTGCCAGCTTAAAGTTCAATGCACCGCTCTGTCTTGTTCCTTCAATATCTCCGGGACCACGTAATTGCAGGTCTTTCTCCGCAATTTTGAATCCGTCATTGGTGGCACACATGATATTGATACGTTCTCTGGCATCTTCGCCTACTTTACTTCCCGTTAATAATATGCAAAAACTTTTTTCAGTGCCTCTTCCCACTCTTCCACGCAACTGATGTAATTGAGATAACCCGAATTTTTCTGTGCTTTCGATCACCATCACTGTGGCATTCGGAACATTCACACCTACTTCAATAACGGTTGTTCCTACCATGATCTGTGTATCGCCGCTCACGAACCGCTGCATGTTCGCTTCTTTTTGTTCCGCAGGCATCCTCCCATGCACCATACTGATACTGTATTGATGTTCAGGAAAAAAACTTTTCACCTGTTCGTAACCCTGCATCAGATCTTCATAACTCATCTTGTCACTTTCTTCGATCAACGGATAAATAAAATAAGCTTGCCTTCCTTTTGCAATTTCCGTTTTTACAAAATCCATCACACTCGCCCTTGCATTTTCATAACGGTGAACAGTTGTGATGGGTTGCCGGCCCGGCGGTAATTCATCCATAATACTGTAATCCAGATCACCATAAGCAGTCATGGCTAATGTTCTTGGAATAGGTGTTGCAGTCATCACCAAAACATGTGGTGGAATAGTTGCCTTCTCCCAAAGCTTGGCTCGTTGTGCCACACCAAAGCGATGCTGTTCATCTACTATAGCCAATCCCAAATTTTTGAATTGAACAATATCTTCAATGATGGCATGGGTACCCACCACAAAATGTATCGTATCATCCAATAAACCTTTTAATATTTTTTTTCGTTGCGCTGATTTTGTGCTGCCTGTAAGCAATGCAATTTCAATCGGCATCTCTTTTAATAATTCACTCAATCCGTTATAATGCTGCTGTGCCAATATTTCTGTCGGGGCCATCAAACAACTTTGATAGCCATTATCAGCTGCCAATAACATACTCAGCAATGCAACAATTGTTTTACCACTTCCCACATCACCTTGCAATAAACGATTCATTTGATGACCGCGAGCCGTATCATTTCTAATTTCTTTCAACACTCTTTTTTGTGCGCCGGTTAATTGAAATGGCAAATGGTGATTATAAAAATTATTGAAATAATCGCCCACTTTTTCAAACACAATTCCTTTGCTGACTTGATGCCTTTGCAAACGAATTAAGTTCAACCGTATTTGTGCAATAAATAATTCTTCGAACTTTAAACGATGCACCGCTTTTTCATATTCGTCTGATGTTTGAGGAAAATGTATAGAACGATATGCATTATACCTTTTTATCAACTGCAATCGTTTCAAAATATCTTCAGGAATATTTTCAGTAACATCTTTTTCTTGAACAACAGACAATAAAGTGTAAGTAAGCTTACCGATTTGCCTTCCGTTTAATCCTCTTGCTTTTAATTTTTCTGTGGTTGGATATACCGGCTCCAGAAATGTTTTGCCATCTGCAATGGTAGGAACATAAGGTTCTATTTCCGGATGAACGATTTGAGGTTTGCCGTTAAAGAATCCTGTTCTCCCGAAAACGAGATAATCACTTCCTATATGCAAATTTTTGTGCACCCAGTTAACACCCTGAAACCAAGCCAATTCCAAAATGCCTGATTTATCTCGAATATGTGCCACCAATCTTTTTGACCGTTTCTCGCCCACTACTTCAAAGTCCAATAATGTACCTGCAACCTGAATATATTCTGTTTGAACTGTGATGTCTTTGATCTTATTGACCTTTGTTTTATCAATATGCCTGTTGGGAAAATGTTCCAACAAATCCTGAAAAGTAAATATGCCCAATTCCTTTTTGAGTATATCGCCGCGCAATGGACCAACGCCTTTCAGATATTCGATGGGTGATGATAATATGTTATTTGACTGATTAATTTTTAATA
>Ga0364860_10937_pt1 | contig 10886 bp, 10 predicted proteins | sample ExccelAu500001D4_FD_206916 | JGI IMG/M metagenome (GOLD analysis project Ga0364860, IMG submission 206916) | Enriched cells from Trout Bog Lake Hypolimnion, Wisconsin, USA - BchlTB.Aug20.5000.01 .D4 | ecosystem: Environmental > Aquatic > Freshwater > Lake > Hypolimnion/Profundal zone | place: USA... | reverse complement strand
AAACCTATCTTAGAGTTTTTGTCCTATCGCCTGGGTATTATTAACCCCAGAGAAATTAGAGATCATAAACGCTACTATAACCGCAAGGATTTGGTCGATCTCGTCTCAAAAGTTCCTCAATTAACGATTGAAACCCATCAATATTTTCAATGTGGTTTAAATAATTTGCTTTTTATAAAGAAAAGTAAAAAATGAGCGCTAATATTAATGACCCCCAGTCAATGAATTAGACTGACTTTTTCTGGCTAAATCTTAAACCCCTAGTAACAATTTAAACGCTTATGCTCTTTTTAGCCTTCAATATTAGTTTAAATCGTATTAAGAGTGAAATGAGAAAAGTTACGAGCAGGATAAAGAAGTAATGCTTTTTTTGATAGCCAGAAAAAAGGTTGGAATAGTTGTGATGTAATGTATTTAAGGCTGACAACCCTATAAATAAAAATGTAAGAACCGAGCTTTTGACTTGGTCAAGAAAAAATAATCCTATAAAGGGCATAGAGAACGCCACTAAGCGAGCGGCATTTCCACCTGTAATTACTGGCCCACTTAGAATGGGCTGGAATACAATGCAAACAATCCCCAAGATCGCGATTCCCAAGTAATTTCTATTGATTTTAAATATTAATAGCGGGCCTAGGGTAAGCAAAAATGCACCTAAACTACCAAAAAATATTAAGAGGGAATCTTGATCTGGGTGCTTAAGCCAAGAATATAAGCCAGTAATTAAATTTAAAGTTAGATCATTTGAATTCTGACCGAATAAAGCCCTTGTTAAAAGGTTAAAGGCGATAAAGAGAATAGAAGATCCAAGCAGAAACTGTGGCAATTCTTTTCGGAGTGAGGGAAGAAAATATGCCGCGCCAACTACTATCGGCAAGATCATAATGCTAGTCTGCCTAGAGATTAGGCCAAAAAATAATGCCAGCCAAATAAATTTATACTTTTGATTAATTAAACCCGCCACCAAAGCCACAATGGCAGTAATAAAAATACAGTCTGACACCATTGGCGGTGCAAATAACGAAATCATGAAGGTATACGGATTTAAAACAATAAATGCAAAGTAAGCTAATTTATTAATTGAGGATGTGTTAATTGTAGAAATTAGCCACATGCAAATGACCATACATAGCAAAGCAATAGCCCTGTACACCATCAAATCATTGGCCTTAAAAAGAGCTGCCAACAGGCCAGTCAAAAGATGAATGGGCCATCTCTCTAAATGATGAAATGGGTAGGAGCTTGATAATTCCCGCAATCCTGAGAATGAATTTTCATGGGTGATTGCTAGGTAAGACAATGCGTCTGAAAAACCAAAATCAGTAAATAATAAATATGATTGAGGCTCTTTGGCAATGAATAGGAGATAACCAATAACGAACAAACTACCTACAACATATACAATATTTTTATTTTTCATCAATATGAAATATTATTTTTTAAGCAATGAAAATAGGTTAATAAAAAATAATTTATCGTTGCGCTGAAAAAAACTGAACTAAGTTTTTGCGAGTAGCTCATGAGTTGGAATTATTCAATCTAGAAAAATTATCTGGCAGAGTTTAGTGCGGTAAGGGCATTGAAAAATCCTCATGAAATAAATTTGTATTTAACAATACAGTAGAGAGCCCTAAATCCATCTCGCCACCCAATTTTTTTGCCCTCCTCATAGGTTCGCCCATTATAAGAAATGCCAACCTCATAAATTCTACAATTCAATTTTGCAATCTTTGCAGTGATTTCAGGCTCAAATCCGAATCGATTTTCTTGAATATTAATACTTTGAATAATTTCTCTGCGAAAAACTTTATAGCATGTTTCCATATCTGTTAAATTTAGATTGGTTAACATGTTGGATATCAAAGTAAGAAATCCATTGCCTACTCGATGCCAGAAATATAAAACACGTCTAGCATCACCTCCCAAAAAACGAGATCCAAACACAACATCAGCCCTATTATCGAGTATGGGCTCAATCAAACGCGGGTACTCACTGGGATCGTACTCCAAATCCGCATCTTGAATAATTACTAAGTCGCCGGTGGCTGCTGCAATTCCAGTTCTAATTGCTGCACCTTTGCCCTGGTTATATTCATGATAAAAAATCTGATGAATTCTTCCAGACTTTTCAATACTTATTTTTAGTTTTTCTCGAGTTCCATCACTAGAAAAATCATCAACAATAATGATTTCTTTATCATGATAAGGCGCGCTATTAACAGCATCAATAATTGCATCTATCGTATTGATTTCGTTATAGCAGGGAATAATTACAGAAAGTCGCATCAGATAAACCTATCAATAAAGTAGAAAATTCGTTATTTGGTTTTGGTAGCAGCATATATATTAATTTTCTTTGCCAACAGATACGGCATAACCATGCTTTTTGAGTAAAGCATGCTGCCTAGCCTGGTCTAAATCATTGGCCACCATCTCGACAATCATTTCATCAAGGGTGACTTCTGGAACCCAGCCCAGCTTTGCCTTGGCCTTTGCAGGATCACCAAGCAAGGTTTCGACTTCGGTCGGACGGTAGTAGCGTGGATCGATTTGCACAATTACATCACCAACCTTCAACGCTGGGGCTTTATCGCCCTCAATAGACAGTACTCTAGCTTTTTCATTCTCAGCTAAGCCCTCAAACTTCAGCGTGATGCCCAGCTGTTTGGCGCTGCGGGTAATAAATTCACGGACAGTGAACTGCACACCAGTTGCAATGACATAGTCTTCTGGTTTGTCCTGTTGGAGCATGAGCCACTGCATGCGGACATAGTCTTTTGCATGACCCCAATCCCGAAGAGCATCGATATTCCCCATGTAAAGGCACTGCTCTAAACCTTGAGCAATATTCGCTAAACCGCGGGTGACTTTACGCGTGACAAAAGTTTCGCCCCTGCGTTTTGACTCATGGTTAAAGAGTATTCCATTACAGGCATACATGCCATACGCTTCGCGATAGTTCACCGTGATCCAGTATGCATAGAGCTTAGCAACCGCATAAGGACTACGAGGGTAAAACGGCGTAGTCTCTTTTTGCGGAATCTCTTGCACTAAACCATAGAGCTCAGAAGTCGAGGCTTGGTAAAAACGGGTCTTCTTTTCGAGTCCCAAAATACGAATTGCCTCTAAGATACGTAGTGGTCCAATAGCATCAACATCGGCAGTGTACTCAGGAGATTCAAAAGAAACAGCCACATGGCTTTGTGCGCCCAGGTTATAAATTTCATCCGGCTGCGTCTGCTGAATGATTCGAGTCAAATTACTAGAGTCGGTTAAATCACCATAGTGCAACACAAAATGTCGGTGATTAATATGGGGGTCTTGGTACAGATGATCAACCCGCTCAGTATTAAATGAAGATGCGCGGCGCTTGATGCCGTGAACGATATAGCCTTTTTCTAATAAGAATTCAGCAAGATAAGATCCATCTTGACCTGTAACGCCAGTAATTAAGGCTACTTTTTGTTGATTACTCATATTCTTATGTTCACTCAATATTGAAAAGTGGTGGGTACTTTAACTGCGACCATAACTATCCTCAAAACGAACGATATCATCCTCGCCTAAATAACTACCAGATTGAACCTCAATAATTTCTAAAGGCTCTACTCCTGGATTGGCAAGGCGATGAGTCTGACCTTGGGGGATATAGGTACTTTGATTTTCTTTTAGAGTAATAACTTGATCGCCGTTAGTAATTTCTGCGATGCCTTTAACCACTATCCAATGCTCTGCTCTGTGATGATGCATTTGTAGTGAGAGGCTTGCACCTGGCTTGACCTGAATCCGCTTAACCTTAAAGCGATCGCCCTCATCTACACTGTCGTACCAACCCCAAGGTCTTGCCACCTTACGATGTAGATTTTTTTCTGTGCGCCTCTGGCTCTCCAATTGACTCACGATATCTTTGACATCTTGACTTTTGGATCGATCTGCCACCATGACAGCATCAGCGGTCTCCACAATGATCAAATTTTCGATTCCGACTGCGCTGACTAAACGACTACTTGCGTGCACCAAAGAGTTCTTAGATTTGGTCAGCAAAGTATCGCCACTGGTGACATTGCCCTGCTCATCTTGTTTGCCTACCTGCCATACTGCATCCCAAGCCCCAAGATCATTCCAGCCTGCATTAAGCTCAACCATTTTGACTAAATACTGACTGCCAGGGCACTTTTCAATCACAGCATAGTCAATGGATTCACTCGGAATGTTGTTAAAAGAATCTTTATTAGGACGGATAAAAACAACATCACCAGACTGATCTACTGTTCTTTTGTTCCATGCCGCATCTGTAGCTGAAAAAATATCAGGGCGAAATTCCTTTAAGGCGGAGAGCCAAGTACTCATACGCAGAACAAACATGCCACTATTCCACAAATAATTACCATCTTTTAGGTAAGATTTAGCAGTGTTGGCATCTGGCTTTTCTACAAATCTATCGACAACGTACTCGTTATAAGCGCCCTGATTGCAGCCATGTTTAATGTAGCCGTAGCCAGTCTCAGCAGCTGTAGGTGTAATTCCTAAAATAGCAATCGTTCGATTTTCTATATCCGCTGCAACTACCGCTACACAATCTTGCAGTGCCTTAATAAACGCGTCGGTTTTTTTCACAGTCTGATCTGCAGGAGTAATCACCAATATTGGATCTTCACTCTGGGCATCTTTTGCCTGCAGGGCTGCTAAGGTCAGCGCTGGGGCGGTATTTCGGCCGGCAGGCTCTAGCAACAATGATGCATGGAGATCTTGTAACTCTCTGAGCTGATCTAAAGCTAAAAAGCGATGGTCTTCATTGGTCACAATGAAAGTGCTGCCTAATTGAATTTGAGGGCTAGCAATTGCATTGACCCGCTCAATGGCCTGCTGAAATAGACTCTTACTTGAGCCATCGCCAGATAGCACCAGGAATTGCTTCGGAAATCCAGCGCGAGATAAAGGCCAAAGGCGAGTTCCTGAGCCGCCACAAAGAATTACTGGAATTACAATTGTCTTATTCATATGTATAAAAACTACTGCTTACTTCTATTTTGCGTGACGCTTCCAAGACCAAGACCTCCCACCATTACCACTAACCACACAAAGGTATCTACATAGTTTTTCTGGCCGGCTTCAGTAGTCAACAATAACAGCACAATACTTAATAAAGACCATACCCCAAAAATACTCCATGGACTTGGCACATTTGTCACTTGTAGCATGGCGAAGATCGATGCTACTAATAATAAAAGTGCGCCTGGAATCCCTAGGCCAAGGGTTAAATCCATCCAACCACTATGGCTCTGAATCAAAGGCGCACTTGGAAAATTCTCACGAGCAATATGCCCAAATGAACTTTGTACCAATCCGTATCCCATAGGGTACTGCTTTACAAAAGTCAAAGCCGTTGTCAGGTAAAAAACTCGATCGAAATTTGTAATTGAAACCTGCCGTCCATACTCATTGATAGGATAAACAGATGCTTCGCTGCTCCAGATTTGCACTGGTTGCGCATGAGAGGCAATTTTATAATCTGCCGCAAGGGTTTTCCAAGAATCATTCGCGTAAATATTATTCAAAAAAGAGCTAAATATGGCAAGCCCCAAGAGTGCAAGCAAACAATAACTTTTCCAAGAAAGGGCTTTGGCTGCACTTCTAAAGATATAGATAAAAAATATGAGGGTTAATATCACAGCGTAGATAAAACCATTTTTAATGTTTTCAAGATAAAAAATGCCAAGCACTCCAATAATGGGCGCTATGTAAATAGATGCGATCTTCCACTTGATATCTTTACTCCTGAACAATTCCGCTATATATCCTAGCGATACCGCAAAAGCAGGCAAGCAAAAAAATACATAGCTGATTTTAGGAATATAGAAAGATGAAACTCCGCTAGAAAATAAAATCAAAGCCTCGGGCAGACTAAATCCAAAATGAGTGGCGATGAATCCAGCGAAATACTTGAAGTAATAAATCACTACTGGACCGCATAGTCCTGCAAAGATTAAACCCCAATCACTTCGTTTCGATCTGATGAGCGATAGACCCAATCCCAGCGCAAACAAAGATCCCAATAAAGCGCGCCTCCATAGGCTTCCATACTCAGCCCATTGAAGGGTATGGTTTTTCCCAATAAAAAGAAGGTGCCACGTTACCCATAAAAAGAGTAACGCAATCACCGCGATTGGAATAACCTTTTTTGAAATCAGCGCCTCACGATTTCGAAAGGCAATATACAAACCAATAATGGCACCCAAGACCAATGCAAAATTGCGCACAATTAAGATATTGGGTAGCATGGTGACGGCCCAAAGAGTCGCAAAAAGAGCGCACTGCGTCTTCACCATCCATTCTGGAGTGGCCACACCTTGAGACTCGATGTGAGTGAGCGCGCCCTGACTCACAAGACTATCCCACTTCTATATTCCTGCCAGTGCACCGTGCTAGAACAAATATCGCCTAGACTTCTGCTCGCCTGCCAACCCAACTTCGCTTGAGCTTTGCTTGCCTTGGCGTAGTAAATCGGCAAATCCCCATCTCTTCTTAGTCCGATCTTGGTTGGAATTTTTTTCCCAGAAGCCTCTTCGTAAGTTTTTACTAACTCTAAAACACTGACAGGTTTTTCTGCGCCTAAATTAAAGACCTCGCATCCTGTATTTTTGTTGAGGTAACTTAATGCAGCAAGATGCCCTTCTGCTAAGTCCATCACATGGATGTAGTCACGCTCTCCAGTGCCGTCTCTTGTGTCGTAGTCATCGCCAAAAATATTTAAGTGAGGAAGTTTTTCTGAGGCAACCTGCATGATGTAAGGCATCAGATTATTCGGAATACCATTTGGGTCTTCACCAATCAACCCTGATTCATGTGCTCCCACTGGATTGAAGTAGCGCAGCAAAGCAATCTTCCATGTCTCATCGCTTTTTGCTAAATCTTGCAAAATCTCTTCTACTTGAAGTTTGGTCCGCCCGTAAGTATTAATTGGTTTTAGTGGATGCTCTTCATCGTAAGGCAAATAGGTTGGCTCACCATATACCGTGGCGCTACTACTAAATACGATCGTTTTGACATTGGTCTGCTGCATTGCCTCAAACAAACTGATCGAGCCAGCTACATTATTAGCGTAATACTTTAGAGGTTCTTGTGCAGATTCGCCGACTGCCTTTAATCCAGCAAAGTGAATGACTGCGTCAATCTTAAAATCAGTCAGCATTTTGATTAATAACTGGGTATCGCAAACATCCCCCTCAATGCAAGGAATCTCCTTTTGAGTAATCTTATTGATACGCTTGGATACGCTTTGACTACTATTGCAAAAATTATCCAATAGCACGACCCCATGCCCAGCATTAGCCAAAACCACTGCCGTATGACTACCAATGTATCCAGTTCCGCCGGTTAAAAGAATATTCAAGGGTGTTTATTAATATTTATATAGGAATCAAAGGGGTCAATGGATCAAAGTTAAGGCTGCTAGACCTTGATTTTATAGCCTTCCAGAAGTCTTTGAAATTTATTACACTTCTTGCTACGCTTTATCAGAGTTACCCTGATAAAGTCATTCATTCATAATAAATATTAGGAGAACATCATGACAACAGGAAACACCCAAAAAATTAAGCTTCGCAACTCAGTAACTGAATGCGCCCAGTCCATCCGCAAAGAAAATTTCGGTAAATTTCATAACTACGCTATTAAAGATTGCATCGTATCGATTGCAGCCAGCAAGGTGAAATAAGCAAATAAGCCCCTTCTTTGGCTCTCTTGGGCTTCTTCTAGGGCTTATTTAGGTCGATTGGGGTATGGCTTACCAGTTAAATTACTGTAAGCCGCCCCAGCCAGTATCAACAGGACCGAATCGACCATTACCGGGAAAAAAGCATATCGGTAACCCAAGATTTTCCCCAAAACAGCAATTAAAGCCACCGCTGCGGCTGGGGGATGCAAACAACGCAACACATACATTCCTAAAATTGACAACATAGCAGCGGCCGGCATGGCAATCAAGGGCTGATCAATGAAGTGATTAATGCCGATTCCGACAAGGGCAGATAGCGTATTTCCAGCGATCACCGCCCAGGGCTGGGCCATTGGGCTTTGCGGCAAGGCGAACACTAATAAAGCACTTGCCCCTAGGGATGCCATCAGCCATTCATCCATACCATTAAGCTCGCCAAGGTATTTAGCGATAGTGAGCACTAACATCAGACCTATAAAAGCACCAATAATTGCCCGAATACGCTCTACCCAAGGGACAAAGGGCTGGTCTCCGCCCAAATAAAAGCTGTAATGTTTAATCCAATAACGCAGGGTATGTCTCATAAATAATGTAGTTGTGTTGTTGTTGTGTGGTGATCCATAGCAATGCAGGTTAATTACTTTCTTTAATCAGTATTTAATTATTGGTTGTTTTTAGCTATCAAACCAATACAAAAATACGATTATCCATAGACTTGCTTTTGTCCATAATAAGGCCGTGGCAGCTCTGTATTTATAGTTCTGCCCCTTATTGATAAAAATCTGATTTTAGGAGTCTTAAGATGGCTAAAACCGTAAAAGGTACAAAGACTGAACAGTCTTTGAAAGAAGCATTTGCTGGTGAATCACAAGCAAATCGTCGCTATTTGTATTTCGCGAACCAAGCTGATATCGCCGGTGCAAATGATGTTGCAGCAGTATTTCGTTCAACTGCTGAAGGTGAAACTGGTCACGCCCACGGTCATATGGAGTACTTGATTGAAGGCGGCGCAGGCGAGCCAGGAACAGGCATGCCAGCCAAGACTGTTGCAGAAGCTTTGCAAGCAGCGATCGCTGGTGAAACCCATGAGTACACAGATATGTACCCAGGTATGGCTAAGACAGCACGCGATGAAGGTTTTGACGAAATTGCTGACTGGTTTGAAACTTTAGCAAAAGCTGAACGTAGCCACGCTAACAAGTTCACTAAGACTTTGGAAGCACACTTAGCAAACGTTTAAGTTGCACATTTAGCCATCTGTACGGCTAAACCAAAAGCCCGCGAATTTTAATCGCGGGCTTTTTTATTCTCCCGCCCCTATTTCACTAACTTAGTGAGCATCTCTTGATTCAATCCTTCTACTAGATACCGGCCGGCAGCAGGAGTGATATGGTCTTCATCTAAAGTGGTTAATGCATTGTCAGTGCCAGGGATTCGATTCAGGCAACCCTCGGCATTGCAGAAACGATCATAAGCCGAGTAATACAGCACGTGATTGTCTTTGGACACTTTACGTAAATCTAAATCCATTTGACGAATATCAGGCTCTAAGGATTCACCGTAATACGCTGGCGGTAACTCTTTATGCTTCTTCCAGTAACGGTAGACGATCTTTGGCAAATCATCCTTCCAACGTGGCGTTGGCCCAATGATCAATACAGCAATATTTTCTTTTTTCAGAGTTTCAACTGTTGGCGCAATTAGTTGAAAATACGATGGGTGCCAAGCTTTATAGATCACTACCAAATTTGGCTTCAGTTTTAGTATTTCCTTAAGAGCCACTTCATTGGCCCGCTTGCAGAATGGGCCTTGCTCATCAGTTGGAATCAAGCCGCCACAGCCTGCTGCAGTAAATTGGGTGACGCTAATTTTGGAATTATCTCTCTCAAGCTCACTAAAGCCAGGATAAATAGATCCTCCATGGGAATCCCCCCACAGCACCAGCTTGTATGGCCTATCATCATGAATGCACTGTTTTGAAAAGTTGGTGACATCATCACCAATGTCCATTAAGAAGCAAGTACGTTGACGTTGCTCGGCAACCTTATCGAAGGTATAGCCAGAAATTTCTTTCATAAAAAACTTATGGCGGAACGCAATCCCCTTGCGATCAAAGCAGTTGTAACCCAAATAGCCAATCAGAATCATTAAAAAGATCAGCGTAATATTTTTATGAGTGCGATAGCTCGCATTAAAACGAATCGGCCTCTCTACAAAGCGATAAGTGAGCCAGGCTAAAGTAATTGAGGTTAAAACCAGTGCGACACGCATGAATACCGAAGGGGTCTCCCCCTCCTGCAGCCTTGCAAATGCCAATAAGGGCCAATGCCACAGATACAGCGGGAAGCTAATTAAGCCAAACCAGACCAAGACCTTATTACTCAGAATATGCTTATTGCACCATGCCGTCGTACCCGAACCGATGATGAATGCTGCTCCAAGCGTTGGCATCAAAGCCCACCAACCGGGAAAAGCACTCTTCTGATTCAAAATCAGCGCTGCTAACAAAATTAACATCAGACCTAATGCGGAGACCGCGCTTCGATGGGCTAATTTAATTTTCTGCAAAGTAACTGAATGATGAACAGTGCCATAGGCCAATACAGCGCCAATCAACAACTCCCAAAAACGTGTTTGAGGAGAGTAAAAGGTAGCAACTGGGTTGGAGTAGATATTGATGACATTTAAGCCAAAAGAAATCAATCCAATGATCGCAATAGCTGGCAACACTTTTTTAGGCCAACGTGCAATCCACCAAATAAACAGTGGCCAAACAAAATAGAACTGTTCTTCTATTCCCAAGGACCAGAGGTGCAGCAAAGGCTTAAGCTCCGCCGCCTTATCAAAGTAACCGCTCTCATTCCAAAGAACCAGATTTGAAATGAATCCTGCACCGCCAGCAATATGCTTACCTAGTTGGGCAAAGTCATCGGCCAGCAAATTGAGCCAACCAAATGCATAACTAAAAAGTAACACAACAAAGAGCGCTGGAAAAATGCGATTAATGCGTCGACTGTAGAACTCTAAAAAACTAAAGTGTTTTTCATCAATATTTTGAAAGATGATGGTAGAGATGAGATAACCAGAAATGATAAAAAAGACATCAACCCCAACAAACCCGCCGCTCAACCATTCAGGAAAGGCGTGAAAAATCAATACGGATAAAACA
>Ga0364860_10759_pt1 | contig 10904 bp, 7 predicted proteins | sample ExccelAu500001D4_FD_206916 | JGI IMG/M metagenome (GOLD analysis project Ga0364860, IMG submission 206916) | Enriched cells from Trout Bog Lake Hypolimnion, Wisconsin, USA - BchlTB.Aug20.5000.01 .D4 | ecosystem: Environmental > Aquatic > Freshwater > Lake > Hypolimnion/Profundal zone | place: USA... | reverse complement strand
TTGCATTGGCGGCTTTGAGTTGATGCTCCGCTTCAAGAATATCCGGGCGATTTTGCAATAAGTCCGAAGGTAGGCCGGACGGAAGCTCGCGCACGGCGGCAATGCTCGTCAGCGAACTTGCAGGCAAGAGATCGGCAGGTACTGAAGTTCCAAGCAATAAAGTCAATGCGTTGATATCTTGTGCCACGGTACTGGTGTAACGCGCCACGTCGCCTCGTGCGGTATCGACAGCGGTTTGCGCCAGACTAAGATCCAATTGCGATGAAGCTCCCAATTCAAAGCGGCGTTTGTCCATCTCATAAGTCGATTGCTGAGTCTCAAGCGTTTTCTTTGACAGCGCCAGATGGCCTTGATCCGACGCCAGCGTCAGATAGGCAGTCGCGACTTCCGCGATGAGGCTGATTTGAGTACTGCGATGTGCTTCTTCGGTGCTGAGATATTGTTCGAGTGCCTGATCTTTAAGATTGCGAATACGTCCGAAAAAATCGAGTTCATAAGAACTAAAGCCGAGTCCGACGCTGTTGTTACGGAGGGTATAGCGTGAACCGGTAGCCGATAAATCCGCCGGTGTAGTGGAGGCATTTTCGCCTGCAGTCGCATTGATGCGGGGAAACAGTGCTGCACGATTGATCTGGTATTGCGCTTGAGCTTTTTCGATCGTCAAAGCCGCAACACGCAAGTCGCGGTTATTGACCAGTGCTAAAGCGATCAACTGTTGTAGATTCGTATCGGTGATGAATTCGTGCCAATCGATATTCGCCGCGTTTGGTCCTTGATCGACTACGGTTGTTGCCGAGGGGCTACGAGTCCAGTTGCCAGGGACGGGTAGGTCTGGGCGTTGATAGTCCGGCGCCAAGGTGCCACAGCCTGACAAGGCGATAGCAGTGATGATGGCGAGATAATATCTATTCATTTATCTGCTCTCTTCTTCAGTATGGTTTACCACCGTTGCCGGCTGTTTGCTTTTGAATATGCGGCGCACCATCACAAAGGACAAGGGAACAAAGAAGATGCCAAGTGCGGTGGCACTGAGCATGCCGCCGAGCACGCTGGTACCGATAGCGTTCTGTGCACCCGCGCCAGCGCCATGGCTGATGGCAAGCGGAAGAACGCCGAAGCCGAATGCCAGCGAAGTCATCAGGATGGGGCGCAAGCGCATACGAACGGCTTCCAGTGTCGAGTCGACCAGATTGCCTCCCTGCTCCATCAGCTCCTTGGCGAATTGCACGATCAGAATGGCATTCTTTGCGGACAACCCGACCGTGGTTAATAGCCCGACCTGTAAATACACATCATCGGCAAAGCCCCGCAGCGTTGCTGCCAGCAGGGCTCCCACAATCCCAAGAGGAACGACCAGCATGACTGAAAAAGGAATAGCCCAACTTTCATACAATGCAGCGAGGCAAAGAAAAACGAATAACATAGATACTAGGTAAAGGGCGGGAGCCTGCGAACCGGAGCTGTGTTCCTGATCCGAGATACCTGTCCATTCATAACCGATACCCGGCGGTAATTGGGCTACCAGTTTTTCCATTTCAAGAAGTGCCTCGCCGGAGCTTTTCCCCTGTGCTGCCATGCCTTGAATTTCAATGGAAGGGAGGCCGTTGTAGCGTTCTCTGCGGGGTGAGGCATAAGCCCATCGTCCGGAGGTAAAGGCAGAAAATGGCACCATGTCGCCGTTGGCGTTGCGGGCAAACCATTTGCCAAAGTCTTGGGGCAACATCCGTGAAGAGGCTATACCTTGTAGATAGACTTTTTTAACCCGTCCTTTATCGATGAAGTCATTCACGTAGGCACTTCCCCACGCGGCACTCAATGCGGTGTTGATATCCGCCAGCGAAAGCCCGAGAGACTCGGCTTTCTGCTGATCGATATCCAGACGATATTCCGGCGTATCGTCTTGTCCGTTGGGGCGGACGGCAAACAGCAACGGATCTTTGGAGGCGAGACCCAGCAATTGGTTGCGTGCGGCCATAAGCGCGTCATGACCTAAACCGGCACGATCTTCCAGTTGCAAGTCGAATCCATTCGCGTTACCCAACTCGATCGCAGCCGGTGGAGCAAAGGCAAAGACCATGGCATCACGAATCTGTGAGAACGACCTCATGGCTCGTGCAACAATGACCTGCGCACGTTGGTCCGGATTAGGACGCTCATCCCATGGTTTTAGCCGTACAAAAGCCAGTCCCGCATTTTGTCCGCTACCACCAAAGCTGTAGCCTGCCACACCAAACATGGTGGCGACATTATCTTTTTCATCGACCAGAAAATGATGCTCGACCTGCTCGATGACTTTGAGGGTGCGTTCCTGAGTAGCACCGGCAGGTAGTACGATTTGGCCGTAGAGAACCCCTTGGTCTTCGTCTGGAAGGAAGCCGCTGGCCTGATGTATAAAAAGCGCTCCCATCGCGACTACTACGACAACGTAGATCACCAGATAAGGCGCACCGCGATGAATGATGCGATTGACCGCACTTTGATAACCTTTGCTTGATCGATCGAATATGCGGTTGAACCAGCCGAAGAAGCCGCGATGGACGATATGCTCGCCTTTGGCAACCGGCTTGAGCAGTGTGGCGCACAAGGCAGGGGTCAAGATCAGGGCAACAATGACCGACAGCACCATGGCGGAGACGATGGTGATGGAAAACTGGCGGTAGATCACCCCGGCAGAGCCGCTGAAGAAGGCCATGGGAATGAATACGGCAGACAGCACTAACGCGATACCGACCAGTGCTCCGGTGATCTGCTTCATCGACTTCTGCGTGGCTTCTCTGGGGGCCAAGCCATCTTCACTCATTACACGCTCGACATTTTCCACGACCACAATGGCATCATCTACCAGCAGACCGATTGCGAGCACCATGGCAAACATCGTCAGTGTATTGATCGAGAATCCGCAGGCATTGAGCACACCGAAAGTACCCAACAATACGACCGGCACTGCGATAGTCGGAATCAAGGTGGCACGGAAGTTTTGCAAGAACAAGTACATGACGAGGAACACAAGAATGATGGCCTCGAACAAGGTTTTCACTACTTCTTCAATGGATAGCTTTACATACGGTGTGGTGTCATAAGCGACTTCAGCTTTCATCCCGGGCGGGAAAAATTTTGATAGTTCATTGATCTTGGCTTTCACTGCGACAGCGGTGTCGAGCGCGTTGGCACCGGTGGACATCTTGATGGCAATACCTGTTGCAGGGTGGGTATTGAATCGAGCCAAGGTGCCATAATTTTCGCTGCCCAGTTCGATACGCGCGACATCCTTTAAGTGGACTGCCGCTCCACCGCTAGTCGTTTTGAGAATAATCCTGCCGAACTGCTCAGGGGTCTGTAAACGGCTTTGTGCGGTAATGGTGGCATTGAGTTCTTGTCCGGCAACTGCTGGCGTACCCCCCAGTTGTCCCAATGATACTTGGGCATTTTGTGCTAGGATCGCGTTGCTGACATCGATGGTCGTTAATTTGTAGCTATTCAGTTTGGCCGGATCAAGCCAGATGCGCATGGCATATTGGCCACCGAACATGGTCACATCGCCCACACCTTTGACACGGCTTATGGTGTCGAGCACATTGGCGGCGACATAGTCAGCTAAGTCAAACTGTGTCATACGACCATCTTCTGAAACGAAGGCCATGACCATCAAAAAGTTCTTAGTTGATTTGGCGACTTTCAGTCCCTGTTGCTGTACCACCTGCGGCAATAGCGGCATTGCAAGTTGCAGTTTGTTTTGTACTTGAACTTGGGCAATGTCCGGATTCGTTCCATTTTCGCAGGTGATCGTGATGTTTACTGCACCCGACGAATCACTGCTGGAAGACATGTAGCGCAGGCCATCGATACCATTCATCTTCTGTTCAATCACCTGCGTGACTGAATCCTCTACCGTTTGGGCAGAGGCTCCTGGGTAGTTACCGCTGATAGAAATAGCCGGAGGAGCAATGGCCGGATATTGTGCGATGGGCAGGACTAAGATGGACACCAAGCCGGCCATCATGATCACAATGGCGATCACCCATGCAAAGATAGGACGATCAATAAAGAATCTGGACATAAGGTGAGACTCCTTACTGCTTTACAGCAGGGACTGCGGAAGAGGCATCAATCGATACGGCTTGAGCGCTTGCTCCGGGTCGAACCTTTTGCAAACCCTCCACGATCAATTGGTCTCCAATATTTAACCCGCTTTTAACCGTCCATTTATCGCCAACAGCGTCACCCAGTTCGAGAACACGCTGTTCCACTTTGCCATCTGCACCCAGTATCAAGGCCGTCGCATTCCCTCTGGCATCATGTGTTACGCCTTGTTGAGGAACGAGCAAACCTTGCTCATTGACACCCTCTTCAAGAATGGCACGCACGAACATGCCGGGTAACAGGTCATGCTTGGGATTGGGGAAAACCGCACGCAAAGTGACGCTACCGGTTCCCTGATCGACGGTTACATCGGAAAATTCCAGCGTTCCTTCCAGATCGTAGTACTGGTTGTCATCCAGTCGCAGTTTTACCTTGGCCGCATCAGGGCCTGCCCGTTTTAGTTGTCCGCTTTCCAAGGCATGTTTCATACGCATGAATTCTGCGCTGGGCTGAATGACATCCACATAGATCGGATCCAGTTGTTGAACGGTCGTGAGTGCAAGCGCTTGGTTGGCAGTTAACAGCGCTCCCGGAGTGACCGTCGTGATACCTACGCGTCCCGAAATGGGGGAGGTGATCCGGGTATACTCAAGATTGATGCGTGCGATGCCTAACGCTGCTTTGGCTGCCACGATATCAGCCTCTACCTGCATGAGTGCCGCATTGGCATCGTCAAAATCCTGTTTGCTCACTGCATTGATTTTGACCAGTTCACGATAGCGGTCGGCTTTCAGTTTTACTGTGACTAAATTGGCTTGTGCTTTGGCTAGCGTTGCCTGAGCACTATCGAAGGCCGCTTTGTATATCGCCGGATCAATTTGATAAAGCGTCGTTCCAGCCTTGACGTCTTCTCCTCCGCGGAAAAATCGCTGCTGCACGATTCCATTAATTTGCGGACGAATTTCGGCAATGGTATAGGGCGATGTGCGACCGGGAAGTTCAGCAGTAATAGATACTTTTTGTGTCTTGACGGTAACGACACTGACTGGTGTGGGGGCTTTCTGCGGGGCTGGCGGTTGCGGCTTGTCACAACCGGCTAGCATCAGCCCCGCTAGCAGAGTTAATCTGGTTGATAGATAGATAGTATTCCGTATTGTTTGTTTTATTGGAATCATAATTAATATTTTCGAAATCGTAACCATGGAAGGATACATTGAACGAAGAGCTGAGCTTTTTCAATGATACGCCAGTATCAATATAGACAATGCAAAACCATATAGACGCCAGTGCTGCTGAGTTATGGCGCCACCTCTGGCCTTCATTATATTTCGAATTGCCTATCTCGGCATCACTCAATTGCTGCAGGGAGTAAGGTGGAAAGATACAACGTGGGGAAATGGTATAATTTCTTTGGTTGGAACTGTGCTATTGCACGGAAAAATATTTGAGGTTAAGCATGCGCATCAATCGTAACTTTCCGGCAAGTGTAAAAACGCAATTTACGATGATGATCGCTGCACTGTTGTTGGTTGCATGTGGAGGGGGTGGCAGTAGCTCTTCTTCCAGTTCCTCTACTACTTCTAACACGGTTACCAATCAGACTGGAACAGGAAGCGGTAGTCTAACAACGATACCATCAACGACCGGTCATGCAGCTTCTATAGTGGTTGATGCCGGGCCGGTTTCCGGTACTTCTTCGATAAATGTCCCCTATGTTTCGGTAACTGTATGTACTCCGGGAACATCAGGGAGTACGGCAGCCTGCCAAACGATCGATCATGTCACGTTGGATACAGGTTCTTATGGACTGAGACTTCTTAACTCAGCCCTTTCGTCTAATTTAACGCTGCCTGCTGTAACTGCGTCTAATGGACAAGCGGTCGGGGAATGTACCGCGTTTGTTATCGGCACAACTTGGGGCTCTGTACGTCTAGCGGATATATACATCGGCGGGGAGGTTGCGAAAAATATCCCTATCCAAGATATTGGAGATCATCCAGGTGGGGCATCCGGCATCCCCACGGATTGTTCGAATACCGGAACTATTGAAGATACGCAGGCAGCATTGGGTTCCAATGGAATTCTTGGCATCGGTCTTTTTGTTAATGACTGTGATACTTGCTTGAGTCAGGTCGTTGCTGCTACTTATTACACATGCTCTTCATCGGGAGGCTGCAGCAACTCAAAGGTGACCTCCTCCCAAGTGGTTAAAAATCCGGTGGCAAGTTTTGCAGTAGACAATAATGGCACTTTAATCAAATTACCTTCGGTGTCATCTGCAGGCTCTACTGGTCTTTCGGGAACAATTACTTTTGGAATTGGAACGGAGACAGATAATACAATCGGCACTGCAACCGTGTATTACACCGATTCATCTGGTAATTTCACGACAACATTTAATAATACAACGATGAGTAGCAGTTATTTGGATAGCGGATCCAATGGTTTGTTTTTTGTTGATGCGAGCCTCACGCAAGATTCAGCCGGCTGGTATATCCCGACTTCACCGCTGACTTTAAGTGCAACAAATACTTCACATACCGGCCTCTCCAGCGGTGCGATTTCGTTCACGTTAGTAGATGTCGATACGCTTCCCGCTAGTATAGTGGCTGCGAACATCGGTGGCGCGGGATCATCAGGCTCGTTTGCTTGGGGGCTCCCTTTCTTTTTTGGTCGGACGGTATATACAGGCATATCAGGTATAACTGTTTCCGGCTATACCGGCCCGTATTGGGCATATTGAGATGGCAATTACAGATCGAGAGGATACTATGCCCAACTCTAGGCAAAGTTCATCAAACCCGAATCAGGCAAATAAATTCGCACTGAAAACCAAGCGTATATGGTTAGGTATAGTGTTTTCTATGGGCTATGTTATTTCTGCGAACGCGACACTGGGAGGTGATGCAAGTAGCGTTGAGTCAGATCGGCAAAGCATGAAAGTTCAACATGCGGCTCGTCAAAGCCTTGCCGCGACCGGCAGTTATACGGTTCATGAAACTGTTTTACCTTCCGGAACGGTTGTTCGGCAATATCTATCCAGCAATGGTGTCGTGTTTGCGGTTGCTTGGAGTGGCCCCTTTATGCCTGATCTCAAACAGATACTTGGGGGGCATTTTGATACTATGATCGCAAGGCAGGCCAAACAGAGCAATGCAGGCCATCGCTTTTTTAACCAACACGAGGCCGATTTGGTGATTGAGTCAGGGGGGCATCAGCGCAGCTTTGTCGGGCGTGCTTATCTGAAAAGTGCGATTCCGGCTAATGTGACGCTACAGGAAATTCAATAATAGTTTACTTGAATTAGTTGACTAAATCAATCAACAAAGGTAAGGTGAAATTGTAATTCTTCTGATTCCAATGCCAGCGATTTAGCCGATTGTGGATTGAAACAGAAAAGGTTTTTCTGCCAGAGAAAGCTGACTGACTTCAGTTCAGCCAACACTCCGCATACAAGTAGGAGGTTGCTCATGCTATTACTAATACCTGTCGATAAGTTGCGGGTGGGTATGTATATTCATGAGTTTCGCGGCTCATGGTATGACCATCCTTTCTGGCGCAATGCCTTCCTGCTTAACAGTCAAAAAGATCTGGCGAGTATTCTTGCCGCCGGTTTCAAAGAAGTCTGGATTGATACCGATAAGGGGTTGGATGTCGAGGGCGGCAAGACTGAAGAAACGATCGCCGAAGAAGTTGATATAGCGCTGGCGCGAGCCCACCAGAATACCAAGCCAGCATTTCAAGCCGATATCGCCGTGGAGGCAGAGCGGGCTGTCAAAGTTTGCAGTCAATCAAAACTTGCCGTCGCCTCAATGTTTCAGGAAGCCCGTATGGGAAAGGCACTGAATGCCAGTGATGCCATTCCTGTCGTCGAGGAAATCACTGCATCGGTAATGCGTAATCCGGATGCGCTGATCAGTTTGGTTCGTTTAAAAGATAAAGACAATTATACCTACATGCACTCAGTGGCGGTATGTGCGTTGATGGTGGCTCTGGCAAAGCAATTAGGGTTGAATGATGAACAAATAAATCATGCGGGATTGGCCGGATTGATGCATGACATCGGCAAGACCTTGTCTCCGCCAGACATTCTTAACAAGCCCGGCAAGCTGACGGATGCAGAGTTTCAGGTGATGAAACAACATCCGGTCGACGGACACAAGATACTGCTGGGAAGTAATGGCATAACCAGTGATATTGCACTGTTTGTGTGTCTGCACCATCATGAAAAAGTTGATGGCAGCGGTTACCCCGACAAGCTCACCAATGAGCAAATAGGTCTGTATGCAAAGATGGGCGCCGTGTGCGATGTGTATGATGCAATTACGTCCAACCGACCGTACAAAAATGGTTGGGAGCCCGCGCAGTCAATAAGAAAAATGGCGGAATGGAGTAAGGGACATTTTGATTGGCGAATCTTTGAAGCCTTTGTGCGTAGCGTGGGCATCTACCCGATCGGCTCTATGGTTAGATTGGCATCTGATCGTATGGCCGTGGTCATTGGGCAAACGGAACAGTCATTACTGACTCCGATGGTGAAAATATTCTTTTCCATTAGATCCAATATAAGAATTCCTTCAGAGGTATTGGATCTGTCGAAGCCCTCTTGTAATGACAAAATCGTCTCGCACGAAGATCCCGAAAAATGGGACATTCACGATATTCAGGAGTTGTGGAGCGATATGTCAGCCAAGCCGTGGTGAATGTGACCTAAGCTACAGCCTCATCCATCAATTCCATATCGCGGCTACTCATGAGTCGCTCGATATCCACCAGGATCAACATGCGCTGATCGACCGTGCCCAATCCCATGATGTAGCGGGTGTCCAGCGACGTCGATAACGAAGGCGCGGCTTTGATCTGATCCGGCGTCAGCGTCAGCACATCCGAAACACTGTCTACCACTACCCCCACCACCCGATTGCTCAGGTTCAGGATGATCACCACGGTAAACTGATCGTAATCCACTTTGCCCAGATTGAACTTGATACGCAGATCCACGATCGGCACAATGATGCCGCGCAGATTGATCACCCCTTTGATGAAGGCCGGCGTGTTGGCGATAGCCGTCACGGCATCATAGCCACGGATCTCCTGTACCTTGAGAATGTCTATGCCGTATTCTTCCGCCCCCAGCGTAAAGGTGAGAAACTCGCCACTGGCGACTCCACTGGTGTTGGCTGTACTGGTTTCTGTTGCCATGTTGGCCTCCATTTATATTTGCATGTCCGCAAATAGATCCCCAATCCATCTGAACAACTCTATTTACCGATGTAGCCTTTAAAATTAGCGATTATCCGAGTTGCACTTAAAACTCTTCCCACTCTTCGCCGTCTTTGTCCTTTGCCGACTTCACTGGGAGGGCTTTGGGTTTGCTTTCAGCCGATTTGGCCGCAGCCGGTTTTTTGGACGGAGCCGGTAATGCGTGTTTAGCTGCAGGCTTGGCAATCGCACGAACCTCTTGAGTCTGTTGCGCATCAGCCAGTTTGAATACGCTGACGGAACGAGTGAGACTCTGTGCCTCCTCTTCCAATGATTCGGCGGCGGCAGCCGCTTCTTCGACCAGTGCGGCATTTTGTTGCGTTACTTCGTCCATTTGGGTAATGGCCTGATTGATTTGCTCAATGCCCTGACTTTGTTCATTGGAGGCGGCGCTAATCTCGGACATGATGTCGGTCACGCGTTTCACCGCATTCACGATCTCTTCCATCGTCTTACCCGCATCATCCACCAGCTTGCTGCCCACTTCGACTTTTTCGACCGAGTCGCCGATCAGTGTTTTGATCTCTTTCGCTGCCGCCGCCGAGCGTTGCGCCAGATTACGCACCTCCGCCGCCACCACGGCGAAGCCCCGGCCTTGTTCTCCCGCACGCGCCGCTTCCACCGCGGCGTTCAGTGCCAGAATGTTGGTCTGGAAGGCGATACCGTCGATTACCGAAATGATATCCACGATCTTGCGCGATGATTCATTGATCGAACTCATGGTACCGACCACTTCTTGCACCACAGCACCGCCTTTTTCAGCGACTGAGCTGGCGCTATGCGCCAGTTGGTTCGCTTGTTTGGCATTGTCGGCATTCTGCTTCACGGTAGAGGTGAGTTCTTCCATGCTGGCAGCGGTTTCTTCTAGACTGGACGCTTGTTCTTCGGTGCGTTGCGACAAATCAGTATTGCCGCTGGCAATCTCTTTCGATGCAGTGCCGATGGAGTCCACTGAGACTTTGACTTCGCCAACCAATTTTTGCAGGTTGTCTACCGTGGTATTGAGATTTTGTTTAACATCGTTAAACGCTCCCTGATAATCACGGGTAACAACTTGGGTAAGGTCACCCTGCGCCAAGGCTTGGGCAACGTGAATAGTGTCTTTGAATGCGCCGTCCACGGTGTCGGATAATTGATTGAGCAATTCAGACAACGTTTTGGTATAGCCTTGTTTGCCGCTCAAGTCCAATTTGATACTGAAGTCGCCCTTGTTGGCTGCCTCGACGATACCTTGAATTTCAGCGACGATCTTGGTGAGCGAGTCGGCGGTGGTGTTGACACTGACTTTAACTTGATTGTAGGCGCCGGCATAATCTTTGGTGACCTTCTGACTCAAATCGCCATGAGCCAGCGCGTCGGCTACACGGATCGTATCTTTAAATGCGCCATCCACCGTATTGCTCAGTTGGTTGAGCAGATCGGATAGTTCTTTTGTATAGCCCGCTTTGCCGTCCAAATCCATCTTGGTGCTAAAGTCTCCTTTGTTGGCCGCAGCAACGATATCCCTGATTTCGCCGACAATACTGCGCAGGCTGCCTTGCATCATCTTTAACGAATACAGC
>Ga0364860_11102_pt1 | contig 10933 bp, 4 predicted proteins | sample ExccelAu500001D4_FD_206916 | JGI IMG/M metagenome (GOLD analysis project Ga0364860, IMG submission 206916) | Enriched cells from Trout Bog Lake Hypolimnion, Wisconsin, USA - BchlTB.Aug20.5000.01 .D4 | ecosystem: Environmental > Aquatic > Freshwater > Lake > Hypolimnion/Profundal zone | place: USA... | reverse complement strand
GGGTAGCTTTTGAAGATACCTACCAGCTGGTAGACGATAGCGAAGACGAGATGCAGAATGTAGACCTGAGGCAGGAGGTCTATAAAAACCTCGTAGGCGATGAGATCACCAAAGCGGTGAATGCCCTGCCGGTAGATTACAGGCTTATTATTCTTCTTTGCGACGTGGAAGGATTTAAATATGATGAGATTTCCAGAATCATCGATGTGCCCATAGGTACGGTACGCAGCCGGCTGCACCGGGCCCGCAACATGCTGAAAGAACAACTGAAAGATTATGCAGAAAAGAGAGGTTATCATTCATAAACAAATTTTACATACATGGATTGCAACGAAGTAGCAGCAAACCTGCAGCTCCTGGTAGATGACGAGTTGCCTGAAGAAACGATTCAGGAAATTCGGACACACCTGGAAAACTGTGTGGGATGCATTGAAAAGTTTGAAGCAGAAAAGGCTTTTAAGGAGGTGCTTAGAGAAAAGATCTGCAAGAAATGCGCCCCGGGAGCATGGCTTGAAGACGTTCGTTCTTCAGTTCTTTTGAAAGCTTATTAATTTTATCAAAGCACCGGCTCCCAATGGATGGCTTTGCGAAATTAAACCCCGAATGGAAGGACATAGATCTATCTGATCCAAAAATTCTTGCCCGTGTGATCACAAGGGTTGAAAACAATGCAAAAGGCAGCAGGCAATGGCTTGCATCCGTTTTTCCGGCCGGCCTGGTACAGGCACAGGCACCGGTGATAGGCATTACAGGGCCTCCGGGTGCCGGCAAAAGTACCCTTGTGAATGGATTGATCCAATATTATAGTTCCAGAGGCTTAAAAATAGCGGTACTGGCCGTAGATCCCACCTCGCCATTCAATATGGGCGCTTTGCTGGGCGACAGAATTCGCATGTCGCAGCATTATACCAATCCAAATGTATTTATCCGTTCGCTGGCCACCAGAGGTTCGCTTGGGGGTGTATCTGCCAAAACCATTGAGATAACCGATGTATTAAAAGCGGCAGGATTTGATATCATCATCATAGAAACAGTAGGAGTGGGGCAGTCTGAAATTGAGATCGCGGGCATAGCCGATACCACAGTGCTGGTCCTGGTACCCGAGGCCGGTGATGATATCCAGAATATGAAATCGGGCATTATGGAGATCGCGGATATCTTTGTGGTAAATAAGGCCGACCGCCCGGGTTCTGATCTCTTTATAGCCAACCTGGCCAAAATACTGCATCAAAAACCGGCCTCTGCCTGGAATCCGCCCATCAAAGCCACGGTAGCCTCAGAAAATACCGGCATAGATGCCCTTGCCGAAGCAATAGAAGCACATCAGCACAGCAAGCACACGATATCCAGAAAAGTTTATCTGATGGCAGAAAAGGCCTTTCAGCTCATCCAGGCCGAACGGATGAAAGATATAGACAGGGCTACACTGGCAGAAGATATCCGTGAAAAGATGGAAGCGGGCAATTTCAATTTATACAACTTTGTAACTGCTAAGGAATAAGATTTATCTTTCCGTGGTAGGCGTCCCCACCAACCACTTATTTTCCCCTCAGTGTCTCCCGACATGCAAAATATTGCGCCCTTGTTGGTGTTGTCACCAACAAGTTCCAGCAAATTGTCCGTGGTCGGCGTCCCCGCCGACCACTTATATCACATTCAAAATCTTTCACAAAACCCATTTCAGGTTGGCGGGGACGCCAACCTGGGACGCCAACCTGGGACAAAATGAATGATTGCTAATGAATAGACTTGTTGGTGACAACGCCAACAAGAGCGGGTAGATTTATTTCAATTATTTTAATCTTGTGAAAATTTGATCATATTTGCACAGGACTTAAAATAACATAATGAATATACTCCGTAAAGGCCATATTTTTCCCTGGCTTATCTTATGCATCCTGTTTTGCAGCTGCAACCAGCATCTTGTAAACATCCAGGCACTGCGACCTGCAGATATAACCCTTTCTTCGAATATCAATACGCTGCTTATACTGGACCGCACCAAATATGAACATAAAGGCGAGGAAGTGATCCATGATATGTTTTCAGGCGGTATTCCGGGCGAAGACCGTGCCGCGGCGCAATCAGCCATTTCTTCCCTCAGCAGCAACCTGATGTTGTCACCCAGATTTAAAGTACAGGTTGCTACGGAAGTATTGCGCGGCAACAGCCTCGGCGATGCTTTTCCTGACCCGCTTTCCTGGGAAATGATTAATGACCTGTGTAGGGAATATCATGCTGATGGGGTGGTTTCTTTTGAAATATTTGGATCAGATTTTACAGTGACCAGCGACAAGCGACAGGTGGAAAAGGACGTAAAAGATGATAAAGGCAATGACCAGAAAAGAAAAGTGGACGAATATATCGCCAGGGGTATTGGGCGCATCAGGATGGGAATACGCATATACGACCCCAAAGGAATGACAATATCTGATCAACAGTTGTTTACAAAAACGAACAACTGGGAAGCTAAAGGGGACAACAAAGAAGAGGCGTTTGAACACCTTATCCGAAAATCAAATGCAACGGTATATGTTGCCAAAGCAGCTGCTAAAGATTATGCCTACAGGATAGCACCAATGCCTGTAAGCCTTTCACGAAATTTCTATTCAAAATCAAGGAAAACACCCGCAATCGAATCCGGGACCCGGCAAACGGAGGTGAATGACTGGAAGGCTGCGTTGACCACCTGGCAGAATGCCCTTACAGCGCAAACACCCGGTAAAGAGGCCGGGAAATTGTGCTATGATATTGCAGTTGCCTACGAGGTACTGGGAAACCTTGATGAAGCTAAAAACTGGGCTTCAAGAGGTTATGTACAGTATGGAAACAGATCTGCAAAGGATTATGTAAACATCCTGGAAGGACGGATTCTGGATGCAAACAGAGTTGATGAGCAGATGAAGTAGAAAGTTGTATTTAAGAGGATTATAAAAGGATCTGAATTATAGTCCTGTTTTGGTGTGTTTATTACATTTATTTTCCCCTCAGTGTCTCCCGACATGCAAAATATTCCACAACCGAACCTCCATTAACAGGGGACACTGAGGTCTGATCGTTTACAAACGCATCACTCATAATTGGATGTGCTGGTGTGCAATATGCTGTGTTTGCTTAGGAATACATCAGAGCCGCCCATCGGACAGATAATTTGGGATCTTGGTGCATTGGGGAGATGCTGATGGGAAGCTAATCGATGAAAAAGTCTCTTTAATATTTTTCAATTCTGGATATAAAGACATCATTTCTGCTGCAGATCTTTAAGACATAAACTGCCGGAGGATATGGAGACAGGTCAAGCTTACCATTATGGTTTATTATACCTGAAACAAGTAATTTCCCATTGATATCTGTAAGGGAATAACTGAATATTTCGTTTTGCGTTGAAACAATATTGATACTGTTGTGGGAAGGATTGGGGTAAATATGATAGAAATTGCCTGCAGGGGTATTTTCCTCAATGCCCGAATTGGAAACTATTTTAATAGAATCTGAAGGTAAAAAAGCCAGGTATTGCGGTCCGTTTTCAATTGCAGATTGAATACCGGTAAATTTGAGATAACCTGTTTTGGCAGATTTAGGAATCATAAAACTTATTTCACCTATTTTCCCTTGCCCTTTTTTCTGCGAATAGTCTATCCGGGTATTTACAAATGCCAGAATTCCTGAAGAAAAATCAGAATGAACAAAGCCGATCATCCTTGGTCCTATGGTATCCAGCCAGCTTTTTGTAAATTTCAAATTAAAACTGTTTGAATCGAGATATTCGGGATTGTAACTATATACAGCACCCAATCCGCTCATAAAATTTAACACGGAATCTTTATAGCCATCCAATACAATATCAGCTTTTAATGTATCACCTGCTTTATAACCGGGTTTAGAAAAAACAAAACGCAACCTGCGGTCCAGGGTCGAATCTCCTGTTGCTATAGCATCTGTTTTGGCATGGGATTTAGAAAAATTGACTGATATGGCATTCAAATCAAGTGAATCAATGACCCCATCGCCATTGCAGTCAAATTGCTTATAATTATCAGAAATTCCATTCACATAAAAATATGGCCAGTCGTAGCAGAATTGTGCATTCCATTTAATGGTTGCCTTTTGTCTTTTATTCCCGGTTTTACCTATCAGGGTTGCCAGTTTGAGTACATCATTTATGTCCACTTTTTTATTCCGGTCTACATCACCCGGCCAGGTGCAGGTACTGTCTGAGAATACCTGGTAAACTGCAGAGTCGGCACATCCCCCCGAAGTATATACATGAAGGACTATATTACGATATCCAAACCAGTTGCAAACATGGACAGGATTTGCGGATGTATCTATAGGAGTTCCGTCATTAAAATTCCATTGCCGGCTTATTTTTCCGCAGTTAACCACCTTAGAACTGTCGGCAAACTGTGTAGGCTGCCCGAGACAAACCACGCTGGAAATGTTGAGGAATGGAGCTCCGATGCTGCAAAATACATGAGGTGTGCTGTCTGGTAATTCCACAGCACCAATGGTTGCCTTATTAAGGGGACGCTTATTGCCGTCAATATCCGTAGAAATATAATTGCAATAATAATAACCCAGAGGATTGCCCCGCCCATATAGTTTAATGTTTGAAATATGAAGATCCGTGTTTGACTTATATCCGGGATCGAGCAAAAGGCTGTGTGGGTCCAATCCGGTTGAGGCATAATAACCAGCTATATTTGAATGGTAATTACATCCTCCTAAATAGTTGAACTGGTTAAAGCCTCTGTCGGGGACGCTGGTGTAGAAGTTATTATAATCGCAATAAGTAGGGTAGGGATAAGGATATAGATAGGTAGCCCCGAGGCTGGGATAGCCCAAAACGACCCGGCCACCGGCAGCGTTAACAAAATTGTTATTGGTGATGACTACAGACTTTGGCGTACTATATGACCAGGTAAGGGCGGCATTAATACCACTGCAAAAAGTAGTATCGCCACTTAACATAACTACATTATTATAAATAAACGAGATAAAATCGCCACCATATAGGGCCACTGAAGCTACACAGGTATCACCTCCGGCCGTTATAAAGTTATTGGCTATATTTATAGTGGTTGAAGAATTTATTTCCATTCCTGCTCTGCACTGAGGCATATAAATTTTGTTTCTATAAACTTCAGCCCGTGTAGCTCCAATGTACATACCAATTCCATCGTAGCCTACAGAGTTTTTTATATTATTTCCCAACACATGTACCGAATCGCCACTTTCTATATAGATACCTTCAGCGGTAAAGCTGTCTATTATGTTATTGGTAATAGAAATTCTTTTGATAGTACCATAAGTTGTAATACCACAAAAACCGTTTCTGATGAGGTTCCCTGAAATGAAAATATCTGAATCTATAGCTGTTGCCGCAAACTGATTAATATGTATCAAAGCAAGATCTTTACTGCCGTGCAGTGAAGGAATGTTTTGTGAGCCAATAATCCTGTTATTTAGTAGTTTTATCTGATTACAGCCTTTGCTGATATAGATTAATGGCACAGTTTTGTTTCCTGATTTTTTAAATCCCAGATGTGTGAAACTGATATAGCCCGTACTATCAAGATATACAGCATAGCGATATCCCGTATCAATTAATGTTACCTTAGTACTGTCATTAGTTTTGGATGTAAATGTAATATTTTTAGTGGCAGATACACCGGAAATATTATTCAGATGAATATTAGTATAATAATTGCCATCTGATATTTCAAACAATACGGCACCATTTACCCCGGGTCCGTTTGCTTTATAACCATCGTGTCTTTTCCCGGAATCCAGATCAGCTGCCACAGATAGCAGGTCTTTATAATTTGTGGCAGAAGCAGAGGCCGCAGGGTTTACTGTATATGTACCTTTTAATTGGGCAAAGAGCTGTTGATGGTATCCGAAGATTAATAAGAGAAAGATGAGTAATTTGATTTTCATATTGCTGAAACGATGGGGTATCGTCCAAATATCGCAATTTTTCAATAAAAAGAATATTTGTCCAGCATAATAATAATCATGCAAAACGTATTGATGATTATGCAATATTGCTTGAATGAATGAAATGATTGAATTTAGAATGGGTAGGGATAGGGTATGTGCTCCCGTCCCGAGCAATCGGGACGCTGTCGGGTTTAACTTCTCTGATTGAAATGTTCCTAAAATAAAAAAACCTTGCTGATTACTCAACAAGGGGTGTAAAAATAAAAGGCCCGCCCGGATGAACCCGTTCGGACGGGCGTTGACATACGCTCCCGGATTTGTCTTAACTAAGATTTATAGGATGGACAGATTTTAAGAGGAGTGAATAAAACTGTCTCAAAATTCCTAGAATCGGCTTATCCAATAAATCCTAGTTCAGACAATTTCGAGCATAAAAAAACCCTCACACATTTCTGTATGAGGGTTCTATAAATAAAAGGCGTTGACATACTCTCCCGGATTTGCTCCAGTACCATCTGCGCTGGCGGGCTTAACTTCTCTGTTCGAAATGGGAAGAGGTGATCCCCGCCGCTAGAAACACCAATTAAAAGATCAAATGCCAATTTACAAAGCTCAAGGCTCGATAAAAACAGGCACTATATTTTAATTTACTGGTGAAATCAAACAAAAATGAATAAAAATAGAAAGCATACGGGCAATTAGTATTGCTCAGCTGAGTACATTACTGCACTTGCACCTGCAACCTATCAACGTCGTGGTCTACGACGGCCCTGCGAAGTCTAATCTTGTGGCAAGCTTCGCGCTTAGATGCTTTCAGCGCTTATCTTAACCGAACGTAGCTACTCAGCGGTGCCCTTGGCAGGACAACTGATACACCAGAGGTTCGTCCGACTCGGTCCTCTCGTACTAGAGTCAGGCCCACTCAAACTTCAAACGCCCACAACAGATAGGGACCGAACTGTCTCACGACGTTCTGAACCCAGCTCGCGTGCCACTTTAATAGGCGAACAGCCTAACCCTTGGGACCTTCTCCAGCCCCAGGATGTGACGAGCCGACATCGAGGTGCCAAACCTTCCCGTCGATATGAGCTCTTGGGGAAGATCAGCCTGTTATCCCCGGAGTACCTTTTATCCTTTGAGCGATGGCCCTTCCATATGGAACCACCGGATCACTATACTCTACTTTCGTACCTGGTTGACTTGTCAGTCTCTCAGTCAAGCACCCTTATGCTATTGCACTCAACGCACGGTTACCAAGCGTGCTGAGGGTACCTTTAGAAGCCTCCGTTACTCTTTTGGAGGCGACCACCCCAGTCAAACTACCCACCAAACACTGTTCCCTTTTGGGGTTAGAAGCCAGACAAACGAAGGGTGGTATTTCAACGTTGGCTCCACGACAGCTAGCGCTGCCGCTTCAAAGCCTCCCACCTATCCTACACATCGTTTGCCCAGCATCAATGTTAAGCTATAGTGAAGGTTCACGGGGTCTTTCCGTCCCGTTGCGGGTAATCGGCATCTTCACCGATACTACAATTTCACCGAGCTCACGGCTGAGACAGTGCCCAGATCGTTACACCATTCGTGCAGGTCGGAACTTACCCGACAAGGAATTTCGCTACCTTAGGACCGTTATAGTTACGGCCGCCGTTTACTGGGGCTTCAATTCAATGCTTCGCCTTGCGGCTGACATCTCCTTTTAACCTTCCAGCACCGGGCAGGTGTCAGGCCATATACTTCATCTTTCGATTTTGCATAGCCCTGTGTTTTTGCTAAACAGTCGCCTGGGCCTATTCTCTGCGGCCCCGATTGCTCGGGGCACCCTTTATCCCGAAGTTACAGGGTCAATTTGCCGAGTTCCTTAGCCGTGAATCACTCGAGCGCCTTAGAATATTCTTCTCAACTACCTGTGTCGGTTTGCGGTACGGGTGTCTACAACTGAAGTTTAGAGGTTTTTCTTGGAAGTATGGTTACAGCTACTATCCCCTCCCCCGAAGGGTCGAGGTACTATCGGGTTTCAGCATCTCCGGCGGATTTTCCTACCAGAAATATACCTACGCCCTTCAACGTACTATTCCGTAAGTACGCGAGCCTTTCACAACTCCGTCGCCCCATCACATTGTAAACGAGTACGGGAATATTAACCCGTTGTCCATCGGCATCCCCATGTGGGTTATCCTTAGGCCCCGACTAACCCTGATCTGATTAACATTGACCAGGAAACCTTAGTTTTTCGGCGTGCGGATTTCTCATCCGCATTATCGTTACTCATTCCTACATTTTCTTTTCTATAAGCTCCAGCATGTCTCACGGCACACCTTCAATGCGAATAGAATGCTCCCCTACCGCTCTTTCGAGCCCATAGCTTCGGCAGTATGTTTAATGCCCGAGTATTGTCCGCGCCCAATCGCTCGACCAGTGAGCTGTTACGCACTCTTTGAATGGATGGCTGCTTCCAAGCCAACATCCTGGCTGTCTATGCGACTGAACATCGTTTTATCAACTTAACATACATTTGGGGGCCTTAGCTGATGGTCTGGGTTGTTTCCCTCTCGGCTCTGGACCTTAGCACCCAGAGCCTCACTGCCAGTATAGTATTATAGCATTCGGAGTTTGCATGAGTTTGGTAGGCGGTGAAGCCCCCTAGCCCAAACAGTAGCTCTACCTCTATAATACCTAAAGCTGACGCTGTTCCTAAAAACATTTCGGGGAGTACGAGCTATTTCCCAGTTTGATTGGCCTTTCACCCCTACCCACAGTTCATCCGGTAGCTTTTCAACGCTAATCAGTTCGGTCCTCCAGCTGGTGTTACCCAGCCTTCAACCTGACCATGGGTAGATCACAAGGTTTCGCGTCTACCCCCTCTGACTCATTCGCCCTGTTAAGACTCGCTTTCGCTACGGCTTCGTGTCTGAGACACTTAACCTTGCCAGAGAGGAGTAACTCGTAGGATCATTATGCAAAAGGCACGCAGTCACCCCGATTGCTCGGGGCTCCTACCGCTTGTAAGCGCACGGTTTCAGGTACTATTTCACTCCCCTGTTCGGGGTTCTTTTCACCTTTCCCTCGCGGTACTGGTTCACTATCGGTCTCTCAAGAGTATTTAGCCTTAGCAGATGGTGCTGCTAGATTCCCACAGGATTTCTCCGGTCCCGCGGTACTCAGGATACCCGCCACTTTATTATTATTTGCGCATACAGGGCTTTCACCTTCTGTGGCGGAACTTTCCAGAACGCTTCCGCTTGTAATAATAAAGATTATGCAGGTCCTACAACCCCGAATCAGCCTAAACTGATTCGGTTTGGGCTATTCCGCGTTCGCTCGCCACTACTTGCGGAATCACTATTGTTTTCTCTTCCTCTGCTTACTTAGATGTTTCAGTTCAGCAGGTTCACTCCTTTACAGGTACCCCGATTGCTCGGGGTGGGTTTCCCCATTCGGAAATCTCCGGATCAATTGCTATTAGGCGCATCCCCGAAGCTTATCGCAGCCTGTCACGTCCTTCATCGTCTTTGAGAGCCAAGGCATCCACCGTACGCCCTTAATTGCTTTCTAAATGAGTTATTCATTTTTGTTTAATCTTATACACCAGTAAATCAAAGAACATTGTGAACCAACCAACGTCGGTTCTCAAAAGTTGGCAGTCCCGAACGCTCGGGATTGACAACTTTAGTTTAGCGCTAAATAACGGAATCGAACCGCTTGCCTTTCCCGAAATACCGGGACTGCTCTTCCATTGAGCTAATTCAACAATCAATAAGTATCAAATTCCTTCTCTATAGAAGAAATATAGTGGAGAATAACGGATTCGAACCGTTGACCCCCTGCGTGCAAGGCAGGTGCTCTAGCCAGCTGAGCTAATCCCCCTGTTTTAGTTAGGAGAAAAGCTTCCAAGCCTGTTGGTCTGAGCTAATTCCCCTTTTTGGATCAATTCTGTAGTAGTCCCGAGCAGATTTGAACTGCTGACCCCTACATTATCAGTGTAGTGCTCTAACCAACTGAGCTACGGGACTGTTTTCAGTCATCAGCCCTCAGTTGGTAGCCCCCAGTAAAAATCACTGTTGACTGTTTACTGCAGACTGTTCACTGATAAAGGGTTAGCAGTCACTTCAGAATTCCTAAAGGGACTCCCGCTCGTGCGGGATTAAAAATTAAAAGGAGGAGAAGATAGGTAAGAGCGAAAGAATTACTCTAAAAAGGAGGTATTCCAGCCGCACCTTCCGGTACGGCTACCTTGTTACGACTTAACCCTAGTCACCGAATTTACCTTGGGCCACTCCTTGCGGTTATGGACTTTAGGTACCTCCGACTCCCATGGTTTGACGGGCGGTGTGTACAAGGCCCGGGAACGTATTCACCGCGTCATTGCTGATACGCGATTACTAGCGAATCCGCCTTCATGAGGTCGAGTTGCAGACCTCAATCCGAACTGAGACCGGGTTTAGGAGATTAGCTTCAACTTACGTTGTTGCAACTCTTTGTCCCGGCCATTGTAGCACGTGTGTAGCCCTGGGCGTAAGGGCCATGATGACTTGACGTCATCCCCACCTTCCTCACTGCTTACGCAGGCAGTTTTACTAGAGTGCCCAACATTACTTGCTGGCAACTAATAATAGGGGTTGCGCTCGTTGCGGGACTTAACCCAACACCTCACGGCACGAGCTGACGACAGCCATGCAGCACCTTGCTTTGTGCCCCGAAGGGAATCCCGCTTTCACGGGACGTCACTCGCATTCTAGCCCAGGTAAGGTTCCTCGCGTACCATCGAATTAAACCACATGCTCCTCCGCTTGTGCGGGCCCCCGTCAATTCCTTTGAGTTTTAACCTTGCGGCCGTACTTCCCAGGTGGAATACTTAACGCTTTTGCTTGGACGCATACCCACAAGGGGCACACATCGAGTATTCATCGTTTAGGGCGTGGACTACCAGGGTATCTAATCCTGTTTGCTACCCACGCTTTCGTGCCTCAGCGTCAATATTGGCTTAGTGAGC
>Ga0364860_10466_pt2 | contig 10936 bp, 7 predicted proteins | sample ExccelAu500001D4_FD_206916 | JGI IMG/M metagenome (GOLD analysis project Ga0364860, IMG submission 206916) | Enriched cells from Trout Bog Lake Hypolimnion, Wisconsin, USA - BchlTB.Aug20.5000.01 .D4 | ecosystem: Environmental > Aquatic > Freshwater > Lake > Hypolimnion/Profundal zone | place: USA... | reverse complement strand
TTGACTTCAACTTAAGTGTAATAAGATGGAATAATATATCATATGCCAAAAGCATAAGGTAATGGTTAGTTTAATTTAATACATTGTAAATCAATATTTAATAAGTTAATTATTATTTTAATTAATTCCAAGATTATAAAATTGTTAAGAAAATTTTTCAGAAAAGTTTGTTAATTCGGAATGTTATAATAATTTCACGCTCCAATAACCCTAATAGGGTTAGATATCAAAACAGATCAAGCTATATTTTAAAATTTTTTAGCGTAATTAAAAAAAATGAGTATGAAAAGAATTCTGTTACTATTTGCATTATTACTTACCGTTGGTGCGAGAGGCTTTGCTCAAACACACGTTGTAACCGGAAAAATACTGGATGAAAACGGGTTGGGTTATCCCGGCGCCGGTATCACAGTTAAAGGAACACAGTTAGGAACTGTTACGGATGTGAACGGTGATTTTTCGCTTGATATCCCGGATGCCAACCATGTTTTAGTTATTCATGCCATTGGTTATGCAGAACAAACTATCACAGAGTCAGGCGCTCCGCTTACCATCAGGCTTGCACCCACTGCAAGGCAACTGGAAGGTGCTGTAGTAACAGCCCTTGGTGTAAAAAGAGAAGCAAGATCTTTGGGTTACAGCACTACTACGCTGAGCTCTGAAGACCTTACAGCCGGGGAGGGTACAAGTGCGCTGTCGGACCTTGCAGGTAAGGTAGCGGGAGCAAATGTATCCAGCACAACCGGCGGACCAGGCGGTGATACCCGTGTAGTATTAAGAGGTGAAAAATCAATATTAAAAGATAACAACGCCCTTATAGTAATAGATGGTGTGATCATGAACAACTATGATCGTACTTCGGATGGAAGTGGCCTTGCACAGATAGATTTTGGTAACAGTGCAAACGACCTTGATCCGGATGAAATAGAATCAGTAACTGTACTCTCCGGCCCTGCTGCTGCTGCCCTTTATGGATCGGCCGGTGCCAATGGTGCAATCATGTACACTACTAAGAAAGGCAAACATAACGCTGCCAGCAAGAACAGTAAAATGGATGTTACGTTCAAATCTACCTATACAGCATCAGATGTACTGAAATATCCTCAGTACCAAACACAGTTTGGTGAAGGAGCTCCCGGCAGTACTCCGGGTACTTATTCAGCTGATGACCGTCCGGATAACTTTAGCTGGGGGCCTGCATTTACCGGGTTACTACAGCCCTGGGGCCAGGTAATAAACGGACAGCAACAAGTAAAACCATACTCATCACTTGGTTCTACACCTGAAAGCCAATTTTTTAACCGTGGTAAAGATCTTCAGAATTTCGTTTCTATCTCAGGTGGTAATGAAGCTTCTACTTATTATCTTTCAATCGGCTCACTCAACAGCAGCGGAGTTATTCCGCTTACCGGAAATAACAGGTATAGTATCAGGTTCAACGGGCATACAGACCTTGGCAATAATTTTTATTCAGAAGTGAATGTAAATTATATCAATTCCAATGCACGTGCTGCGGCCCAGGGACAAAGCACAGGCGGTATCATGCAGGCCTTGCTCCAGGTGCCTGTTGACCAACCTATAGCGCCATCGGCTAACCAAAGCGTGAAATTTAATTCAATGAATTTTATTGATTCTACCGGTGTTCACAGATTCGGATATGCGGGTGATTTTGCAGCAAACCCATTTTGGATGGCTCAAAATTATGTTAACAACAATAAAACAGACCATGTACTCGGTGACCTGAAACTCGGGTACAAAAAAGGTGACTTCAATGTATATGACCGTGTAGGTATTGACGTAACGGACGACCGTTCTACTTACGAAACACCGGAATATTATTACCAGTCTGTTGACCAGAGTTCTTACTATCCGTATTATCCGTATAAAAACAATGGTGGCTTCCAGCAAACTGACTATACCGGAATGCGCTTTCAGAATGATTTGATTGGTAATTATACCCACCAGCTCAGTGATAATTTCGGTTTGAATGTACTGGCCGGTACAAATACTACCATCAAAAATGATGAAAGTCTTGAGGCACTCATCAGTTCTAAAACAAGTGGACTTGGACAAGCGGGCTTTTACAGCTTCCAGAATAATGCCGGTCCTTTACAGGCTTTTAATAATTTGAACCAGAATAGGTCACAGTCTGTATATGCTGATATCTCTTTGAATTACCAGAAAGAAATTTATTTAGATCTTACTGCGCGCAATGAGTGGTCGTCTACTTTGGAACAAAGCCACGATTCTTATTTTTATCCGGGTGCAAACGGCTCATGGATATTTACTGAAAGGCTGAAAGGAAAGATCAAGGATATCATTAATTATGGTAAATTCCGTATAGGTGTTGCCAGCGTGAGCAGCGGTGCCATACCATATGCAAACAACTCTGCAGGATATTTACAAAGTTCAATCAACAGTTCGTTTGGCAGTATAGTAACACCATTTAACGGTGTACCTACTACGCAGATCACCAACACCTTTGGACCTATAGGTCTAAAACCTGAATTGACTAATGAATATGAAGTAGGTACTGACCTTTCATTTTTGAAAAACAGGATCACTTTCAAGTTTACTTATTATGATGACCTTACACATAACCTTATATCTCCTGTGCCTACTCCACCTTCAAGCGGATACCTGGCGAACTACATTAACGTAGGAACTGTGAGCAACAAGGGGGAAGAAATATCACTGAGTGGTACACCGATATCTACCAAGTGGGGATTGAAATGGGACCTTTTCGGAACTTATACACATAACGTAAATGATGTAGTAAGCCTGAACAGTGGTGTTTCCCAGATCACTTTAGGTGGCGGCGGTTTCCAGGGAATGGGAATTGTAGCTGCTGTAGGCCATCCATTAGGTACATTTTATGCATCAGATATTAGTTATGAACAGGGATCGAACGGACAGTGGCATGCGATCATAGCAAATAATGGTGCCCTTTACGGACTTCCTGTACCAACTTCTACAGCGGTGTTGAAGGGTTCATACCAACCTAAATTCCAGGCTTCCTGGGGAACAGACCTTAGCTATAAAGGAATAACATTACACGTTCTGTTTACAACCAAGCAGGGAGGTGAATTCTACGATCAGAACAAATCGTTAATGGACTTCTGTGGTAGTTCAATAGAAAGTACTACCAACAACCGTAACCCGCTATACTGGCCAAATTCAGTATATGTACAGACAGGTACAGGGCCTGGTACAGGTACACCTGCAGTATATGTGCCAAACGATGCCTTGCACAATGGGTCAACATATCTGCCTTACAATTATTGGGTTACACAGGTTGGACAAAATGTATTGCCTGCCCAGAACCTCGTAAATGCAAGTTATGTGCGCCTGCAGGAAATTAAGTTGGGCTACAAGATCCCGCAAAAATATTACAGCAAATCGCCATTTGGTTCGCTTGAGGCTGGTTTGTTTGGTAATAACCTGCTGCTTTGGACTGCAAAGAGCAACAAATATGACGATCCGGAAGAAAACACTTCAGGTGCAACATCAAACGCGCAAGGATTTAACTACAGCGCTACTCCTTCGTTAAGAAACTATGGCGCTTACATAAAAGTTACTTTCTAAACCTAACTGTTAAATTTGTTATTATGTCAATAAATAAAAAATTAATATTTGCAGCTTTAACGGGGATAGTTTTCGGGGTGTCATCCTGCCAGAAATTCCTCAATGTAAATACGAATCCTAACATTGCACAAACGGCTACGATCCAGACATTGTTGCCAGCTGCACAGCTATTAGTGGGTACATCACTTGGTGTGGACCTGGAAATAGATGGATCGTTTTTTGCACAGTACTGGACACAGAGCCCCGGCGCCAGCCAGTATCATAACCTGGACCAATATTCACCCGGTCAGGATGGTTTCTCCACTCCATGGACCAATCTTTATGCTGCGCAAGAGAACTTCTTCCAACTCTACAAATTGGCAGATTCTGTAAAGGCGCCAAACTATATGGCCATCTCTTTATTAATGCAGGCATATACATTCCAGCTTATCACCGATGGTTGGGGTAATGTTCCTTGTTCGCAAGCGCTCAAGGGTCAATATGCCGATGGACATCTTGTAAATCCAAGCTATGACGCGCAATTGCAGGTATATGATACTATACTTTCATATATAGCACAGGCAAATGCTTTGATTAACCCAAGTTCACTTACTCCTACGGGTGATGACCTTATCTATGGTGGTAAAATGAGCAACTGGCAGGCCTTTGCAAATACGCTTGAACTGAAGGCATATATTCGCATAAGCCAAATCAATTCAGGAATGGCTCAAGCAGGTATAACAGCTCTATATGCTACTAATCCTACATTTATCGCTCCCGGCCAGGAAGCATTTATTGCATACGGCTTCGGCGCTGCAAACGAAAACCCTTTATATGCAGAAATGGTAGGCCTTTCATTTACTCAGAACCTTGTTGCCAGCAATACTTGCCTGGATACAATGATCGCGGAAAATGACCCGAGGATCAACATTTTTTACGAACCTTTAACTCAAGGGCAGAATAATTTTGTGGGCTTACCACAAGGTTTATATGGAATTGCTTACACCGGATATTCCTATCCAAGTGTTTTTGTGGCCGGTGATTCTTATAACACACAGCCATGGGGAACATACAGATCGGGTAACGCACCAGTGAATTTTATGACCAGCTCGGAAAGTTTATTCTTACAGGCAGAAGCTGCCGCAAGAGGTTGGACTGGCAGATCCAATGATGATACCCTGTTCTTTGAAGCTATTTCAGCAAGCTTTGGCTATTACTCAAACCAGTTTTTGGCACAGAGCGGCACTTCGGGAGCAACCCAATATGCTAATTACATTGCCGGGAATAGTTATTGGACACAATATCCTACAACAGGAACATTTGCACAAAAACAACAGTATATCATTACCCAAAAGTACTTCTCAATGTGTGGTAACCAGGGCTTTGAAGCATGGACAGAATGGCGCCGTACCGGATACCCTAATTGGTTTGTTATTTCTGAAAGTTCTATTCTTGGCGGAACACCGGGCGCACTTTATACTACCGGAACACCTTATCCAAGAAGGTTTACTTATCCAAGTTCAGAAAGTACTGTAAACGCTAATTTCCCTGGCCTACAACCGATTACAAGTCAAGTTTGGTGGGATGTGCTTTAATAACTAACAAATAAATTTGCATAAATATGAAAAAAATATTATTGTTCTCTGCATTGATTGCCATAGGTTTCGCATCGTGTAAGAAAAACCCAAGTAATCCATCGCAAATAGTTGATGTGTCGTTCCCGACTGTTACGCCTATCAACATTTATTTTAGCATACCAGTGGGTGGTACGTTGCCAACAGGGTCCCAGATAGCTTCGGCTTATGATTCTGTATATGCCAATAAGATACCCGGCCAAAGCTATAACGGGGTTTTGTCGATGGTTGTCAGCGACACAAACATACATACCAATATTCCGGGTTTGTACCAGGCCACAGCGGTTGCCAGGAGTTACTACGGCTACCTTACGACGATATATTATTATGTTGCAGTAACTAATATGTCTTCGCCGTTCCCGAACCTTGCCGGCACTTATATGTTGGTTGGCGGTACTTCTGATACCACTAATGCAACTGTTGCACCGCTTGCTTCTTCAGTAGCTAATGGTTTTTATACTATAAATAATTTCTTTGGATCGGATTATTTAACCAGCACGGGCTCTGATTCAACAGCTGTTTTTGCCCTGATCAATGATTCTACCATTTCCTTTGCAGGTGCAGGCGCTTCAGTTAACTGGACACAAACAGGTGCCTGGGACCTAACCCCTGCTAACTGGCCAGGAGCTTATTACTACGGTGTTTCCGGATCTGTTTCTTATGCTCCATCAGATACAGCATTAAGTTATAATGGAATATCATACTACAAAATGTAATTAATACCTTTCTGATATTATTACTTGCTCCTCCCGATAAATGTCGGGAGGAGTTTTTTTATAACTGTTTCCTCATACTTTTCGCCTTTCGGCATAATTTATCGCTCTTATTCCTTTTTTTAACAAATTTTCCGTTTCACAGCCATTATATTTGCGCACTAATTGTTGCTTATGCGAAAGATCCTTGCCCTGGCGGCATTATTGATGATCCCGGCTACTGTGCTTTTGGCACAAGACGGTAGTACTATGAATAGTAATGCTGTGCCACCTCCTATTGTAAAGCCCTCCAGGGATTTCGTTATGTTACAGCTTAATTATGTCAATTGGATCCAGAAACCAGATAGTGTTAATTCAAAGGCTTTTGGCTTTGGGTTTAACGGGTTTATTTGTTATGATTTTCCAATCAAAAGATCCAAACTCAGCTTTGCTACGGGCTTAGGAGTAAGTGTTAATGTAGTTTATCTCAACCAGCAACAAATAGTTAATACAGATACAGCCAGCGCATACAACCAGTCACGGTTTCTTCCTAATCCTATAAATCCTTCATATGATTCTGTCAATATAAAAAGGTACAAATTTGTTACCACCTATATCCAGGCACCCTTTGAGCTTCGTTATTTTAGTAATATGCTAAACAGGAATAAAGGTTTTAAAGCGGCTATAGGTTTGCAAATAGGTACATTGTTGGGGTCTGATGCCAAGGAGCTTGTGTCTATAGGCGGTACAAATGTGAAATTTAAAACAGATACCAAGCGGTATGTCAGTCCCTGGAATTTTGCATCAACAGCACGAGTAGGATGGGGTAATTTCTCCATTTTTGCTTCTTATAATCTTACCAAAGTATTTAAAACAAACGAGGGGCCTGCTATAACGCCAGCAGCGGTAGGCATTTGTATAACAGGGTTATAGGCAATAAGTTCCAATACCTGTTTTGCGGCAAGCAGCTGGTGTACATTTGCTTGTAAAAGAATAAGTTATCCTTTACTGATTTAAAATAGAAAGAGTGCCTCAAAAGGCACTCTTTGTGGAAATCTAATATTGGGGCATTTCCTCCCTTAAATTCCCATCAAACACACACTACTCGGAAATGCAATTAAGTAATTCAAAAATCATACCATTAATGGTATGAGAAAAAGAATTTAACAATAAGGCTGTGTATGAAAGATATTACCGGATAAACGGTCATGTGCGATAATAAAAGTCTTGAATTAAACAGCATCAAAGATCAAACTTCATGCAATAGCATGATGATAAGATGATGCTGATCAAAGAAATGTAAATGCTAAAGGAAAATAAAATTAAAAGCGCCACCTGAGGCCAATTGTCTCAGGGAAATATAAAAGATAGAAGCTGGAATTTTCAGAGCCGTACTTAACATCATTAGTAGCAACACCGGCATAGCGCATTCCAATCTCTACATTCACACCAAGCCTTGGCGTGATGTAATAGGTGTAGCCCATTTGTATACCATAACTAAGCCCAATACCCATTCCGTAATCATAACGGGAAACGTAAGTGGCACCGGAATCAGCACCGGAAGTATATTTACTGTACCCCTGCGATCCATCACTTATTGTAGTCACGAGCCCTATCATTACGCCAAAGTAAAGATCAGATTTGTTGTACGAGTGAAAGCGGGTATAAAAAGGTATGTTATAATTTAGCTGGAAAGATTCACTCAACGCATGACTAGCCATCTGGTAAGTAATCTGTTGCGGGCTTATTGGCTGGCCATATGGGCCAACGGGTGTCCATGTGCCAAAAGTTTCCCATTTCCTGTCACCCAAATCAAAATCCAGGAACCAATGTTCATTGAAATCACGCTTGACGCGTGCAGAAAAATCATTCACAACATTTGTACTTGTGCCCTGGTAACCCTGGGCAGGTCCTAACGGCCTTGTTATAACACTCAGGCCGCCATTAATACCAACTTCCCAGTCATACTCCGGTGGCAGATTTTGCGCAAACGAACTGCCTGCACAAGCCATCAAAGCAGCGATAGTGAGTAATAATGCCTTCATACTAAGAATAATTTTTAGAAATAAGAATCAAATCTAAGTAATTTATCCGAAAACAAAAACCCTAAATCCCCAAAGGGACTTACACTCAACACGCATACGCATTTATTATATTTAGTTAGTGTCTATACACTGATCTTGAAGTAATGGGCAATAAAGTCTTTTCCGCAATTTAAGCACTTAAATTTTCATCATCGTCAAAGTTCATGTTAAGCATGCTGCCCAGCATGTCGCCGAAAGCATAACCGCCTTTTTCTACGCCCTTTTTACTGATCAGGGAAAATTCAGAAAGTCCATGCAGTAAAAATTCCATTAATAAGCCGGCCTGCGCTTCATCTGTATTTGGGTAAAATTGTTTTACTGCTGCATAAAGCCCATCCACCTTGTATAGTTGCGCCATATATGCAGTATCCGATGCATCCTGCAATATCACAAGATCGTTTCCATTGCCGAACCAATCTATTATAGGTTGGTATGGGTTGGGTTTTGTTTTAACCTTTTGTGTGTCCCTGCCTTTTTTAAATGATTGGGGGTCAGGAAAATACTGCACAAATAATGCACGTATGGCCAATCCCAGCAGCCGGTAAGCTACATTTAGCGGGCCTTCCTGCTCTCCTTCATATACCAGCTCTATTTTACCTGTTATGGATGGCACTATGCCCACAAAATCGGCTATGCGCACCATAGTGCGCTTTTGGCCGCTATATAGCGCCCTTAGTTCAGCAGTGCTCACCAGGTTTTCATATGCCGAAATAGTGAGCCTTGCAGAAACACCGCTTTTCTGGTCCACAAATTCGCTTTTCCGGGCTTCCATAGCAAGGTGCTCTATCAACATTTTGCATAGATCGGGCATTTCCACTTTCTCCAGTTGTTCAGGCAGTATATCTGCCTCCTGTGCGGTGATAGCTTCAGATATTTCTACCGTTTTTGGGTAGTGCGTTATGATCTGGCTTTCAATACGGTCTTTAAGCGGCGTCACAATGCTGCCACGATTAGTATAATCTTCCGGATTTGCGGTGAAAATAAAAAGAATATCGAGTGGCAGCCTTAATTTAAACCCGCGTATCTGTATATCACCTTCCTGCAGGATATTGAACAAAGACACCTGTATACGTGCCTGCAGGTCGGGCAGTTCATTGATCACAAAAATGCCACGGTGCGAGCGGGGTATGATACCATAATGCAGCGCCTGCTCATCAGCAAAGCTGAGCCGCATGTTCGCCGCCTTGATCGGGTCGATGTCGCCGATCAGGTCTGCGACAGATACATCCGGGGTGGCCAGTTTTTCTCCATACCGCTGGCTGCGGTGCAACCAGGATAAGGGTGTTTCATCTCCTTTTTCTTCTATCAGCTTACGTGCATAAAGTGATACGGGTGCAAACGGATCGTCGTTTATTTCACTGCCTGATATCACAGGTATCCATTCGTCCAGGAGGTTGATCATTTCACGGGCCATGCGTGTTTTCGCTTGCCCGCGCAACCCAAGGAAAAGTATATTGTGTCTTGAAAGCAGCGCCCTTTCCACATCAGGAATTACGGTATGCTCATATCCAAGTATGGTATGGAAGGGGCTTTGCTTCAGCGTAATAAATTTTTGAAGATTACCGCGTATCTCTTCCTTTACATTCCTGGAAACATATCCTGCCTTTTTGAGATCTCCCAGTTTTTTGATTTCCGTGTGCGTCATAAATAATTTCCGGATTATTTTTTCTTTACCTAGTTAGTATCATTCCCACGGTCTTCGTTGGCTTTCTTTTCTTTTTCCTGTTTCATTTGTTCTTCCGCTTTTACTTTGTCGGGGTCGGTTGCTTCCTTTACAGTGCCGGATAGCCCTTTGTCCAGTATATTGTCTAATTGCTCCACTTTTTTTTCCGGAATGTCTGTCTGTTTCAGCAAAACATCGTATCCGGATCCGTTTTCCACATTGCTCCACGAGCCGGTATATACTTTTCCTTTGAGCACTAATTCCAGCGATCCTACCGGCGGGTCATCATCCATTGTCCATTTACCCTGAGCGTCAAGGTTAATGTCAAGCTTAACAAAATCTTTCTGGTCACCAAATTTATACAGACCGTCATAAGAGAATAATTTACCTGTGCGCACATCCCTCATATACCGCACATATAGTTGCACCGGTATCTCATCATCAAATTTACCTGCGTAGAATTTCCGGTCAATCACTTCCTTGCGGACCTTCGAATTATCATCATCAGCATTTTGTCCATTGGCATCAGCAAGCGCTTTTTTGGCAGAATCTACGCCGGGTGTATCGAGTATAGGGTGCGTTGCCAGCCAGTCGTAATATCGCCTTTCTTTGTCTTCTTTTGCCAGGAACTGATCAATCGTAGATGCTTCGAGGATATTGATCACCTGCCCACCCATAAAATACCCACCGATCTTTTGTATTTCTGCAATAGTGATACAAAATGTTTGTCTGCCCAAGAGGTCCCTTACAAAAATATAACCCTTAAAACGCTCAGGTGCTATTTTTTCATAACCGGCAAGATTTTGGGTAAGCCCCTGCTGTTGCAGCTCATAACGTTGTATCACAATACTGTTCCAGTGTATCCCTGAATCTTCCCCTTTGGCCAATACCGCACTGAAATGCCCTATTATACTTCGATTGTAAAACGGGTCAAAATCAATAAGGCTTTGCGGATGTTCTCTAAGATTAGCCAATTCTTTTTCAGCTTCCGGCGAATGGTCTGAATTATGCATAACCATATGCCAGAGCGTATCAAACGGAGGGAACAGATAAAAATAACTCAAGGTATCTTTATGGCTCAGGCAAGCCACCACGCTGTTCATCAGGTCAACCTCTGTTTGTGGTTCGCCCCTGTTTTTGTGCCGGGTGCCATAGGCATTATTAGCACCGGCAATCAGCAAACACGACAATAGCAAAACAAAACAATACCTCATTCATTTAAATTAGGAACTAATAAAGTTAGGTATTTAAGTTAAAAGGTTAATAAGTTAAAAGGTTAAAAAGGAGGATACGCCATGA
>Ga0364860_10787_pt2 | contig 10937 bp, 11 predicted proteins | sample ExccelAu500001D4_FD_206916 | JGI IMG/M metagenome (GOLD analysis project Ga0364860, IMG submission 206916) | Enriched cells from Trout Bog Lake Hypolimnion, Wisconsin, USA - BchlTB.Aug20.5000.01 .D4 | ecosystem: Environmental > Aquatic > Freshwater > Lake > Hypolimnion/Profundal zone | place: USA... | reverse complement strand
AGCATTCTTTTCAGACTGAATCTGCTTTTCGTCCGACTGAGCCTGCAGAGGATACGCAACGCCGACCGTACCTAAAAGCACTGCCAGAGCCACTGCTGTACCAATTCCGACGTGTTTCATAATTGTCGCCTCATATACACCTTTGCACTTGGATAGCGCACGCTACTGTATTGTTTTGACCACACAGGAAGAAATATTGGAGAATCGAAATGCGAAAGTGAGCGGGCTGTGTGCGCAATCGCGCTGGGACTCACCTGCGTGCGGACGCCTTCATACCTAGATTACCCGGGCCTCAAGGACAACTACGGTCCCGGGAATGCAAACGGCGAACGACACCACGCAGGGCGCACAGGATGGGGGCGAGGCCGCCTGAACTCCGTCGGGTGTGCCGCCTCAATCCTATCGGCCCCGAAACCGGCATCTGGGAAACCACGATTCTGGGTGGATGGTCGGCAATCCGGAAACTGACAAACCATCAGGCTTGGGTTTCGAGGTATCAAAGTATCCAAGTAAGCATGTCTCTTGCGCGACAGGGGAGTTGCGGGTAGTGTTCTAGACCGATGAGATTTCCGCGCAGTTCCGGAGTGCTTCTGCATCCAACCTCGCTACCGGGGCCCTACGGCGCAGGTGACCTGGGGCCGGAAGCTCATTCTTTCGTTGAATTTCTAGCTGAATCGGGACAGAAGATCTGGCAGGTGCTTCCACTGAATCCGACGGGATATGCGGATTCGCCTTACCAGGGCCTCTCGGCGTTTGCGGGCAATCCGTTGCTGCTCAGTCTGGATATATTGGTTGAGCGGGGATGGCTGAGTTCCGAAGACCTTTCCGAAGTTCCCGACCTGCCAACCACGTCCATTGATTATGGTGCGGTGATCGCCTTCCGGATGGCGAAGCTACGAAAGGCGGCGTCGCGATTTTTTGTCACACTGCAAGGCTCAGGCAAGGCAGAGTACGAAGGATTTTGCGCGGAGCAAGCAGCGTGGCTTGGAGACTATGCGCTGTTCATGGCCGCCAAGGATGCTCATGGTGGGATCGCATGGACTGGGTGGGAGCCTGAACTGGCGGCGCGCAGGCCTGCGGCACTGGCGCGGTGGAGTGTGCGGCTGGCCGAAGAGATTGCGACTCACAAGTTCTGGCAGTTTGAGTTCTTCCGGCAATGGGGAGCGTTGCGTGATGCGTGCCAAAGGCGGGGCATCCGCATCATGGGTGATTTGCCGATCTACGTGGCGCACGACAGCGCCGATGTGTGGACGGCGCGAGAACTGTTCTGGCTTGACGAGCGGGGGGATCCGCTGAAGGTTTCCGGAGTTCCGCCGGACTACTTTAGCGGGACCGGACAGTTGTGGGGTAATCCGACCTATCGCTGGGATCGCATGCAGGAAGATGGCTTCCGATGGTGGATTGCGCGATTACGCGGGGTAATGCGGATCTTCGACCTGGTGCGGCTCGATCACTTCCGGGGTTTTGAAGCTTACTACGAGATTCCGGCGGGTGAGACGACGGCACTGAACGGCGAGTGGGTAAAGGGGCCGGGGGCGGAGCTGTTCGAGGCGCTGGAGCGGGAGTTCGGCGCGCTGCCCATTGTGGCTGAAAACCTAGGTGTCATCACGCCGGATGTTGAAGCGATTCGCAAGCGTTTCGATTTTCCAGGAATGGCAATTCTGCAATTTGCTTTTGGGACCGATCCGCAGGGGCCGAGCTTTCGTCCGCACAACTACGAACGCAATCTGGTGGCTTATACCGGCGGACACGACAACGACACGACAGTGGGCTGGTGGGTAGGAGGAACCGGCGATTCAAACCGCAGCGAAGACGATTTGCTTCGCGAACGGGAGTTTGCCAGCGCGTACCTGAATTTGCGCGGCGAACAGATCCAGTGGGCGATGATTCGCGCGCTGATGGCCTCGGTGGCCGATACTGTTCTGATTCCGATGCAGGACCTGCTGGGACTGGGCGGCGCTGCGCGCATGAATCTTCCCGGACGCATGAGTGGCAACTGGAAATGGCGCTATGAGCGAGATCAGTTGCGTCCGGAGTTGGCGCTACGACTGCGGGCACTAACCAAACTTTACGAACGATGAGAGCGCAATAGAATTCGCCACAGCGCGCGGTGTTTTATGGGAACAATCGAGGAGATAGGTTGGCTCTACATTTTGAAAAAAACTGGGGCGGATTGGTCCTTCGCACCTGCCACACGGTGGGCGAGTTCCGCCAGATAGTTGCGCTGCAAAAAGAAGTATGGGGATTCGAAGACAGTGAGTTGGTCCCATCGCGGCTCTTCGTTGTGGGAGAGAAGATCGGCGGCCATGTCCTGGGCGCTTACGATGGCGCGACGCTTGTGGCGTTCGCCTTTGGATTGCCGGGAATGCGAAACGGGCACGCATATATTCATTCGCACATGTTGGGGGTTAAGGAAGCGCATCGCAACGCTGGACTGGGACGCGCGATGAAGCTGTTCCAGCGAGAGTTTGTGATGAGTCAGGGCTACGACCTGATCGAGTGGACCTTCGACCCATTGGAGATTAAGAATGCATTTTTTAACATGGAGAAACTCGGTGCGGTGGCACGGCGCTACGTTGTGAATCAGTATGGTGTTACCTCTTCTCCATTGCACGGAGGGTTGCCAAGCGACCGGCTGGTGGCGGAGTGGTGGTTGCGCTCGGCGCGGGTGGAGGAGACGCTGCAATCCGGGAAACGCCCGGTGACGGCGATTGCCGAGAGGGTTGAAATTCCGGGCGAGATTTACGAATGGAAGTCGCAGGCAGAGACCCGGACGCGCGCGGCCGAAGTGCTCCGGAGTACTCGCGACCAGCTTCAGAAATATTTCTCAGAGGGACTCAGCGTGGTGGGCTATGAGCGCGAGGCCAACGGTGACGGGCGCTTTTTGCTGGGAGGCTGGAACGAGGCTGCCTGGTAGGATCGCGTCAGCCAAAGATACGGTGGGCCTCATCTTCGGCTGAACGCCAACGATCAAGGTAATTCTTTAACGACATGAAAGTGCGGGGCTTCATGCGGTCGATGTAGAGAGTGCCGCTGAGGTGATCGATTTCGTGCTGCAGGATGCGGGCATACCATCCCTGGGCTTCGACGAACTGTTTTTCGCCGTGCTCGTCAAGGTAGTGCACGCATATACGGTTGTAGCGGGGAACCTCGGCGGTGTAGCCAGCCACACTGAGACAGCCTTCAAAGAATTCGACCTGAGCTCCGCCGTCGATTTCCAACTCTGGATTGATGAGCACGTGAAAGCTTACCGGCACTCGTCCGCGGACGCGCAGCTGTTCCTCAGTCCATGAGCAATGGTATTCGGCGCGATCTTCAATGATTGCAAGCTGCACGCCCAGCCCGATTTGCGGCGCGGCGAGACCCACCCCAGGCGCAAGGCGAAGAGTCTCAAGCATATTAGCTATAGTCTGATGGAGTTCCGCGCTGTCAAACTCGTCGGCGCGAAGGGGTCGCGCAGTCTGCCTCAGTACAGGGTCTCCGGCTTGCACGATTTCCAGCTTCAAGTCTGTGCTCCCTGGAGTGATTTTAGATCGGAGCAGAGATCGATTGCATTGGATATATGAAAAACCGGGGGACTCGCGACGGCAGAAAAGCATCTTAAACACACAGGCAGTCGGCGCCGTCCCTTTGCTCGGGCGGTTCAGCTTTCCAACTGGAGTACAACAATGAGTGCAAAGACCAACAACGCGCGCGTTCGATTCATCTCCCCCATGGAAGCCTGGCCAGCGCTGCCGATGGGGGAGTGGCAAGAGACCTATCACAATCTTCACATGTGGACACAGATCGTAGGCAAGGTCCGGCTGAAACTTACCGAGAACACAAACCATTGGTGGAACGTGCCGCTGTACGTTGATGCCCGTGGTTTGACGACTTCGCCAATTCCCTACGGAAACTTCGTTTTTGAGATTCATTTTGACTTCATTGATCACCTGCTGGTGATTGACCGCTCGGACGGTGTGCGTAGGGAGATTGAGCTTGGGCCGCGCACGGTCGCCGCATTTTATGCGGAGTTTATGACCACTTTGCGCTCGCTTGGAATTGACATAGCGATTTATGCCAAGCCGGTTGAAGTTGCGAACCCGATTCCGTTTGCGCAAGACAATCTTTACCGCGCTTACGATGAGGACGCCGCGCATCGTTTCTGGCGCATTTTGGTGTCGAGCGATGGGGTGTTCAAGCAGTTTCGCGCGCGCTTCCTAGGGAAGAACAGCCCGGTGCAGTTCTTCTGGGGAAGCTTCGATCTGGCAGTCACTCGATTCTCCGGCCGGCGTGCTCCGGAGAGGCCTGGCGTGGATATGATTACCCGGGAGGCTTACTCGCACGAAGTGATTAGTGCGGGATGGTGGCCGGGAGGCGCAGGCGTGGAGGATGCTGCTTTTTACTGCTATGCTGCGCCTGCTCCTGAGGGGCTCGAAGCGCGGCGGGTACTTCCGGAGGCCGCGTTCTATCACCCGGAGCTGAAAGAGTTCATCCTCATGTACGAGCAGATGCGTAGCGCGGAATCTCCCGAGCAAGTGCTGCTGGACTTCTTGCAAAGCACTTACGAGGCTGCGGCGGAGTTAGGGCACTGGAACCGGAAGGACCTGGAAGCCGCTTCGACTGCGGCCTGACGCGAAGTACGGTTGCGCGGTGGGCGTGGGCTCTGATACGTTGCTCGCATAATGAGAATCGAAGCTATCACCCTGCGCGAAATCCGCATGCCTCTGGTTCATTATTTTGAGACCAGCTTCGGACGCACTTCAGAGCGCCGCATCCTGCTGGTAACCGTTCATTGCGAGGGCGTGGATGGATGGGGAGAGTGTACGGCGGGCGAGCATCCGTTTTATTGCGAGGAGTCGACAGATACTGCGTGGTACATACTTCGTGAGTACCTGGCTCCGGCACTTGCAGGGAAAGAGCTGGAGAGTGGACGCGAGGCGGCCCATCGCATGCCTGCGGTGCGGGGACATCGTATGGCGAAGGCCGCACTGGAGAACGCGGTCTGGGATGCCGAGGCGCAGGTGAAACAACTTCCCTTGTGGAAGTTGGTTGGCGGCATACGCGAGGAATTGCCGACGGGAGTTTCAATTGGAATTCAGGAGTCGCACGAGCAACTGATGGAGAAGGTTGCGATTGAAGTTGCGGCGGGATACCGGCGGATCAAACTGAAGGTGAAGCCGGGGTGGGACCTTGAGGTGCTAGGAAAGGTTCGCGCAGAGTGGCCGCAAATCATGATCTCCTGCGATGGCAACTGTGCTTACACGCTGGATCAGGTGGAGCATCTTAAGAAGTTTGACCACTTCCGCCTATTGATGATCGAGCAGCCGCTTTGGAGCGACGAGATTTTTCTTCACTCGCTGTTGCAGCACGAGTTGACGACCGGCCTTTGCCTGGATGAATCAATTCTGAATGCGCGCCATGCGCTGGCCGCGATCGAGTTGAAGGCCTGCCGTTTTCTCAACGTGAAGCTGGGGCGCGTGGGAGGATTCACCGAGGCGATCCGCGTGCACGACGTGGCGCGGGCGGCTGAGGTGCAGGTGTGGTGCGGAGGAATGCTGGAGAGCGGAATCGGGCGTTCGCATAACCTTGCTTTGTCCACACTGGCAGGCTTTTCGCTGCCGGGTGACGTCTCGGCCTCCGCACGATACTGGCGCGAAGATATTATCGAGCCGGAAGTAACGGTCTCCGCAGAAGGAATGATTGCCGTGAGCGATGCGGTTGGGCGCGGCTATGCCCTGCGGGAAGGGTTGATCGAGCGCCTCACAGTACGCAAGGAAACCATCCGGTGCTAGGGCTCTGACAAGTTTGCATTCTGAGAGGGCTGCTCGCGGATAAGAAAATCCGCTGCCTGCTCAACGGACATCGGTGGCACGGGCTGAAAATCCCAGTCAGTTTCGTTCTCATCGATATGGAGGGACTTCACCAAAAGGATTTTGCCGTCGAAGTGCAATATCGTTTTGCTGGTTTCCCAGTGTGTGGGCGAGACCTCGCTCTTCTCGACGAAGAAGCGCCCACCCTTGTATAGCTTGCCGAGAATTCCCCAGCCGAAATTCACATCCTTAAAGAGCTTGCCGTCAATTTTTGCAATCCGGTGAGCGCTCTCATCCAGCAGTAGTTCACCCTGCATTCCGGTGAAGACCATTGACTCGCGGCTGGGCGGACTGAAGCCGGGACGCGGAGTGAATTTGAGGCGGCTAAGTTTGTGGCCGTTTGGCGCAGTGAAGGTGTCGATGTACGCGAAATCGAATGCGTCAGGAATGGCGGAGAGCATTTTGCGGGTCCGCTCGTCGTCTTCCTGTTGCTCCTTCAGTTTGCGACGTATCTGCACGGGGTCAAGCATCTTGCGGAAGCGCTGCTCCTCCTCGCTCCGCTGAGCGGGAGTGAGGGGCTTGCCGTTGATGAGCACCACACGGCTCAAGATCCCTTGAGGAGTGGTCACCAGACGCTCGATCTGGGTCCTGGGACCCTGATGTTTGCGCTCCGTCCATGCCAGGAGATGGGTCTGCGCATCGTCGTTTAGTTCGTTTTGGACGGCCTCCCTAACTATCTCCATGAGAGGGGTCTGCTGGGCTTCGGCTCTCGGCGCTAAGACGAAAGAGCCGAACAGCATGCAGGCAAGTGCCACATTATGCATTCGAAATGTGCGGAACAGGAGCGATGGGCTGATCATAGCAAGCCGGATAAAGTAACGGGCCTGGTTGATTAGAAGCAGATGGAGCACCTTACGTTGTAGAAAGGGGCTGTCAATCCGCCAGCAGGTACAAACCAGCCATGCAGTGGCGTTGCGATAGAGGATTGGCGGGGAAACTGGCGAAGGATGCTTGCCCGAACTAGGCGTAAAATGAAACAAGAAACAGGCTTTTCGGACGTTGCCGCTGGCTTCATGGTTGGTTATATTCATGTAAGCCATAGATTCTGCTATTCCTAGGGGATAGCGATAGTGCTGCCGTGATTTGAACGGCGGCCTGAAGATGAAGAACGAACTGGAGTGTTCCCATGTGGAAATCACGAGATGAGAAGCCGTTAACTTCTCCTAACCCGCAGCCGCTGGCACCTGTAGTTCCGGCCCCGGCCCCAGCCCCAACCCGCACCGTGGAGACGCCAAGAATGGATACTTACCGCGCCGATGTAGCCCACATCGGCAAATCTGTCATCATCCGTGGAGAACTATCTGGAAGTGAAGACCTCTATCTTGATGGCGAGGTCGAGGGCAATATCGACCTGCACAATCACAACTTAGTGATCGGCCCCAACGGCCGGGTGCGCGCCAATGTTCAGGCCAAGGATGTGGTGATTCACGGCAAGGTGGATGGAAACGTCACGGGAGTCGATAAGGTCGAACTGAAAAAATCTGCGATGCTGAACGGCGACATTGATACCCAACGCATTGTGATTGAGGATGGGGCTTTCTTCAAGGGTGCCATTGACATCCGCAAGGCCGAGGCGAAGGTAGAGGCCTCCCGACCAGTAGCGCAGGCCGCTGCGGCAGCAATTACTCACAGTACACCGGTCGCGAGTTCCTCTGTGCCGGCGGAAAAGAAGTAGAATTCATAGGGACCGGTGCGCGCAAGGGTGCCGGTTCTACATTTGGCAACACCGGCCAGGTCTCTATTGGGTTTCTTTCGCAATCTATTCGGCGGCGGTTCACAGACAGCATCCGCACCCGGCGAGGGCGCTGTCCTTATACCGCGCCGCTCCACGGGATTCCAGCACTTCACCCAAGCCATTCTGCGTCCAGACGGACAGAGGGTTCTCGACCTCGGTCCAACCTCGAGCAGCAATATTCATTTCCTTACGGAGCTGGGGCACAAGGTTTACAACGAAGACGTGCTGATGGCGGCCAATGACGGTCGGCTGATTGTTGCTGGGGAAGCAGAAGAGAGCGCCACGATAGATGTGGCGCGCTTTCTGGCCGAGGATCTGCAATATGAGCCAGAGTCGTTTGATGCGGTGCTGATGTGGGACCTTTGCGACTACCTTCCTGAGCCGCTGGTTAAGCCAGTGGTGGAACGCATCTACCAGATTACGAAGCCTCGCGGCGCGCTGCTGGCCTTCTTCCACACGCGCGATGCCGGATCGGAAGCCCCATACTATCGCTACCACATCAAGAACGAAGAGGCTTTGGAATTGCAGCAGGGGCCGCACTTCAAACTCCAGCGCGTCTTCCAGAACCGTCACGTGGAAAACCTCTTCCGCGACTACACTTCGATCAAGTTCTTTCTGGGCAAGGAGAACATTAGGGAAGTGCTGCTGGTGAGGTAGGGGCGGTCTCGGGATAGGTGGATACTTTCCCTTTTATCGACAGGTATCCTCCGTTTCGATCTCCGTGGCACATCAGTGCGGAATTGCCGGAATGATTGTCGCCGGTCCTCGGTCGCCCAGCGGCACCTCCCAGATGTGGGTGCCTGGCGGCAACGAATCTCCTGGATACACCTTCACGGTTGCTTCCGACTCGTCCATTCCAACTTGTGCCCGAATCACCGCCGTTCCTTCGGTATGCGTAACTACCATCGCTTTCCCCGTCACCTCTACCACCGAAGGATTCGTGGAAGTCCAGACTGCCTGATCCTCCACATGTCTTCCTGAGGCGTTCATCAGACTAAATCTACGTCCTTCTCCAATAAGCATCGAGGCATAATTGGGTGTCATATTCAGGGCCGGTCGCGCCCCCGTGCGTGCAGCATTCTTCTCAGTGACCTCAGACGTAGTTCCTTTGCTGTTCTCCAGTCGCGCCTTCGCAGCTTCAAATCTTCTCTTACGCTCCGCTCGTGCTGCCGCCTCAGCCTCCTGCGCTGCCCTATTGTTCGAACCTGCATCTGCCCCCGCCTTGCTGCCAAACGGAGCCGACGCAGCGCCGTCCGCCGTGCACATCGTCGATGCCGCCGAGCCCTGTCCTGTCCCTTGCCCCTGCGGTTGCCCTTCGCAGCGCGTCGTCGTCTTCGCAGTGTTCTCAGCGATCTTTGTTGGTGCCGAGGTCTGTGCCCACACTCCTGGCGTCAACAGGCAAAGGCAGATTGCAACTCTTCCAACCTGGATTCTCATTATCTCCTCAGGGACGACGAATCGCCCAACTGCCGTTCAGTCAGAATGTACTCTGTGAATTCGCTTGTAATATACACCGTGTTCTTGTGGCGTATGCGCAGCCACGCGATTACTGTTGAAACATTGCCATGTAGCTCACAATCTGATTAGGTTACTGAGTACATGGTTCGATACTTAGTTGGGAGTATGAGATAAGTCCTGCGTTCCGCTTGTTGGGCTGTCGTGTTGGATGCCAATGAACTCGTAGCTCATGAAAATGTACAGTTGCTGCCCTTGCCGTGATCGAGAACCTTCAGTTTTGGCGAGCGCCTTCTTTCCTCATGCCATTCCATGCCCCTCTCATACCAGCATCTATGATAATTCGCTCTGGTACAAAAGTTCCGGGCACTCCAAGTGCAATTCCTTTCACGCTTCGTTCAAGTCGTGAGCGTTCCGCTTAATTGGGTGCCCCAATCCAGAGGCCATACCCGGACTCTATCACCAGGTTTTATTGTGGAGCCATGCGGAATAACGGTAAGCGAGTTAGCCGTGGCCATTGTAGGGAGAATACCCATGCCAGCCGAAGGACTACTGAACCTCACTTGATATCCTTCTTCCGTAACTTCCAGCATGGTCCACTTAACGAAAGGAAACGGCATCTTTTTAGGAAATGAATCTACGGCCTTCGCATCAACCTCTGGATGGGAAAGGGGCGTGCGCCCCAGCATCTTTAGCAGGGCGGGCCTAACCAACGTCTCTAGATTAATCAGGCATCCTGTCGGAGGACCTGCGAGAGCAAATATTGGAATTGGAACTTGCCTACCTTCATCGACGCTGCGGTTCACGATACCAAAGCTGGCGGATTTTCCAGGGCCCATCTGAATCTTGGCAAAGACGATTTGCCCAATCTTTTCCAGGGTTAACCGAACAAGATCAAAATCACCCTTCATAATGTCGGCACGCACCAGTAAATCGGTAAGCAGCACCCCACGATAGCTCTGAATGAAACCTTCATTGCGTCCGCTGCCGCAAATCATGGTCAGGTCCCTGACTTCCGTAAGTTTCATAGCGCTCAGTTCTTCCGCCGTAATGCGCAGGGGGGAATTCACTGCTCCCTTTATCTCCAGATAGTGAGTCATATACGCGGGATCAAAAATCTTTGGCTTACTTCTCTTGGATTTTTCCATAAAATTCGAGAATCCTTCCGTCCAGAATCAGAGCACGTTCCGCAACAACATGGGCCACGCTGTTCTAATAGTTACAAGCCGCTCTCCGGCGCAACAAGGGAATACCACAGCGCCCCTCCGCTCCCGAGTCAAAGAGCCTCGCAGGAAGGCCATATAACTCAGCGAGTCTCTCCGGTGTAACAGTTGTCAGCGGCGCTCCGTCACAGATAATTGCGCCGCGTTGCATCATTACCACCCGATCTGCAATGGCCAGGGCGTGCTCTGGATGATGCGAGGTAAAAACAAAGCTGTACCCCTCATCAGCAAGACGCCCGATCCTTTCTAGCAGCCGAACTTGGTTCCCATAGTCGAGTCCATTCGTAGGTTCGTCCATCACAAATACACGGACACCCTGCGCTAACGCTCGTGCGATCAGGGTAAGCTGCCGCTCACCGCCGCTAATTTCCGTATAAGGCCGCTTGGCAAGATGCGTGATGCCAAGTTTTTCCAGTGCATCCCAAACGATCCCTTCATCCTTTGCTCCGTAGCGGGAAAAGAAAGAGCTGTGTGGCATACGGCCCATCAGAACCACATCGAAGACATGGTATCCGAATGCCTCGCGATGCACTTGAGGCACATAGGCCAGCTGACGAGCTAACTCACGCCGAGGCATGTCACAGATGTTTTTGCCGCGAAGACGAATCATGCCCTCCGCGGGTTTGAGGAGGCCGAGAAGAAGTTTTAGGAGAGTCGTCTTGCCAAGCGGCC
>Ga0364860_10673_pt1 | contig 10941 bp, 10 predicted proteins | sample ExccelAu500001D4_FD_206916 | JGI IMG/M metagenome (GOLD analysis project Ga0364860, IMG submission 206916) | Enriched cells from Trout Bog Lake Hypolimnion, Wisconsin, USA - BchlTB.Aug20.5000.01 .D4 | ecosystem: Environmental > Aquatic > Freshwater > Lake > Hypolimnion/Profundal zone | place: USA... | reverse complement strand
TGAGACCGCAAAAACCTTTATCTCCGATCATTTCCTTTAAATACGAAGCATGGTCGTCGAAAGTCATCTCTAATTTCTTGTAAATTTGTCCTTGTCTTTGTTCGAGATAAGCGATTTGCTCGGCGGCGAGATGGTCGAAGTCTCGTTTTAGAAAAGCGCGATATTCATCCATGAGCTGATTTAAAATGAGCGCTCCTTGATGGCGATTGCCCCATTCGAGAGTGAGGTCATAAATTGAAGAGTTTGCTTTGTGGCTGATGATCTTGATTTTCTTTCTTAACTGCCGCACCGAATCAATCCAGGGAGAAAGCGTAAGAACATAGCGCTTTTTTAAAAAAATGGGATTTGCGATTTGCGTGCAGGTAAAGGTGGTATCTCCAATGTGGACGGGAAGACCCACTTCACCTTCCGCAAGTTTCATTCCCGAAGCACTCAACACAGAAAAATGGCGCTTATCCAAAAAAGAGAGTCGGTAAGAAACGGGCCTTTCTCCTTCATAGCGAACTTGTTCAAATGAAAACCCCTCGATTTCTGGAAGCACTTTTCCCATTTCAGCGGAAAAATTGCCTTGGATCCCTCGAAGAAAGGTGGAAATCCTACCTGAATGGCGAATATGGGCTTGCAATCCGCGTTGCTCGACCAATGGGCGAAGGACTTGAGACGATTTCATTAAGGCAATCGCTTGGGGTTGCTGAGTTGCTCCAGCGAGTCCGCTTAAAAAGTTTTTCAGTCCTCCGTCTCCGCTTGATTTTTCAACTCCTTCTTTAAACGTGGCTTGGATGAGATACGTAGGCTTTTGCACAAGTAAAAAAGCAAACGTCAAAAGAGCGCCACTCAAAACGGTTTTAAAAAGAAGGGGGCGAAGGCGAATGAAGAGCCGAGCGATATCGTCGATGGTGAAAATTCTCTCTTCCGGATTAGAACTAAGAGGACCGGTATTCACGGGAGGAGTACTCCAGCGCTGCTACACCCTTTGCCAATTGCTTCCATCCCGCCGAAGCTGGGTAAAATTTGAGAAATAAAGCGATTCCAGTTGGTGATTGGCTTTGCTGCGACATACACAATATCGCCCGGCATGAGGAGAAGGCTTTGGTTCGGCAGGTGAATGACATGCTCCCAATTCAAGGTATATATTTTAGGCTTTAAAATATTTCCGCGGACGATTTGAATATACGATTTATCCCCTGTAAATGGGATTCCTCCGACTTCGGCAAGAGCATGGCGCAAGGAGACGCTCCCCAAAGGCAAACTAACGACCCTCTCGCAGCCGACTTCGCCCATGACCATGAGGCTGGCGGCAGAGGGCTCTGCGATGTACACCTTGTCCCCGCCGCGCATCACGATGTTTTGGCTCATGTCGCCTTGCTTGAGAAGCTTGACGATATCGACCGGAAGAGGCTTCCCGTCGCGCATGATGTAACTCTTAAAGAGATTCGCTTCAGGGGGGACCCTCGCCTTTGAGAGGACGTCGAAGAGGCGGATTTTGCCGTCGACTGGGACGCTCGAAAGAGCCACAAGGCCAGCGAGCTCCACTTTGCGCATGATGCGGTCTTTGTAAGTGAGAAATACTTCGGTATCTCGAATCTGGCTATTGTAGAGATCCTGGATTTTTGCGCGCGCCTGCTCGAGGGTAAGCCCCGCGACTTCGACAGGGGGGGCGTCGGGAAGTGTGACTTTCCCATCGGTCACCTTAAAGCCGATGGTTTGCCCGATCGATTGAACGGCTTGAGAAATATCGCTCCGTTTGGGGTGAAAGACGGCGATTTGCAGGATGTCATCTTCGTGAATCGTATCCTGATACTCCTCGAGAAGGTCGGGGTCGAGCTCATCGGAGCAGATCCCCTGCATTTCGAGAATGGCGAATTTCCCCTCCCCAATTCGATAGGAGTCGAGGACAAACTCATCAGCGCCGTAGAGCTCCTTGCCCATGTAGGAGCCGCTACAGGAAGCGAGGGCTAGGCCGATACCTAAAAGAATCGCAAATCGAAAAAAAGCCATGCAATTTAAGAATTCTCAACTTTAGAATGGTCCTTAGTGTATACCAAAATATAACTTTATCTATGAAGCGGATTTTTATCACAGGGGCAGCGGGATTCATCGGGTTTCACCTTGCCCGCGCATTGCGCGCCCGGGGGGACTTTGTCCTCGGCCTCGACCATTTCAATGATTACTATTCGCCCGAACTCAAGCGCGCGCGCGCGAAAATCCTGCGCGAAGAGGGCATTGAAGTTCTCGAAAAAGACATCCGCGATACCCCCTCTTTAAAGCAGCTCTTCCGCAACTCTGAGATCACTCACGTCGCGCATCTCGCTGCACAAGCGGGAGTGCGCCATTCTCTCGTGAGTCCGAATGACTATGTCGATTCGAACTTGCAGGGATTTGTCTCGATCCTTGAAGCCTGCCGCAGCCTACCCAGCATAAAATTCACCTATGCCTCTTCTTCGTCCGTGTACGGCCTGAATAAAAAGATCCCTTTTAGCGTCGAGGATAAAACCGATGAGCCGGCCAATTTGTACGGCGCGACGAAAAAGGCCAATGAAGTGATGGCCCACGCCTATCACCATCTCTTCGGCCTCTCGGTCACCGCACTGCGCTATTTCACCGCTTATGGACCCTGGGGACGCCCCGACATGGCCTATTACCGCTTCAGCCAGCTGATCTGCGAAGGAAAGCCAATCCAAGTATTTAACGGGGGGCTGATGCGGCGCGATTTCACCTACATCGACGACATCATCAAAGGAACCATCGCAGCGATCGATCTCGGCGCTCCGTGCGAAATCTTCAATCTCGGCAACAACCGACCCGTCGAGCTTCTCTACCTCATTCGCCTCTTGGAAAAAGGGCTGGGCAAAGACGCGAAGATGGAAATGCTGCCCATGCAGCCTGGAGAAGTGATCGAAACGTTTGCCGATATTGAAAAGAGCACGCGCCTTCTCGGGTTTCGTCCTTCCGTTTCGCTAGAGGAGGGAATCGCTCGCTTCATCGAGTGGTTTAAGGCGTATAAAATAATGGATTGCTTCGGGAAGAAATGCGATGAGATCGCTCGCTGAGTAGCCGTACGAAGTCTTTGCTTTCGCAGCTGCCTCGCCCGCCAACGCGTGCAACGTCACTCCTAAAATCGCCGCTTCGTAAAACTCTTTTCCCTGCGCTAAGAGAGACGCGAGAATGCCGGTGAGAATATCGCCGGAGCCCGCTGTGGCCATGCCGGGGTCCCCGCGCGGGATGATCACGGGTAATTGCCCTTTCGCCATCACAAACGTCGGCGCGCCTTTCAATACCAAGAGAACGTTTTTCTGCTCGACAAAATCCTGACATGCGCGCAAAAAAGCCTCTTCCTCGGCCGTCGAGCGCCCCAAAAGATGGCCCATTTCTCCGCGGTGAGGCGTTAGGAGCGCGCGCGAAGGCCAGTGGGCGATGTCGCGCAAGAAAAAGAGCGCATCTGCGTCGAGAACGCACGGCTGCGCGATCTCTTTTAAATGCTGCGCGAGCCACTGCTTTACCTCGTCTTTTCTCCCGAGACCGGGGCCTACAAAGACCGCTTGCGCCTTGGTTAGCGCCTCTTTCCACGCAGCCGCATTCCACCGCTGACAAATCAGCTCGTCCGCAGTAGCGCCAAGATCTTCAAGGCTGAAAATTTTCACGATGCCCGCGCCTGTGTGGAGAGCTGCGAGGCCAGTTAATTTGACGGCGCCTCTCAATGCTTCCGAGCCGCCAAATCCGAGCACGAAACCTCGCTGGTATTTGTGTTGGTTGCGCACGATGGGAGGGAGCTTCATCTCTTCGAGTTTCGGAATCCAAGCAACAGGTTTTACTTCGATTTCTCGGGGAAAGCCGACCTCTTCGACGCGGAGTTTTCCCAATGAGTTCCATCCATCGCGTAGAAAAAAGCCGATTTTTGGAAATTGCATGGCGACGGTTTGCGTCGCTCGAATCGCCTGAGGACCTTCTCCTGTCGTCGCGTTCAATCCCGAAGGAATGTCGATAGCCAAGATGGGTTTCCCCGATTGATTCGCCTTGCGGATGGCCGTCGCTACGTGCTCCTCAACCTCTCCTTCAAATCCGATGCCAAAAATGCCATCTAAAATGAGATCGACGTCGGAAAAGTCGAGCTCTTTCTCAATGCTGCCTCCAGCGCGGACAAATTTCTCGCCGAATTTCCGATTGAGCGGTTTGCATTCCGAAGTAGGGTATAGAAGAAACGCGCGGACCTGAACGCCCCACTCCAATAGGTGCAGCCCGGCTACGTAAGCATCGCCTCCGTTATTGCCCTTCCCGACGAGGAGCAAAACGGTTTGAATTCCTTTTTGTTCATCGACGACGGTGGCGACTTTTCGCCCCCCTTCGCGCATCAACGCCTCGCCGCTGATTCCCCCTTCTATGACTCTCTTTTCAATGCGAAACATTTCTTGCGGGGTGACGACGGGGATCATAGGTGTTCTTCTTTAATTGCACGGGTGAGGAGCGCCTTGACTGCTTCGCGCGGATCGAGATTTTCGTAGATGATCGAGTAGGTGGCGTCGGTGATTGGGACGGGAATGTGGTGCTTGTGCGCAAGTTCGCGCGCAGAGACACACGTGTAAATGCCTTCGACCGCCATCCCGATTTTTTGGCGCGCTCCTTCGGGAGAAAAGCCCTCCGCGATCAGGTGGCCAAAGCGGTAATTGCGGCTATGAACGGAGAGACACGTCACGCAAAGATCGCCCATGCCGGAGAGGCCGTTGAGCGTTTCTGGTTTGCACTGCTTCACTGCAGAGAGCTTGCGTATTTCATGCAGCCCGCGCGTCATCAAGGCAGCTTTCGTGTTATCGCCTCCGCCGAGTCCATCGGCAATGCCGCAGGCAATGGCGATGATATTTTTCATCGCGCCGCCAAAACTCACGCCGCACAAATCGCTGTTGGGGTAAATGCGAAAGGTCGGCGTGGAAAACAGCTCGTGGATCAGCTTCATCACAGAGGCGTCATACGCTGAGCAGACAACCGTAGTTGGAAGATTGTGAATCACCTCTTCCGCATGGCTCGGTCCGCTCAGGCAGCCGACGAGAGGGCTCTCTTCGACACCGAGCAATTGAGACACCACTTCGGGCAAGAGAAGTCCTGTCCCCTGCTCAATGCCTTTGGAAGTGAGGATTACGGGGCACCGAATTTCTTGCAGGGCGATGACTTGTTTAAAGACCGGGCGAATTCCCGCTGAAGTGACACTTTCAACCAATACCTCAGCGCCCTTGATCGCCTGTTTTAAATCGCTGGTAAAATGAAGGCTCTCTGGCACGGTGAAATCTTTCAACTTGGGATGTTTTCGCTTTTTTTGGAGTTCGTCTGCAAACGCTTTATCTCGCGTCCAGATAGTGACTCGATGGCCGTTTTGTGCCAGGATCGAAGCCAATGCAATGCCCCAAGTCCCTGCTCCTAAATATCCAATCGTCTTCACATTCTCTCCTGTAATAGTCTCTCTACATCTGGAATGTTTTCCGGCCCTTTAATCGGGGCATAACACAGTTTGCGCGGATAGCACAAGGTTTCGATCTTCTCGGCTAAAGGAAATGCATCGAAGAGGAATTTTTCTCGCTTCCAGAGCGATTTTTTGCGCACCCAGCGATAGGGCAAAGGAAACGCGGCGGCCTTCTCTACAAAACGGCGAGAGATGACGAGCTGGCCTGTATAAGAAAACGAGGGCTCGCTCTCTGGGACGCCTTCAAAGTATTCGGCGATGCGCACCTGCCCCTTTTGCTCGATCAAAATGCCCATCGACTCCCCCCTTTTTCGCTCGATGCACTTGATCGTCACATCGGCTCTTTGCTTGCGGTGGTGGGAGAGAAGTTTTTGGTCCGCTGGATCGGCGAGCGGATTGTCGATCGGGATGATGAGAAAATCGTCGCATCGATCCAACAGGGCACTCGAAGCGAGGAGGGAATACACGCCGCCATTGCCGTCGGGGCCCTCGCCTGCGGGGCGATGCGCATCGTCGAGAAGGGGCAGCATCTCTTGGCAGAGAAAAGTGACATCGCGGCCAAAATTTTGGTGCTGCTCAAAGTAAGCGAGCGTCTCATCCTGATTGAGCGGTGACACCATCACTGCGACTGGCATCTCGCGTGGAATTTTTTCCAATTGGTATTGAAATAGGCTCTTTCCGAGGAGAGGAAACAAGCCCTTCGGCCCTGAAAATCCCAGGCGAGATCCTTGGCCTCCCGCTAAAATCACACAGGCGGCACGATCAATGGCCATTTCATCTACCTCTTCTGCCCGTTTTGACACGCGGAGCAACTTGGGAAACAGCGCTTCAAACACCCGGTCTGCAGAAATGGAGGAGAGATTTTTTTTCTCTCCGATCAGCGGGCAATGGACGAGCTGCGGATTTGGCGATGGCACGGCCTGCTTCAGCACGCCCTGAGAATCGCACCAAAGACTCACAACGCGAAGGGGAAAAGAGGCGTCGAGGTAGTAGAGCAGCGAAAGGATGCCAGAATCGGGAAGAACGGCGGCTGAACACCGATTTTTGAGGAGCGATAACAGGTCGAATAGGCTCGTCTTCCCCCGGAGATCGATGAGCATGGGGTGGGAAAAAGGGATTTCAGAACTTTGGCCAAATAAAAGGACGCGCACAGAACCTAGCACCGCGAGTCGATCGAAGAGCTCATTCCACCGCTCCGGAGGCCAATTGCGCCATAAGCCGTAGTTCGTTTCCCCCGCGACTTGAACGCCGATATACGTAAACCCCTCCGGCAAATCAAACCGCTTCCATCGATCTTCATACCCCGTGTCCCAGCGCAGTCGAGGCACCAAAGTCCCCCGTTGCCATTGGCACCAATCGGTCGGCGAGGGGTTTTCAACAATGTAAAGCTGCTTTACATTTAGACCTAACTCTTTGATTGTCTGCTTGATGTCGACTTTTTTTCCGCGCTGCCATCCCGGCGCGACCAAGCATTCGACTCCGGGAAGCATAGAAAAGCCGTCTTTCAGACCGGGGCGTGTGACAAAGGTAATTTTCGCCTCTGGCAAAAACTGCCGAATGCGGTGGACGATCGCATAAAGGCCCAGAGCGATGTCGCCCAAGCCGCGATTCCACCCGAGCACCACGTGGCGCTCTCCCCGCTTTGCAGCGCGCTTGAGCATCCAATCGAGGCGGTTGGGCAAAAATTTTCGCGCAAAGGTCCTAAACACGGACTTTCCTCCGCACTTTTTCGACCACTTCTTCCACTGAAATCCCCGTCATGCATCGAAAGTCGATGGGGCACTCCCGTTTAAAGCAAGGCGAGCAGTTCACTCGCTTATTGATGACGGCCTCGCTTTGGCCGTGCGGCCCTGTCGCTCGATCATCGGTCGAACCAAAGAGTGCGACGAGAGGAGTTCCCAGCGCCGCTGCAATGTGCATCGGGCCGCTATCATTTGTCACGAGGAGTGCGCAATCCTTGATGATGCAGACCAATTCGCGCAAACTCGTCACACCGGCCAAATTCATCGCTCGCTTAGGGAGGCCCTGGCAAATTTCCTTCACCAGCCCCGCCGTCGTCGCATCGCCAAAAAAGACCAAATACACATCGTCTTTTAACAGCTCTTGCGCCAATGTTCGAAAGCGTTCCACTGGCCAACACTTCGCAGAGCCGTACGTAGCGCCCGGGTTGATGCCGATCAGCGTTTTCCCTCGCTGATAGCCGCGTTGATAGAGCAGCTGCTTGGACAATTCGATCTCTTCTTTTTTCACGATCAAGCGCGGCGCCGTGTGGGAGAAAGGAATTCCGAGCGGTTGAAGGAGTCGCTTGTAGGTGATGACTTCGTGCTCTGCTCCCTTCTTCGGTTTTTCCAATCGATCGGTCAAGAGCCAGCTGCGAAAGTGACCGGAAAATCCAATGCGCCGCCGAACATTCCCCTGCCAAAACCACCACGCGGAAGAAAATGAATTCGTCAGCAAAATTCCCACATCGTACTTGCCGGCTTGCAATTTTCCGATGATGTTTCGCGGCTCTTCGCGCCGCACAAATCCGCTCACTTTTTCAAAGCAAAAGAGTTCATCGATCGCCTCTTCATACTCCAACAGCTCGCAAATGGGGCGTCGACACATCGCCGTAATCGATGCTTTGGGGAACGCCTTTCTCAAATCGAGAAGGACGGGGATTGCCATCACCAGATCGCCAATCCAGTTCGGCATTCGAACAATAATGTTCATAAAAATTCCTTTGTGAGGCCATTATATCAAATATGATCATTCTCGGCATTGACCCCGGCACGCGCATTACTGGCTATGGACTGATTCGCCTCAATGGCTCTGCCCTGGAACTCCTCGATTTTGGGTGCATCCGACCGCCCCCCACGCTCCCCTTGCAAGAGCGCTATCGGATCATTTTCGAAGGCATCGAGCTCTTGATCGAGAAATTTTCGCCGACGACGATCGCTGTCGAGTCGCAATTTGTCTTGAAAAATGCGCAAAGCGCCCTCAAACTGGGCATGGCTAAAGGAATGGTTCTTTTGGCGGCTGCAAGGCGAGGAATTGAAGTGACCGAATACACGCCGACGAAAGCAAAACTCGCCGTCGTAGGCAATGGCGGCGCGAGCAAAAACCAAGTGCAGCGCATGATCGCCTCGCTTCTTCGCCTGCCTAAAATTCCAGAACCCGAAGACGCCGCCGATGCGCTGGCGCTCGCGATCTGCCACGCACACAACCAAGGGAGAATCGGATGTTTGAATTCATCAAAGGGACGCTCGTCGACAAAACGCCGATCAAAGCGGTCGTGGAAACCGCCGGAATCGGCTACCGCCTAACCATCCCCCTCAACACCTACACCAAACTCCCCGCTCTCAAAAGCCCCGTCGAACTCTACCTCTCCCACATCGTGCGCGAAGATTCTGAAGCGCTCTACGCCTTTGCGAGCAAAGAAGAACGCGATCTCTTTGAAGTGCTCCTCACCATCTCGGGCATCGGCCCCAAAACAGCCGTTGCGATCATCGGCCACATCGACATCTCCTCCTTTCAGCGTGCGATCGCCGCCTCCGATACTCGCCTCCTCAGCAAAATTCCCGGCATCGGCAAAAAAACGGCAGAGCGACTCGTCATTGAAATGCGCGACAAATTCAAAACGTATGCGAAAAAAGAGAAAGGCGCTCCCCTCTCCTTTGGCGCAGGCGACCTGCTTCTCTCCGATGCGCTCAATGCCCTCATCAATCTCGGCTATGCGCCAATCGAAGCGCAAAAAGCCATCGCCGCCGCAATGGAAGAAAAGAAAGAAGAGACCGATCTCGGGAGACTCATTACGACAGCGCTACAAAAGATGTAAATTAGATCATTGCTCCTTCAGGCAACCAATCAAACCCCTCAAAAAGAATGGGTGGAGGAGACTCAGGCTTTGTAAGGCGTGTCATAGCTTCTTCCACTTTTTTAACAGAAGGGAGAACTTCTGCCGAAATCGCCTCCCTTTTTCGTTTTAGAATCTCCAGATCGAGAAGGCTCACAACCCAAGAGTCCGGCTCAATCTCTTTCATTTTAATTTGAAAAATCTCGGCAAAAAAGTCATCCCCCGCTTCCAAGGCGCGCAAAGCTCCCGTTAAAAGATAATGAAGTTTTTCAGACTTAGAAGAGAGAAGATCGGCAAGAGAAAAGTAGAGTTGCCATTGAGTTGGAGAATAGCTCAAGAGTTCTTTATACCCGTTAATGAATGAAGGATCATCATGTACCTTGGGAACGTATGCAAGAGTGAAGACTTGAAGTGTGGGATTTTGTTTCGCTAGCAGAGCTACCTTGATGCCCAATTTAACCATCTCGAAGGAAGGAGGCTTCAGCCACTGGCAATGCAGTATACTTTCAAATGCCGCGACATTCTCGCCTTCTTGTAATTGGTATTGCGCGAGTTTGAGATAAGCGAGAATCGCTTTCTCTTGCTGCCCTTGCCGCTCGAGCTCCACCGGCACCTGTGCATACCCGCTCGAATCTCTCTTTCTTCGTTTTGCGTTCGGCAGAGAAAGCATAGAAGTTAGACTTTGAAGAGCCTCTTCAGCCGCTCGTTTTATTTCCTGATTCGACGTTGGTTCCTCCACCAATGGTGTCCTACAAAGAGGACACTTATTCGAGGTTAGTCTCCATCGGTTGATTTCATCTCGATCGAAGGTGTGCTTACCTGCACAGACATCGACTGGGTCTTTAAACATCTGCGTCCCAATAGGGGAAAATAAATCAGGGTTTTCCTCCTTTAAAACAGCCTCTTTCTGCTCTGAGAGCAAACTCTCAACTTCTGCTTCGAGCTTGCTAACATCTACCTCCCTCTGAGCAGGGCTGGGCAAATACCCCTGTAACGAGATCTTTCTTTGAGCTTCTTTTTCCATCAGAAGAGGAATGCTCTCTGAATTCGGCAACTCCAGTGAAAAGAGATACCCTCTCCAGAGAGACCGTTGCGTAACGTCGCAAATGACCAACACGACCTCTTGAGACTCTTTTTCCCAAACGACATACAAGTGGGTTAACGTGCAATAAGAGTAAAACGGGAAAGTCGGAGGGGGTGAATGCATTGACAAGACGCTCATGTAAATAATGTGTTAATCAGGGATACACTCTACCGAATATTTCAAGAAAAGATCAACATGTTCAATGTAAAGCGGCTTTACATTTGAACTCAGAGGTTGGTAAACTAGCCCCTATGCATTTCGTCCATCGCCCCTATCAGAAAGGAGACACCATTGCCGCCATCGCCACCCCAGCTGGAGAGGGGGCGATCGCCGTCCTACGCATTTCAGGCTCAAAGGCCTTCGAGGTGGCCGAGGCCATCTTTAGCAAGCCGATCCGAAACGTCCCTCCTCATAGCGCCCATTATGGAAATATTTTGAGCGCTGCTGGCGAGGTGATCGATTCGGTGCTTGTGCTGGTCATGAAGGGTCCCCGCTCCTATACGGGCGAGGACACAGTGGAGATTAGCTGCCACGGGGGGAGCTTGATCACCCGGCGGGTTTTGGAACGGGTCT
>Ga0364860_11100_pt1 | contig 10943 bp, 9 predicted proteins | sample ExccelAu500001D4_FD_206916 | JGI IMG/M metagenome (GOLD analysis project Ga0364860, IMG submission 206916) | Enriched cells from Trout Bog Lake Hypolimnion, Wisconsin, USA - BchlTB.Aug20.5000.01 .D4 | ecosystem: Environmental > Aquatic > Freshwater > Lake > Hypolimnion/Profundal zone | place: USA... | reverse complement strand
AAGTAATTCGCGAACAGATCTTTAAACAGTACAGGGAAGAAATTCCATATGCGTCGGAAGTTATCATTACTTCTTTTAAAGAGGATGACAATATCATAAGGATTGCCGCCGAAATATATGTGGAAAAGCAAAGCCAGAAAGGAATCCTTATTGGAAAGGGTGGCGAGTCTATGAAAAAAACCGGAACTTCTGCACGTATAGAACTTGAAAAACAATATGGCAAAAAAGTGTTCCTTGAAATATTTGTAAAAGTAAGGGATAACTGGCGCGAAAACCCCAATATGCTGAAGCAGTTTGGGTTTGATGCGTGAGACAAAAGAAAACCGGAGAGGTTCAAAGGTTTCGCAAAGAATACAAAGATTTTTTAGCAAAAAAATCGATTTGTAATTTAAAAATTTGCGTGTTTTGCGATACCATTGCGTTCTTTGTAGTAAACAATTTTATCATAAGATGCTGGGATGCCAGCGAGAATTCCTCGATTATCACCTTTTACACATCCCTGCATATGGTTTAAAATGAACTTCTATGGATAAACAAGAGTACCTGGCCACAAACAATGCCTAAAAAAATCCTCATCACAATCTGGGTTATGATTGTTGTGCAAAATATTTCGTTTGCACAAACAACCTTTATCGAAGGGCGTGTATTATCTGCGAACGAAAAACACGACCCGCTTGCATTTGTTAAAATCACACTTATGCGTACCCATACCAATTCCATTTCTGACATCGACGGAAATTGGCAGGTTTTTGGTGCAAATATCAAGGATACACTTGTATTCAGTTATATTGGGTATGCCACCAGAAAAGTACCTGTGTCCACCTTTGATTTCAGTTTGAAAGAGCAGATTATTTATCTGCATGAAAAGGCTGATCTTCTTGGTGAAGTAACCATAAAACCAGAAGATAATCCGGCAAACAGGATCATGAAGCAGGTGATAACCCATAAAGATGAGAACAACTATTCCCATATTAAAAACTTCACTTATTATGCCTATACCAATTTGCATGCTTTGTATAAAGATATTGATTCTTCAGACAAAGCATTGAATAATCTGCCTGCATTAAACAATCAATATGAAGATGATAATACAAGGAAAAAAACCGACATAAAAGTCGATAGCATTATGAAGAGGCAATATCTCTTTATGATAGAAACTATAGAATCAGTCTGGTACCGGCACCCGGGAAAATATAAAAAAAATGTGCTTGCCTATAATGTCTCCGGCATCGATGATCCCCGGGCAGCGCTTTTTGGAACTGCATTTGAAAACTTTAATATTTACAACGATTTCATAGAACTCATCCAGAAAAATTATCTATCACCCATTGCGTCCAATGCTACCAGCAATTACCTGTTTATCATCAAGGACACCATTTGGACTCCCGAAAAAGATACTGTTTTTGTGATCTCATTCAGACCTCATTCCTATAAAACTTTCAACGGGTTTCAAGGAACTATCTATATCAACAGCAAAAATTATGTCGTTCAAAATATTATTGCCAGTCCTGCTGAAGGCAGTAATGGGTTTGGACTTAAGATTCAACAGCAATTTGATTTTGTTCAAAATCAGCATTGGTTTCCTGTGCAACAGGATATTGAAATTGATTTTGCAAAACTTTATTCAAACGCCGATCGTGCCATCATTTTTGAAGGTCGTAGTTCCTATATGGATATCAGATTTGATACACTGATGCAGAACAGGAATTTCTCAGATGTAGAAACAGTCATTAATGACAGTGCCGGAAACCGCGACAGTGCCTATTGGAACAGATTCCGTGGGAGACCATTGCTAAAAAAAGAAATGGTCACCTATAAAGTGATAGACAGTATTTCAAAAACCATGAAACTGGACAAAATAATGAATCTGATGGATGCGCTATCCGTAGAAAGGATCCCCATATGGAAACTGGATCTTGATTTAGGCAAAGTATTGGCATTCAATAGCTACGAAAGATACAGACTGGGATTGGGATTGTACACCAATGATCGGATATCACCCTATTATTCTTTAGGAGGCTATTACGATTATGGTTTTGGTGATCATCATTCCAAATACGGCGGATCGCTGGATATAAAACCCATTAAAGGTTCTTTCTTCAGATTCGGCGGCGCGTACAGCAATGATGTTTATGAATTTGGGGGAACAAAATTTGCCCTGGAAAATATTATTCCATATTATGATCAGATCAGATATCTGGGAATTAATGACATGTATACTTCTAATGATAAATCTGCCTATATAAGATTTAGTCTCCCTATTCATTTGCAGATCCAATGTGCCATTGACCAGAGTGATATTCATACCAATGATCATTATGAGTTTCTTGCGCCTGTTCATATTTCCGGGCCCAATTATCATATTTCTGAAGGACAGATCGGAATTCGGTATGCCTATAAAGAAACTATTATGAAAATGCCCGGCAAACAGATGTCAGTACCATATACCAAAGGCCCTATCATTTATTTTCAATACAGTCGGGGCCTGCAAATGGCAGGAGGTAATTATACCTATGATAAATATGATTTTAAGATCAATAAAAAATTCTTATTATCTACCATAGGATATGCAAATGTTCAGGTTTCATCAGGTGTTGTAAATGGGGTAGTCCCATTGTTCAAAGAATATAACACACCCGCCAATTTCTGGGGTACTTATCCCATTGCTGCCCAAAACAACTTTGAAACAGTAAGGATCAATGAGTTTTTTGACAGCCGGTATATCAATGTATTTTATAAACAAACCTTTGCATGGCATCCGTATAAAAACCAGGTCTCTGCACCTGTATGTAGCATCAGGGAAGATATTGGTTATGGTCAGCTGAACAACAGTACATTAAATTCAGGGTTAAGTTACAAAACCATGAATAAAGGGTATTACGAATCGGGATTGCAAATTGATAATATTCTGCTCTCTTCTTTTAGTGGTATTGGATTAGGTATTTACTACCGATACGGGCCTTATAGTTTAGATGGTTTCAGGAATAACCTGGCCATTAAATTATCTTTTAATTCTATTCTGCTGGAATAGTGATATTCGTACATGCATACTTATACTGATTATTAATAATTGATCTTTCTGAAATGACACCATTTTTCATAGACACCCATTGCCACCTGTTTGACGAACAATTTGATAGCGACATAGAAGCAACCATTTCGAGAGCGCTCGATGCCGGTGTTGGAATGTTCCTTCTCCCCAATATCGATGTTAAAACAATCCCTGATCTGTTAATAATAGCTGACAAATATCCCGGCCTCTGTTTACCCATGATGGGATTGCATCCCTGTTCTGTTTTTGCTGATTATAAAGACACGCTGGATACTATATATAAAGAATTTAACAGCCGCAAGTTTATTGCTGTAGGTGAAATAGGACTTGACTATTTTTGGGACGTTAGTTATAAGGAACAGCAAATAGAAGCTTTTAAAATGCAGCTGAATTGGGCCATAGAAATGAACCTTCCTGTGGCCATCCACACCCGGAACAGTTTTGAAGATGCCATTTCTATTGTGGAACAATATCAGCAAAAAGGACTCAGAGGTGTATTCCATTGTTTTTCAGGAAGTATTGAAGATGCCCAGAGAATTATAGCATCCGGTTTTTATCTGGGGATAGGCGGTGTAGTTACCTTTAAGAATGGTGGCCTCGACAATGTATTGGCAGAGATCCCGCTCACTCATATGATCCTGGAAACTGACGCACCTTACCTCGCACCGGTTCCCTTTCGTGGTAAACGAAATGAGCCTGCCTATATTCCCCTGATTGCACAAAAACTGGCAGAAATTAATGGCATTGATAGCAACAAAATTGCTGAAATTACTTCAGCAAATGCCAGAAATCTGTTTGGAGTTGAATGAAAAAACTTCCTGATTATTTAGTAATCTGATGCGTTTGAATTCAGATTTTTTTCTTTCCAAATTTATAAATAGCTGTATGCAAAATAATTATTGAAATACAGAGCCTATTTATAGGCATTTTAAATAAAAAATTATGATGCATCTTATTTGATTCATGCTATCTTTGTCTATGAGAGAAGTTGGGTAAGCTTATTTAAAATGAAAATTCTGGAAGACAATGATTCGCTTCTTTTTTGGGAAGAAGAAAATATCATTTGCTATATATATAAAAAACCGGTTCTTGATCTTCAAATGGCTAAATTAGCAGTTGAAACCCGGCTTCGTGTTACCAATGAGACGCCTTGCCTTCTCGTTACTGATCTTACAAATATTAGAAGCACTACTAAAGAAGCCAGGGAATATTATATCGCAAACAATCCCAAGAATCTTGTAAGGGCTGTGGCTTTAATTACCCCATCAGTGGTCAGCAAAATCATTGCAAATTTTTTCATCAATTTTAACAAGCCTTCTATGCCAATCAAAATGTTTACACATATCGAAAAAGCAATAGACTGGTTAATTGATTTAAATCTTGATCTGTCCTCATAAATTTTTTTTCGGATAATAATTCATTCGCATTCCTTACTATTCGATCATATAGTTTATTAGTATATTGTATTATATTAGTCTACATTTGAAAAATTAAAATTCCGGCATTTACAAATCATTAAATTATAAATAAAAATGGAACCCATCGCTAAAAATGCGCCCAAAACCTGGCATCAGAAACATGAGGAATCAAGAAGTTTCGGAGAAAGGATTGCTGATTCAGTAGCAGATGGAATGGGTTCATGGTCATTCATCATTATCCAGACAATACTTGTAGCCATATGGATGATATTCAATTTTGTAGCATTTGTGTACCATTGGGATCCGTATCCATTTATCCTGCTCAACCTGTTATTTTCAACCCAGGCTGCCTACGCTGCTCCCATCATTATGATGGCACAAAACCGTCAGAGCGACAGGGACAGGATTCAGGCATTGGAAGATTTTAAAACAAACGTTGATGCCAAAAAAGAAATTGAGGAATTGCAAAAAAAACTCAATGCAATTGAATTGGATAAACTTGACAAAATCCTGGCAATCCTTGAGCATACAAAAGAATAAGACCATTCCTTCCAGATATAAATTACATTTGGGTCCATTCCTCAAGACTGACCACTTCAGCCTGCCTTGGAAATACTTTTGTTGTAAGCACCCGGTGCACTTCCGCATCGCCATCGGCACAGCAATCTGAAATAACAGTAAGCCTGTAATCCTTATCGGCCGCTTCTCTTAATGTGGAAAGCACGACACCACTTGTGGCAATTCCAGTGAGGATCATATGCTGAATACCCTGTGCACGTAAGATAACTTCCAGGTCACTGCCCGTAAATGCACTTACACGGCGTTTTACCACAGTAATATCACCAGCCATTGGTGTCAGGGTCGATTCAATTTTAAGCATCTCTTCCATATTCATACCTGAGAACCGGGCCCTGGAAGCCGAGAAACCTTTATTGTTGACATTGATCTCAGGTGTTCCTTCTCTGAATCCGACAACTACATATATAATTGGGATATTATTCTCCCGGGCACACCCTATTGCTTTAGCTACATTGCTGAGAATGACCGATGCATCAGGAAGCATTTTAACAATAGTTTCCTGCATGTCCATAACCATCAAGGCTGTGTTTTGATTTTTTTGTTCCATTTTTATGATAATTTATTTTTATTGAATATCAGATTTTTTCAATGATAACATCTTCCTCTTCTTCAAACTTTTCAATTTCCTTTTTATGCAGCGTTTCTTTTCGCAGGAATTTTGAAAAGGATAATGCGATTATGATCGCGACAACCCCTTGATAAAGAATAGCATTTGGCGCCCCTGTTTTTTGTGAAACAGCACCGATAAGCAAACTGCCTATGGGTAACATGCCAAAAAGAGACATGGCAACAATGCTCATAACACGGCCCCGCATTCCGGCTTCTGTATTGCTCTGAATAATGGTATTACAAATGGTGCTTTGCGACATGGTTCCAAACCCGCTGATTATGGCAAACAACATCGCAAGCGGGAAATAACTGATATGCGAAAACAATATCAGTCCAAAGCCTAATATAAGTGTATTGACAAGCAATATCATTTTAAGATTGGTACCCGGCTTCAGGGATGCCAGGAAAAATGACCCGGTTATCGCCCCCAGGCCTATGAAACTATTGATATATCCAAATGTAGCTGCATTACCATTGTATATCACCTTAGCAAAAACGGGCAATAAGGTATTATATGGTAAAACAAGAAGGCTTATACTTGTAAGCATTAACATTATCATTCCAATAGATGGATTTTTTTTCAGATAGGTAAAGCCTTCAATGAGTTCAGCCGTTACTTTCTTTTTAATATGTGCAGACTTATTGGGCGGCAACCTCATGCTGATCAGTGATAAAATAACGGCAACAAAACTTATGGCATTCAGAATAAAACAGGTACCGGCTCCATACTTTTCAAGAATGATACCCGATAATGCAGGTCCCAGCAAACGCGCCAGGTTCACCATAGAAGAATTGAGTGCCAGGGCATTGGAAAGGTCTTCTTTATCATTTATCAATTCATGGATCAATGGCTGACGGGCAGGCATGTCAAAAGCATTTATAATTCCTAAAATGGTACTCAACGTAAGAATTTCCCAAACCATATAATGATTGCTCATTATCAATACGGCAAGCAAAACAGCCTGAAGCATGGAGATGATCTGCGTGACCATCATAACCTTGTATCTGTTATAACGATCAGATACCACACCTCCCAACAATGAGAAAAGGAAAGAAGGAAACTGAGAAGCAAATACAGTAAGGCCAAGCATGAATGCAGAATGAGTCATTGTATAAACGACCCAGCTCACCGCTGTGCGTTGCATCCAGGTACCGATCAATGAGGTTCCCTGACCCATAAAATACAAGGTATAGTTCCGGCTTTTGAATGCCCTGAATGTCTGTATTTCTCTTTTTGCCATATATAGTTCCAGGACGCTGCCTTATGCTTTTAATCCGTATATAATCATGTGGCTTAATGCTTTGATCGCCGGTTCGAGATCATAATCTTTTTCAAGCCCTATTTCTTTTTCAAGCCCTTTCAATCCGCTGAGAAGTACAAAAACAAGTATTTCCTGTTCTTTTAACTTCATGGGTTTTAATACACCTTTTTCAATTCCTTCGGCAAGAATTTCTTTAAAAAGCACATTTTCCTGTTTTACAAAACGACGGCGTATGCTCCCTGTCGATTTGTTTCTTTTAACTGCTTCATTGGTACCATAGGCAATATTGTACAGTGCTCTTTTTTTTCGAAGAGACTTGAGCATGGTACCGCAAAAGGCGTGAATTTTTTGTTCTATCGTTAGTGCATGATCTACAGCATTTGCAATATCAGATACGATCTCCCCTATTTCAATATCCATTACGGCATCCCATATCTCTTCTTTGCTCTTGTAATAATAGTACAAAGAACTCTTTGCTTTGCCCGCAGCCGCAGCAACATCTTCCATCGTTACACCCTGCAGACCATCGCTTTGAAACAGTTTTTGAGCGGTTTGTATTATTTTTATCCTTGTGATTTCTTCTTTGGAAGCCTTAGCTCCCGATATGGATTTTAACATATTATTTCGGTACAAATATAAAACAAATTCGACCGAATTATGATTTCGGTCGAATTACTATATAGAGCCAGATAACAATTAATTTCAATGCATGTCGTTAATATGCCCTTATCCATTAAAGCAAGAAATTGATAATACCAGTAGAGATTAGATTGTTATATGGTTATAAAATTAATTTTCCTTAGGTTTGCTTTGGACTTATCATTTAAAAACGCATATCTGAATGCCCATAAGGCATACATTATATATTATTGTCCCTTTTTATAACCCTGACCCGGGATGGGAAATACTGATTTGTGATCGCTTTGACGAACTCGTAAAAGCATTGCCTGAGGTAGATATAAAATTTGCACTTGTAAATGATGGATCCACTTCAGGATATAACGAAAAAATAGCAGATACATTAAAGTCTTCAATCCCGGCACTGACTTTGACCGGATATGCAAATAACAAGGGCAAAGGATATGCCATCAGATATGGATTAAAAGATACGAGGGCTGATTATTTCATCTATACCGACGTAGATTTCCCATATACGCTGGAAAGCATGTTATCAGTTTACAATGATCTGCTGAATAATGCAGATATTGTGGCAGGGATCAGGCAAACAGATTACTATGAAAAATTACCTGCAAAAAGAGTCTTTATTTCAAAACTGGTAAAATACCTTATTAAACATCTTTTGCATACAGAAATAACAGACACACAATGTGGTCTGAAAGGATTTAATACCAGAGGCCGGGAAGTCTTTCTGCAAACCACATTAAATGGTTTCCTGTTTGATATGGAGTTCATTAAACTTGCTTCAGCCAACAAAAATCTGATATTAAAACCTAGAATTGTTTGCCCCAAACATGACATTTCATTTTCACATATGAATTATAAAATTCTTATACGTGAAACATTCAATTTTATCCGGTTAATATTTTTTCGCTGATCCGTATTCAAAATGAAAAAGATCAGATTAATATATGCATTGGGGCTCACATTCATCCTAAGCTCAGCAGGTATATTGCTCTGGTATGGAAATGTAATCGAGAATCCCGGGAAGAAATTCAACGAATCAGGTGATGGATACAAAAATTATTATACCGTTGAATATCATGTACTATATGATAGTACCCCATGGCATTTTCAAGGCATGAATTATCCCTTTGGGGATAATATCATCTTTACCGATAATCAACCGGTATTGGCCAATTTTTTACGATTCATACATCAACACCACATTTTTGAATTAAAAAATAAAATTGTCGGAATCCTTAACCTGCTCATGGTATCTGGAATTGTTTTAAGTGCCGTGTTCATCTGTCTTATATTTCTGGAATTAAAAATTGCCTGGTGGTATGCCGCCATATGTGCTGCAGCCATTGCCTTTTTATCGCCGCAACTCATAAGATTTTCAGGACATTATGCACTGGGATATTCTTTTTATATCCCCATGCTTATTTTTATCTGGTACCGGTATTTCAAAATGATAAACATAACCGGCTCCTTATTAATATCCGCAATTATTATTCTGGCATCTTTTATACACTTGTATTATTTGCCAATGGCAATGATACTGGGAACAGGGTTATGGATCATGCATTATATAAAACATCGACCCGGTATATTGGTGACAGTTTCCAACTTTTTCATTCAGATCATTCTTCCTTTGATACTGGTAACATTTTGGATAGACTCGCTGGATTCTATTAAAGACAGACCTGAATTACCTTATGGATTTATGGAATACAGGGCATTCTGGAACGGTATTTTTTTGCCTGATTTATGGAGAATTTCCAGTTTTCTTCAAACTCATTTTGACAGAATACATGTTTTAAATATTGAAAATGTCAGTTATATAGGAATGGCGGCTGACGTATTTATCATCTTGATCCTTATTCATTTCATTTATAAAGTAGCAGACAAAAACGCTAATACCATAGTTTTAGTCGCTGATGAATTTCTTAATAACCTGCTGATTACAGCTTTTTTTATCCTGCTATTCTCTTTTGGTTTGCCCTTTATCATTCATACCAATTGGTTGAAATATACAGGCCGATTTCAACAGTTCAGAAGTGTGGGCAGATTTGCATGGATATTTTTTTACATCATAAACATCTACTTGTTTGCATGGAGTTATACAAACTGGACAAGACGAAAAACCACTTTTTCACACATAATCTTAATGCTGCCAGTGCTTCTGCTTTTAACTGACAACATATTGATGCACAGAAAAATGTATGTTGGTAATGAAAAAGCTGACAAAGCTATGATTTCAGAAACATGTATTCCTTTTAAACCGGATCAATACCAGGCTATTCTTCCGTTTCCTTTCTTCTTTTATGGAGGGGAAGGTTTCGGGATTGACGATAATTGTGTGAACATTGTAAATACAGAACAACTTTCGCTGGCTACAGGTTTACCGATGATAGCTTCCAACATGGATAGAACTTCTGCTGCACAGGTAAATAAAAATATCGCCTATTCTAAAAATGATCATCTCCCCATAAATGTTTACAAAGAATACCTGTCGAAAAAACCCATTCTTATAATGCGTGCAAACAACTGCAATGCCGGCCCCAGGGAAAGGCAATTAATTATAAAATCCATAATGGTAGCAAGATCAGACAAGTACACCTATTATGCCTTGTACCCGGATTCCATTGGAAAGTTCAATGAATCATTGCAGAAAAAGAGATCCCTTCCGAATTAAACGATGCTGATATATTTCAGATATTCAAAACCAGCTAATCAATTAAGAAACAGCGTATGAGGGATATATGTTTCTATCTGATTCCGGTTGGCTGTGCAAAAGATATTTCTCCACATAGGCATGATGTGTCATAAAGGTTACATCTTTAGGCAGCAAATTTTCAAATCGGTTCAGCATTCCTTTTCGCCTGTAATACATCAGGAAATTATATACAAAACTATCATTGACACCGGGATGCATGAAACGTTCCTGTTCAAAATCTATATCGAACGGATGAAAATAACTGATCACCGGTTCGCCTTTTCTGAATGAATTATGCATGGCCATTTTTGAAATAAGGCCGGGTAAAAATCTGAAATACACACTGGATGCAAAAGGAATGCTCAAAACCGGATTGTGTAATAATGTTGGTGGCAGCTCCCAGATTTTATCATTTACCAGTTTAAAACCTTTGCCAAATTCAGGCCAGCCATGAAAGGCACTCTGGGTAGCCATTACCGATGATGAATATCTGAAACCCAGATCCTCAAGAACTTCATATGCCCAGCTGGTGGCTGCAGTAAGCGACAATCCCGGTGCTCTGAAACCATGTATATCTTTGGCACCAAGTTTATAAAGAACATCCAGGTTTTTTTTAAGGTCTTCTCTGAAACTGTTTTTTGTGTGGAAATTCAGCGGTTTGTGATCATAGGTATGGCATCCAA
>Ga0364860_11099_pt1 | contig 10944 bp, 9 predicted proteins | sample ExccelAu500001D4_FD_206916 | JGI IMG/M metagenome (GOLD analysis project Ga0364860, IMG submission 206916) | Enriched cells from Trout Bog Lake Hypolimnion, Wisconsin, USA - BchlTB.Aug20.5000.01 .D4 | ecosystem: Environmental > Aquatic > Freshwater > Lake > Hypolimnion/Profundal zone | place: USA... | reverse complement strand
GGTAATTGCAGACTACCAGGATTTCCTTGAAAAACAATGGTTATCTGACCTGAAAAAACAATATCCGGTCGTGGTGAATGATGCTGTAGTTTCTCAATTGATTAAAAAATAATCCACATTAAGCTCCAGAGTGAACAACTTAATATCATTTAATATGTCTGAATGTTTATTGGTTAGCAAAAAATGCTGGTAATCCAGAAACGAACTTTTAGTGCAATGTTTGGTTTTCTGAATGTTTGGCTATTGATATTTTGTTTGCTAATAGTAACCTCTTGTAAAAATATTAAGGAAAAGAATAATGGACGCCTCTTAGCGAGCGTTGGTGAAAAACAGCTTTTTGATGGGGATTTACCAGTAAACCTATACGGGAATAAAGATAGTACTCAGATTAAGGAAAGACTTGTAAAAGACTGGGTAAAAAAACAACTGGTTTTTAATAAGGCCTTGGCAGTCCTCACTGATAAAGAAAAAGACAAAGACAAGCAACTAAAGGACTATTATGAGTCGCTCATCAGCTATGAGTATTTTAATAAAATAACTTCGGCAAAAACTGATACAGCAGTAAGCGAAAATGAAATGAGAGAATATTTTAATGCAAATCAAAAAAACTTTCAAACGAAAAGCAATATTGTACGCTTATTATACGTAAAGGTACCTGAAGGAAATTCTGATTTAAAAAATATTAAAAACTGGGTGAAGCATATGGATAATAAGTCTGGTCCAGTATTAAAATTATATACAAGCAAATATAATATTAAAGCATCACTGGATACTGTAAAATGGTGGAAAGTGTCAGACATAAGCAGAGAGGTTCCATTAGATGAAAGTCAAGCAAATCTAGTGCATGGATACCTGGAAAAAAGAGATGGTAGTTATGTATATGAATTCAATATAATAGATCATAAAAGCCCTGGTGAAACTGAGCCATATATTCTTGAAAGGGATAAAATAAGGCAAATAATATTGAATCAAAGAAAGTCAGGTTTGATACGAGATACTGAAAACATGATATACCGGGAAGCTGAAACCGGGAAGCTTTTTGAAATATACGGTGATAAAACAATTAAATAATGAAACAGATACTTCTTTCGCTGGTTTTAATGCTATTCATCGTAAATGCAAATGCACAGAAAGTACTTGATGAAGTAGTAGCTGTAGTTGGCAATGATGTTGTTTTACTTTCAGATGTAGAATCTCAACTCACTCAATACAAGGATATTTATTCTTCAAAAACCGGATTGGCAAGGTGCCTGGTTATTGATCAGTTAATGCAGAAAAAGATGCTACTGAACCGGGCAAAAATTGACAGCTTGAAAATTACGGATGAGCAGATTGAAAATGAACTCAATCGAAGAATGGAATTTTTTGTTCAGCAATACGGAAGTGAGGATGCTATTGAAAAATATTATCACAAGACAATGAGGGAATTAAAAGATGATTTCAGAGATGAGGTTAAATCCCAATTGCTGGAAGAACAGGAGCAGAATAAAGTGTTAAGTGATGTAGATCCTACGCCTGAGGAAATAAAAAAATATTATAACTCAATACCAGCTGACAGTCTTCCATACTATAATACCGAATTTGAAATCGGACAGGTACTTATTTTCCCGGAACCTACCAAGCAGGATAATGATGATGTCATTAATAAACTTCTTAAAATACGTCAGGATATTTTATCCGGGAAAGCCTCATTCGGAACAGAGGCTATTCTTTATTCTGCCGACGATGGTTCTGCTGTAAAGCAGGGCGATCTTGGAGTTCAACGCTCTGATAATTTTGTACCCGAGTTTGCAGCCGCTGCCCTTGCATTAAGAAAAGACTCCATTTCTATGCCTGTAAAAACAAAATACGGCTATCATATCATTCAAATGATAGAAAGGAAAGGCGATATGATTCATGTAAGGCATATTTTGATGCGACCTGTTATAGGCATTAAGTCATTAGACAGGACTAAATTTATTCTGGACAGTTTGCGATCTGAAATCCTGAAAGGAAAAAAAGATTCACTTTTTTCAGCTTTTGCATATCGATATTCTGAAGATGAAAATACAAAAAACAGGGGTGGCATGATGGTGGATATGAAAACAAATTCATCACATATACCCGTAGATGAACTTGATGCTGTGACATTTGATGGAATTGATAAATTGAAAATCGGCGGAATATCTGAACCTACCTTTTATAAATCAAAACTTGATGGGAAAGAAGGCTATAGACTGCTATATCTAAAATCAAAGAATGCACCACATAAAGCAAATCTTAAAGATGATTATCCAAAAATAAAACAACTTGCGCAGGATGATAAAAAGGCTAAAGCGCTTGACAACTGGATAAAAAAATATGTGCCTTTGACGTATATAAGAATGAACGAAAACTACAGCTCCTGCAAAAATCTTGAAAAATGGCAGGCTGGATCTGGTGTTTCACACGGAAATTGATTACTTACATATTAACAATATAAAAACGCAACATAGAATGACAGATGCTTCATTAAAATCTGATATTGAATCAATAGACGCTTTAACGGCAAAATATAAAGAACTGGCCTCTGAGATTGGAAAAATAATCATTGGTCAGGATGCTATTGTAAAAAGCGTATTGATCTCTATTTTCAGTCGCGGACACAGCCTTTTGATCGGGGTACCCGGCCTTGCCAAAACATTGCTCGTACATACCATAGCGTCAGCCCTTGATTTAAAATTCAACAGAATACAGTTTACTCCTGACTTGATGCCGAGTGATATAACAGGTTCAGAGATTCTGGATGAAAAGAAGGAATTCAGATTTATCAGAGGACCTGTTTTTGCGAATATCATTCTTGCAGATGAAATTAACAGGACGCCTCCAAAAACCCAGGCTGCTCTTCTTGAAGCGATGCAGGAAAAAAGTGTGACAGTTGGTGGTCAATTACATATCCTTGAAGATCCGTTCTTCGTACTTGCAACACAGAACCCGATAGAACAGGAAGGAACCTATCCCCTGCCGGAGGCTCAGCTTGACAGGTTTATGTTTAATATTGTACTTGATTATCCCAGATATGAAGACGAACTTCAGATTGTTAAAAACACAACTTCAGATTCTAATATCAGTGTGAAAAAGGTACTCAGAGCTGCTGAAATTATTCATTTTCAAAATCTTATCCGTAAAGTTCCTGTAGCTGATAATGTACTTGAATATGCTGTAAAACTTACTGCAAAAACGAGACCTGCATCTCCAATGGCACCACAGATCGTTAAAGATTATATTGAATGGGGTGCGGGCCCCAGGGCATCACAGAATTTAACTGTTGGGGCTAAATGTCATGCCGTTTTCAATGGTAAATATTCACCGGATATTGAAGATGTTCAGGCTATTGCACATGCTGTACTGCGCCACAGGATCGTAAAAAATTATAAAGCTGAAGCTGAAGGTGTCTCAGTTGATGATATTATCAACAAATTATTATGAACTTAGCTGGTGCAAAGCTGAAATTAAGCTCATTTTACAGGTTTGAGCATATAGTAATAAAGTCCGAAGGAAATAACATTATTGGCCATTCCTCCGTCATATAAATAAAAAGCAGTAGCATTTAGTGCTGGACTCAATGCGTTATTGGGCTTATTAATTCCTATAAGACTATATGTAAACCTTCCATAAACAGATATTCTTGGGGTAAAAAAATACTGCAAACCAATTGTTCCGCTAAGTTCTCCTTTTGTTACAGCATCTATATTATTCAATATCACATTATTATTTTTTCCGACATAATGATTGCCAATCATCATACCTGCGCCAAGCCCGCCGCTAAGTTTTATTTTTTTACTTAAAATGCAGTTCACCATCACCGGGACTTCTACATAATCTATTCTGAACAAGTCCCATATCCCATTAACATTATTGGCTGATGTATCGCTGGTAACTCTTTCACTCCCCTTTTGGCTGTATAACATCTCAAATTGCCCTTCCCAGATATTACTAAACTGATATGTGGCAAATACGCCACCAACGAGGCCAGCTAAATTATAGCCACTCATGTTGTCACCATCTATCTGGCAAAAATTACCTCCCAACCTGAATCCTGCATTGAAATACTGGCCATTGCATATATTTGCAGTGCCTATCAGCATTAATGTAAAAAAAAGAATAGTTTTCATGATAATCAATCTTTTAAAGAGACATGCAATATCCTGAAAAAAACAATGATTTGATTAATTTGACTGTATTTAGAAATATAAATAAGAACATCTTTCTGGGCCTCATCATTTTGTTCTTTTCACAAACTTTAGTTTTTGCTAATACCGATTCAACGGGTATTAAAAAAATAGACGGAAAATTGTTTGTAATCTATAAAGTAGATCCTGGACAGGGTCTTTATGGTCTAGCGAGAAGATATAAAACAACTGTGCCAAAAATTCTGGCGGCCAATTCAGGATTGGGTCAAAATTTGTCGGTCGGGCAAATAATATTGATCCCTTATCTATTTGCTGATAAACCGGAAAGTCCAAAAGTTGAAAAAAGCAAATCTATATCTCCGAAATCCATTGTAGCCACGGATCAGGATAAGAATGTAAAAAAGGTTGAAATACCAGATAACAAAGATCCAATATATCATACTGTTATAAAAAAAGAAACACTGACACAAATAGCAGAAAACCATAAACTTACAATAGAGCAAATCAAATCCTGGAATAAAGGTGATCTGGGCAGAATGAAACCGGGGGATAAAATTATTGTCGGTTTCAAAGAAAAGAAAATAAGCAAAGACCCGTCATTAGCGAAAGAAATTCCAAAAGTAAAAGATCAACCTGAACAGAAGCAAGGGAAAAGGAAAAAAAATGACAGTAAGACAAAACCGAAAAAAGAGGAAAAACCGGAAGCTGATAATGGTCCTCTAAAAACAATAACTGAAAACGGAATGGGAACCTGGGTTGATGATGGAAATATGAGTGATATCAGTCTGGCAATGCATAAGACGGCGCCGACTGGAACAATAATCCGGTTAACCAATCCTATGAATGGCAAAGTCAAATATGTAAAGGTTGTGGGTCAATTGCCGGAAGACGATGAAAATAAGTCGATCATAATTAAAATCAGCAAAAACACTGCTAATGATCTTGGGATTATTGATAAGGATTTTCGTGTCAGACTTGATTATTCAATCAAAGAAACAACCGGCGAATAATGAAAAAAATCCTTTCACTTTTCATACCAAACATGGCCTTCGTAGGTGCAATGTTAATTTCTGCCGGATTTATCATTGCTGAAAAATCTCCCGCCCCACAAAGTATTGGCGTTGTATTAATATTCCTGCATCCATTTTTAAATAGAGGATTGAAAGCCGCTCTTCTTAATTTTTACAAAAACAGGTACGCTGCAGCAATGGCCATTTATTTCCTGCTTATAGTGTTATCAATATGGCATTTAGGAAATATTTCTGTGTATAAACAATGGGTAGTGATGCAGTTACCTCTGGTGTTTATTCCTTTCGGATTATCAGATCAAAAAACTATAACAAAACCTCAGCAAAATATCATTTTTACTACACTTGTATCAGCCGTAACATTAGCAGGAATCATATCATTCATTAATTATATTATTCATTTCCAGGAAATTCAGGAATCGATAACCCACTCAAAGCCGATACCCATCATTTCAGGTATCAACCATATATATTTCAGTGTATTATTGGCATTTTCAGGAGGTATTCTGCAGTGGGGTCTTTTTGTAAAGAAAATTCAAAGGATCTTATACAGAAGGGCCGCCTGGGTTACATTTATTATTATAGTTATATTACTCCATACCATCGCTGCCAGAACAGGATTATTTTGTTTTTATGCTGAAGTATTAGCCTCAATATTCTGGTTGTTTTTTAAATCAAAAAAGATATTAACCGGGATATCTATTGGTCTGGGATTGATTTTATTGGCAGTTATTACCGTCAAACTTATCCCCTCAGAATCAAACCGGTTTGATAATACCCGGCTTGATCTTCATAAATATGAATCAGGGGATAATATAAATCACTACTCGGTATCCATGCGTTTTGAAGCTCTTAAAGTGGGCTGGGCCGTATTTCTGAAAAATATAATAAATGGAGTTGGTCCTGCAAACGTTACCGAAGCAATGGACCAGGAATACACGCTTGAAAATTCAAACCTGATACAGGTAAACAGAATAAAACCTCATAATGAATTCCTGTATTCGCTGGTTTCAATGGGAATCATTGGTGGTGCAGCGCTTTGCTTTATGATCTTTTTGCCAGTATTTAATGGGGCTGTTTTTCAAAACTATCTATTCTTTATGTTTATTATAGTTTGTGTTATCGCATTTCAGGCCGAGTATTTACTGGAACGACAGGTGGGTATCACTTTCTTTTGTTTGTATTATTATATTCTTAGCAATCATCAAACTGTGAATACAAGGAAGCGAGGAGTCTTAGTACATAATGCATTATATAAAACGCAGCCAAATTCCAATAACCCTGAAATTCTAAATTAATGAAGATTTCCGGATGCACATTTGTAAGAAATGCTACAAAATATTATTTCCCGATCAAGGAATCAATAATGTCAATTTTACCTATTGTTGATGAGTTCATTATTGCTCTGGGAGAAAGTGATTCCGATGACAATACTGAATCTGAAATATTGTCCATTAAATCAGATAAAATAAAGATTTACAAACGTGTATGGGATGAAGAACTTTTTAAGATGGGAGCAATCTATAGCCATGAAACCAATTTTGCTCTTTCAAAATGCACAGGCGATTGGTGTTTCTGTATTCAGGCTGATGAAGCTGTTCATGAAAAATATCTGCCGGTAATAAAAAAAGCATGCGAAAAATATCAATCTGATTTCAATGTAGATGGTTTCTTATTTCAATACAGGCATTTCTGGGGAGATTATAATCATATAGTTGACGGTTTTCACGGATGGTATTCTAAAGAGATTCGAATTATCCGCAATAATGCTTCGATTCAGTCTGTTGGCGATGCACAATCGTTCAGAAAATTGAACGGGGACAAACTTAATGTCATAGAGATCCCCGGATATATATACCATTACGGTTGGGTACGACCTCCTCAACTCATGAGGGGTAAAAAGAAGGAACAGGAATCACAATACTGGGGAAAAGATGCAGCGGAAGCCATGTTCAACGAAAAGCCACTCGAATTCGACTATGGTGCTCTTGGCAGGATACCTGTATTTAAAGAAACACATCCCTCATTGATGGAGAAATGGATTGCAAATCACAATTGGCAAAGTAAGCTGAATTCAGGGAAAAAATTTGTCACTCCAAACCGTGGTCTTTATAAACATGAAAAGTTAAAATATCGGATTTTAACTTTTATTGAGAAAAACTTTTTAGCGGGTAAAAGGCTTTTTGATTATCAGAACTGGAATGTGGTTGGGAAATTATAGCATCTGATATTACATATTTCAGGAAAATGCTTTTTTGGGCAATGCTTGAAAATACAACGTATTCAAAATTTTAACTGATTGATTACGGTAATAAAATTTGCTCCATATCGTCAGGTATAACGCATAAGCACCATTTAATTCGAGTTTAAAGTATAATAAAATAATTATCCAAGGTATTTGGCTACAATAGGCAATCTCCTACCCGACCCAAATGCTTTATCTGATACACGCAATATAGGAGGTGCCTGAAACCTTTTGTATTCTGACATATTTACCATTTTACAAATCCGGAATACAAGTTCCATATCAAAACCAAGTGCAATAATTTCAGCTGGCCCTTGTCTTTGTTCGATATACTGAAAAAGAATCTGATCCAGGATTTCATAAGGAGGTAAAGTATCAATATCCTTTTGATCAGGTCTCAACTCAGCAGATGGAGCCTTTTCAATGATATTCAAGGGAATAATGTCTCGGTCAACTTCATTAATATACTTTGCCAGCTCATAAACTTCCGTTTTATACACATCTCCGAGAACAGAAATAGCACCAATTGAATCTCCATATAATGTACTGTAACCAACTGCAAATTCACTTTTGTTTGAAGTGTTCAACAATATCAGGTTTAATTTATTAGACAGTGCCATTAATATTGCTCCTCGTATCCGTGACTGAATATTTTCTTCAGTTATATCATCAGGAAGTTCCTCCATTGCCGGTTTAAGCATTGAATCATATGCCTGCATCGCTGCATCAATAGGAATAGTCTGAAATGCCACACCTGCTCTTTTAATCATATCTGTAGAATCTGAAACAGACCCTTGAGAAGAATATGGTGAAGGCATCATTACTGCCATTACATTTTCTTTACCAAGTGCTTTTGCTGCAAGTGCAAGTACAACAGCCGAATCAATACCGCCAGACATGCCCAAAACTGCTTTTTTAAATCCGAGTTTCTGGAAATATCCTTTAATACCCTCAATCAATGCATGATAAATCAATTCACTCTTATCTCTCGGTATGTAATTTCCAAAATCCCTGGCCTTCTTTACATCATCAAGCTCAAAATATTTGATCTCTTCACGAAAGGAACCAAGTTTATAAATGTCCCCATTCTGATTCACTACAGTAGAATTTCCATCAAATATAAGTTCAGTTTGTGCACCAGTATGATTCACATTAAAAACCGGAATTTTATACTTCAATGCATTTTTCTTCAATATCTCGGTTCGCATGGCATCATGTGAATATGAAAATGGCGATGCTGCAATATTCACTGCAAAATCAGGCGACTCTTTAATAAGATGATCCATAGGGTTTTCTATATATAAAGGATCATCGATTATGTTCCATAAATCTTCACAGATGGTCAATGCTATTTTTCTACCATTCAATTCAATGCACTCAAAATTTCTATTGGGTTCAAAATATCGGTATTCGTCAAAAATATCATAATTCGGAAGCAGGGTTTTGTGAATCACCTTATTTATTTTCCCATTTTTCAGGAAATAGGCAGAATTATAAAGTGCTTTGCCTTTGAGAGCAGGATTAATTGACGGGCCTCCAACAATAGCTGCTATCCCATCACAACATGCTGCTACCTTTGCAATATAATGTTCACAAAGTGAGATAAAATCTTTAAATTCCAGGAAATCTTTTGGTGGATACCCACAAACAGCGAGTTCTGCAAATACAATAAGATCTATATTTTTTGATTTTGCATCCCCGATGCTTTCCATGATTTTCGAGGTGTTTATTTCAAAATCCCCTATTCTATAATCCAGCTGAGCAATTGCAATTTTCATAAAACCAAAAACCACCCTTTTTAGAGTGGTTCAAATTTATGTTTATTTGGAGAGGTTTTTAAAACAATACCCCAAGGTTTAAGGAGATATTTTCTACAGGTGTACTAAAATTACTATTCGTATATGGATCGGCACTGGAAACGTCTGTTGCCCGGTTCCAGATATTGGTAAATCCATTATTCCAGCTCAAACCTACAACGATATTGGTTGAGCCTCCAAGGTTATATTCTGCACCAATCCCCACTACCGAATACAACATAAAAAGGTTTACACTGCTATTCACATTCAATCCGGTAGTACTCGATACAGATGTGTTGAATTTATTATATTCGTTAATATCTGCCCGGGCACCCAGCAATATTGCAGGCATAAAACCAAACTGTGCAAAATATTTCACATATCCAATTTCATTTGTCCTCATTTTTAAAGTTACAGGAATTTCAAGATATTGTAGATGCAAGGTTCTATTGATGCTTGTAAGGGAATCTGCATATTTAAAATATTTAAATTCTTCATTAAAACCTGTAATTCTCAGGTTGGCTCCTATTCCATAATTATTATTAAAGAAAAAATCACCAACCAGTCCATAAGAAAATCCCAGTTTTGCGCCCGGACTCTGTATTTTATTAATATTCTGATTGTCAACTACTGCCTGCATCCAGGTTATAGCCGGGCTTACCATCAACCCGCCCTTAAATTTGGGTACTTTCCGCATCTGATAAGGAGGTGTAACAATGGTATTGGTTGTTTGAGCATATATGATTGCACCTATGAACATAAATAAAGCTGTTAAGGCAAGCTTTTTCATACTTTTGCGTTTTATTAAATTAAGGGGCAAGTTAATGATTCTATCATACAACAAAAGATTCATCGTTTATGTTTTGACAGCCTTATTTTTATCGGGTTGTCATTCAAAAAGCAAATGGAATCCTGACGTGAGCAAAATTCATGTGGATATCAAATTCATTCGACTTGAGAAAGAATTTTACGGTATTGATCCGGCACATTTTCAGGAAGGAATACAGAAAATGATAGATGAACATAAAGACGTTGTTAAATTTTTCATTGGAAGAATGCACAACTTCGGAAGATGGGGAGACCCAAATACGCTTGATAGTTTCAGAAAAGTATATCTTATGAATCCCTATATGCGCGATTCTTTATATCCGGATGTTGAAAAAGCCTTCCCGCAGCCTGTGATCAACGAACTGGAACAGGAATTTGATGATGCCTTCAGACATATAAAATATTATTATCCAAGTGATTCTCTACCCAAAATATATACAATAATCAACCCTTTCGGATACCAGGCATACACCTATGGAAACAACCTGATGATTGCGCTTGAATTTTTCCTTGGAGAGAACTATCGCTATTACAATTCAATTGAAATGCCGGATTACAAGATGCGAACCTTTAGAAAAGAATATATTCTCCCTAATGGTTTAAAAACACTATTCCAGGCAAGATATGATGAAGACAGGCTCACAGATCAATCGCTTTTAAGTAAAATGATCTATAGAGGTAAAAGAATGTTTTTCCTCGATGTTATGAAACCTGATCTGGCTGATTCTCTTAAAATTGAATATACAACCAAACAACTCAAATGGTGTGAAAAATATCAGGCTGACATCTGGAACCATCTTGTAACTGAAAATCTACTATACAACACAAACGAGGATAAGGTCAGCCGTTATATTGATGAAGGGCCATTTACCAATGATGCCAATGTGCCACAGGAA
>Ga0364860_10775_pt2 | contig 10958 bp, 6 predicted proteins | sample ExccelAu500001D4_FD_206916 | JGI IMG/M metagenome (GOLD analysis project Ga0364860, IMG submission 206916) | Enriched cells from Trout Bog Lake Hypolimnion, Wisconsin, USA - BchlTB.Aug20.5000.01 .D4 | ecosystem: Environmental > Aquatic > Freshwater > Lake > Hypolimnion/Profundal zone | place: USA... | reverse complement strand
TCAATCAGGTAATTGCCCGGCATACTTTTACTCAGGTCAATACAAGACTCTACATTCTTAACTCCTGTTTTACAAAACACCTGCCTCCCTTCTGCATCATAAATTCTTATATCTGCTGGCAGCATTTTTTTAGGCAACATTACTATAAATCTTCCCGATGCAGGATTAGGGAAAACGGCAATTACGCTCGTAGTTGATCCGGGGGGGGGTACCCCAGTTTCAGCGCTTTCTATTATCCTAACCCTGTAGTTCGATTCATCGGCTATATACATATTGCCCCATTTATCCAGTGATACCCCATCGGGTGAAAATAATTCAGCATCGGTGCAGATACCCCCATCGCCGCTGAAACCACCTGTGCCATCTCCGGCCCAGGTGGTTATAATGCCATCTGTTCCTATTTTTCTTATGCGCTCATTACCGCCGTCAGCAATGTATATGTTTCCCGCCAGGTCGGTGGCAATACCACTTGGCGCGCAAAGCCTTGCAGCGGTAGCAGCTATATTGTCCCCGTTATATCCTGCCAGGGTATCATTTCCAGCTATGGTACTTATATAGCCCACAGGTGTTATCCTCCTGATGCAGTTGTTGTTCATATCGGCTATTAGCAGGTTACCGGTTTTATCAAAAGCCAGGGCGCTCGGCGAGTATAATGAAGCGGCTGTAGCCGGTCCGCCATCACCACTGTAACCACCCGTCATAAGGCCTGCGCCATATCCGTTTCCGGCAATAGTAGTTATAATACCTGCCGTATCCACTTTGCGTATCCGGTTATTATTGCAGTCGGCTATGATCAGGTTATTATGTGCATCTAATACTATCGATGCAGGATAGAAAAGCTTTGCAGCGGTAGCTGGTCCGCCATCTCCGCCGAAACCATATGCAGTATCGCCGGCGAATGTGCTGATGATCCCTGCACTGTTTATTTTGCGGATGCAGTTATTGGCCGCATCGGCTATATAAAGGTTGCGTTTGGTATCAATGGCTACACATGCCGGCCACGATAATTCAGCCGAATCTGCAGGCCCTCCGTCTCCGCTGTATCCGCCTTGGTAGTTGGTATTTGTATAACCATTGCCTGCAATTGTAGTTATTATCCCAAACCGGTCCACCTTCCGCACCCGGTTCCCTATCATATCTGCAATATAATAGTTGCCGCTGTCATCGGGTGTCACCGAATTGGGGGCGATTAAAGAAGCATCTGTGGCTGGGATATTATCGCCATTATATGCCTGCACGCCGTTTCCTGCGCCGGTTGTAATTATCTGCCCCCGGCAGATGGATAGGCTTAAAAGGCCTGCCATGCAAATAAGTATGGTTTTATTCATTTGGAATTGAATAAGAAGTTGGGTTACAGCTTATATAGACGTAATTATTGCTTCTGATCTTGGTGCAAATAACAGATATTTTTTTGCTGTTATCTAAAATTCTGGTGTCATATAAAAAGCCAGCACGCATAACTTCATTAATCATTTTTAGAGCATAATTTATACTCCATATTTTTTTCTGAATTCAGGCATTACATCTTCTGTATCACCTCACTCCCCTATCAGCCGCATCAGCTGCTGTATCTCCTCTGCCTTCTGGTCTTCCTTCCGGTACCGGTAGCACAGCGATAGCTCCTCCATCATTTTATACATGATGCGCTTATTGAGCAATGGAGCGAAGTAGGTTTCGCGCTCGGTGGCATTAATTTTGCTTAGGTAGGAGTCCACATCCTTCTGGGTATATACCACACCATTAAGAGGATCTAAATAAAACTGGATCTGCTGAATGGCCTCATCTTCCGGACTGAAAATATTATGTATGACATCAATAAAAGCGAAAATGAACTGCCGGGGCACATCTACTGCAAAAATGGGTATATCCAGCATTTCGCACAGCGCCAGGTAAAGAATGCCGATGGTATAGCTGTTACCCTGCTTGCTTTCCAGCACCTGGTTGATGAAAAAATACTTTGGCTCCCGCTCAGTAAGCTCGTGGCCCTGCAGCTTAAAGAAATTATAGAGTATACTGTTGAATACATTAACCTGCTCTAGTGGCGAGAGGTAATTATTAAGCTCCAGCCATATGTTGCGGCGTAGCTGATCGAACTGGGTAAGTATTGCAGGCACATTCAGGTCGGGAAACTGGAACCGGGCCAGCAGTATTGCACCTCTCAGTAATTCCGGATTAGGTGCATTGCTCCAGGTCACAAAGTCTTCCTGAAGGTCTTCAAAATGTACACGGTGAATCAAAAGTTCTATGCGTTCCTGCACATCTTCATCTTCAGTTACTTCCCATAGTTGTTCCAGGTTAGGAATGATCTCCTTACCGTAGTTCAGCAACTTACTGGCTACAGTATCATATACCTCGCTGTCCGGGTCATCAATCAGTCTTAGCAGTGCCGTTATTTCTTTATCCGATCGCATAGTTTGAGTCTACCCGGTTATTAATTAGTCAGTTAAAACAGATCAAAATTGATTCCGGTATCTAAGTTACGAAAAACAGAAAAAGCCTCAAAAAACAATATCCCCAGACTGGGGATATTGTTAAGTAAGAATATCACTAATGGTTTATGCTCTTTTCTTTTTGGCTACCTTCTTGGGCGGGTTGGCTTTCTGTTCTTCTATTATTGCTTTTACATCTGCAATAGTCAATGCCGCTGGTTGCTCTGCCTGCTCTTTAGGTATTTTATAGTTCTTCAGGCCCTGCTTTATATAAGGTCCGTATGGCCCTTTCAATATCCTTATCTTTTCTTTTTCAAATACCTTGATTTCACTTTCCAGTTTCGACTTCCGTTTGTCTTCTATCAGCGGTATCACTTCACCTACTTCTACCGTATATGGGTCCATTTCTTTTTTCAGGGAGTAAAACTGGCCTGCATGCTGTGCATAAGGGCCAAAACGGCCTATATTCACAACTATATCTGCATCTTCAAACTGGCCCAGGTTGCGGGGTAGCCTGAAGAGTTCCAGCGCTTCTTCCAGCGTTATGGTTTCAATACTCTGGTTGGTGCGCAGCTTGGCAAAGCGAGGTTTTTCTTCTGCTTCAGCAGCTCCTATCTGCACCATTGGCCCGAACCTTCCAAGGCGGGCCACAACAGGTTTGCCGCTCTGCGGGTCAAGACCCAGTTCGCGCTCTCCCTTGGCTCTGCCGGCATTCTCTATGGTATGTTCTACACTCTCATGAAAAGGCAGGTAGAAGTCATCTATCATTTTATTCCACAACTGGTGGCCTTCGGCTATTTCATCAAACTGTGCCTCTATCTTGGCGGTAAAGTCATAGTCCATTACTTTCTCAAAGTGCTCCCTCAGAAAATCATTAACCACCATACCCAGGTCGGTAGGGAAGAGTTTATTTTTTTCGGCGCCGGTATTCTCGCTGCTTACAGCGGCTGTTACCTTGTCATGCTGCAGGGTCACCACCTGGAAATCTCTTTTCACTCCTTCCTTATCCCTTTTCTCTACATAGCCCCTTGCCTGTATGGTGCTTATGGTAGGTGCATAGGTAGACGGGCGGCCTATGCCCAGCTCTTCCAGTTTCTTTACCAGCGATGCTTCCGTATATCTTGGCGCCGGCCTGCTGAAGCGTTCAGTGGCTACCATACGCTGAAAATCCAGTTTCTGCCCGGCAGCTAGCGGCGGCAGCATCCCTTCATTTTCATCTTCACCATCCTCTTCATCATTACCCTCGCTATATACCTTCAGAAAGCCGTCAAAACGCATTACCTCACCCGTAGCTGTAAGCTGGTCGGGCTGGGTCGATACATTTATTTTAGCTATTGTGCGCTCCAGTTGTGCGTCTGCCATCTGGCAGGCCATAGTGCGCTTCCATATCAGTTCATAAAGCCTGCTCGAGTCAGCGTCTCCGGCCGATGTGGCCATCATATCGGTAGGCCTTATGGCTTCATGCGCTTCCTGTGCCGATTCATTTTTTGTTTTGTATACACGCTGCTGATGGTATTTTTCGCCATACTGGGCTATAATTGCTACCCGGGCGCCATCAATTGCCGTCTCCGACAGATTAACAGAATCCGTTCTCATATATGTGATATGCCCGTTCTCATACAGCTTCTGTGCCAGCAACATGGTTTTTGACACCGAGTAGCCCAGCTTCCTGCTTGCTTCCTGCTGCAGGGTAGAAGTTGTGAATGGCGCTGATGGCGATTTTTTGGCGGGCTTTACCTGTACATCATTTACGGTATAGCTGGCGCCTATGCACCTGGTCAGGTAATTTTCTGCGCCCTTTGCATCGCTTAACCTGTCTGGCCCTTCTGCTTTAAAAGTTACTTTCTTTTTGTTGAGGTCATCTGCGCTGAAAAAGGCTTCTACTTTAAAACTGCTGTTTACCTTAAACCTGGTAATATCTCTTTCCCGCTCCACTATCAGCCGCACTGATACCGATTGCACACGGCCTGCCGACAGATTATTGCGCATACTCATTTTGCGCCACAGTACCGGAGATAATTCAAAACCCACTATACGGTCCAGTATACGCCGGGCCTGCTGTGCATTCACCAGGTCCATATTTACAAACCTGGGGTTCTTTACCGCTTTCTCAATCGCTGGCTTGGTTATTTCATGAAAAACTATTCTCTTGGTTTTATAGGGGTCCAGGTCCAGTACTTCACACAAATGCCACGATATGGCTTCACCCTCACGGTCCTCATCCGTTGCCAGCCATACATCATCCGATTTTTTAGCCAGCGCCCTGAGTTCCTTTACTACCTTCTGCTTATCCTCCGAGATGATATACTTGGGTTTATATCCGTTTTTCAGGTCTATGCCCATATCTTCTTTTTCAAGATCACGGATATGGCCATAACAGGATTTTACTTCAAAATCGCTGCCTAAAATTTTTTCTATGGTCTTCGCCTTCGCAGGCGACTCCACTATCAGTAAATGTTTAGCCATTATTAATTGCTGCTTTTTTTTTGCCTTAAAACATGGCAAGAGTGTGCAATAATAGAATATTGTTTCCAAATAGAAAAAAAGGGGAGCAAATCTCCCCTTAATTATAGAAATATTATCATATTATTAATGTGCAATTATTATGCTTCCGCTGCCATGTGCTCCATTTTGGGTGATACTATAATTATACACGCCTTCAGGCAGGTCATCTGTTCTGAAGGTAACATTTGTTTCTGTTCCGCCTGCTGCATGAATTGTTTTTGATTTCACTGCCCGTCCGGCTATGTTCGATAAAGTTACCGTTATTGTTTCATCGGTAATGGTCACAACCGGGATATTAATAATCATATTGGCCCGATCGGGATATGCCGCGTGAAATGTAATAGATTGTGTTACATTATTTATACCTGTACTAGCTAATGGAACATTACCGGAATACATGCGTATAAATGGTACATACTGGCTGAAAACGGTATCAAACGGGCTGTAATGCAGGGTGTGGCTGCCATCATTATTCGATGTATCTGTTATCGCGAAACCTCCTGTCATTCCGGGTATAGGATTGATAAAAGAAGCGAATTCAAGAATATTGGTAGTTACATGGTCCAGCTGTAGCATTGCTGCATAGGTCGTGCCGGGCTGTAATATAAATGGAGCTACGCCGCCGCTGGCTGCAGTATCAATCCTGAAATCGCACCATTTTATAGCTGTGAAAGATGAAGTATCTCCTCGGAAACCGGCTTCGTAACCGACGTACCCTTATAGGTCCACGCAGTCTCCCCCTTGTGTATGGAATATAGCTGCACACTTACTTTACCAAGTGGCCAGGTAGGAGTTGTAATTGGTGAAAAGGCTACTCCGAAGCCCGAAATGGTATCACCAACCGAAGATGATGGCACATCAAACCGCGCTCCCATCATTGATGAAGATACCGGTGATCCCGGAAATGTACCCGCTACCATGTTCACAAAATAATTGGTTGCTACCACAGTATCACTCAGCATCCAGGTAGTATCAGTTGCATTAAATCTTACCGTATCCGGGTTATTAGTTGAGTCAGCATCACTGGTTAGTGCCGTATTAAGGGCACATGTATAGCTCCCCGTACTTGTCGGTTTGAATTTTGGCAGGAACATGGGTGTATCATTGGTGTTTGCGGGCAAAGTTGGAAATAAACCTGAATGCGAATAAATACTCGAAATACCATTATATATATGGGCAGCTACCGGCACATTCATTTCATTGCTGTACCCGTAATTGCTCAGAAAAATACCGGGTACAAAACTATCCACAAACACCAGCGGCGCATTGAATATCGATCCGTTATAGGCTGTAGGGTCAGGGGCAAGCATAAATGATCCCGATATGCCTGCATCATGTGGCTCCAGTTCCGTAAGGCTCATATCATCTATCATCCACGATAGGTCGTAATACGATTCGCCATAATACACATATCGGATGTACCGCCGGATGCCCTGCCACAGTTGCTGTGATATTCAAATGAATCAGTGCAACATTGGCTGTTGTCGAGCCCCACATCACAGCATCATTACTACTTATAGGGTATACCGTATAGGTAGCAAAGGTAGGATCGGTGCTTACCCATACCTCTGTCATATCCTGAACATGCCCGTAATATTCTTCAAAATTTAGCCGCACTGTAATATGGCCGGTGCAATTATAAGCCGGCGATTGCAGCCATGCCGATGGTGCGCAGCTTCAATCATTACTAATGGAGTCGGCGTCAAATATCATCCAGCCATCTGCTGCGGTTGTTGAGTACATAAGCCCCATTGTATTCATGGAGGTAGTTGCCCAATCCGACCAATGGCAGGCTCCGGTCCCATTGATAATTCCCGATGTCCAGCCTGCCGGCAGGGTAGTATCTGTGCCCGTACCAAAAGTTTCAGTAGCAATGGTAAAGGAAATATAAAAATTATGGCTACCTCCTTGCAGAGATAGCCACACAATTCTTTCCAGATTGCCTGGTCAGTTGAGATGCCTGTTAATGTACAATGCTTATACGTCCATTAGTATATTGGCCATCAGTTGTCACACTATATATGTATATCCCGTCCGGCAAGTCATTAAGCGGCAAGGTAACCTTCATTTGCTGTCCTCCCTTGGCTGCTGCCGACTCCGAACGCACCTGCCTGCCGGTTATATCGGTCAAAGTCACTGTAACTCTTGCATCCATAGCCAGGGTAAGCGGAATGGTAATACTGTTGTCTGCCGGAACCGGATAAGGGATGCCGATATCGTTTACCAATGTTTGGTTCTTTATTTGCGTATAATCTACCGGATTATTCCCAAAATACAATTGAACCATGGGTACAGCCTCAGGAAGCCCCGCACCGGGCAAAGGATTAAATGTAGGTGATCCGTTATTTAATGAGGTGTCATACAAACCAAAATAACCGGTATAAGCATATTCAGGCGATGCAGCTGTAGCATCAACCAATAGCTGGGTAGTAACGCTGTCTGTCTGTATCACGGCCACATAGGTAGTGCCGGGCCGAAGTACAAACTTATTTACACCTCCCGAACTGAACGGATCAATCCTGAAAAAGTCAATGGTTGTTGCAGTAATCGTTGAGATATCAGATAAAATCACCGGTTTTGCCACCGAAGTTCCTACATAAGTCCAGCTGCTCTCATTTTGCTTTATGGAGTAGAGTTGCACACTTACCGTTGCGTTCCCTTCAGTTGGTACACTGCCTGAGGAAAATACGACTCCAAATCCCGAAACAGTATCACCAACACAATTTGGGGGAACATCAAATCGGGTGCCTCTGAAATAAGAAAAAGGAGACGGTCCCGGTTTATACAGGTAGTAACTCTCCGTAACAGGCCCCTGGTTAATATTCCATATAGTATCAGAAACTGAAAATATGGATGTATCTCTGTTGTCAGCAGTTACCGAATCACCCCGAAATGCCGCTGAAAACTGGCACAAAAAACTACTGGCATATGGCGGATAAAATGCCGGAAAACGGAATACAGAATCGGTTGCGTTTAACGATAACCCTGCTATTGTATCGCTTTTTGAATACACAACTGCTCCACTCGGATCATAAATTATTGCATTCAGATAAATATTGGAATCCGCATGTCCGCCAGTATTGCTTAAATAAGTAATTGGGTAAACTGAATCAAGAAATGCAAGCGGAGTAGAAAAAATAATGGAGTTGTATGCCGGTGAATCCGGTACATACATAAATCCGCCACTCAGGCCAATATCATAAGCTTTAAGTTTGGTCAGGCTAAGATCATCTATCATCCACGAATAACCTCCGTTTTGCCCTGATTCATCGTAATAGACAAACCGGATATAAACAGCTGGCTGCAATGCGGCTGCCGATGTGATATTGATCTGCACTGTAGCAACATTCGCGGTAGCCCCGTTGGCGGGCAGGCTCCTGTTCACCATCACCGGATAGCGGGTATAGGTACCAAATGCAGGATCAGTACTTACCCATACCACACACGAATCATAAAGGCTCTGGTAATATTCTTCAAAACTAAGCTGAACTGTGGTGTCTGAATCGCAGTTATATGCGGGCGATTGCAGCCAGCCTGCCGGTGCACAATGGCAGGTATCACCCAGCGAATCTGAGTCGAATATCATCCAGCCATTAGCTGAGGTTGTTGAGTTCATTGGCCCCATTGAGTAGGCCGAGGTTGAGGCTACATTCGTCCAATGCCAGGTACCCGGGCCTGCAATAATTCCTGCGGTCCAGCCTAAGGGCAGTGTGGAGTCAGACCCAGTCCCGAAAGTCTCGGTTGCAATGGTTACAGATGTGGTTTTTGCTGCTCGGTGCAATTTGGGGTTAATCGCTTTGCTGTTTGCGCTGCTTAACGGTATACTCCTTAAACCTGGAATTGCCTTACTTATGCTCTGGGCAGAAACACGTGGCAGAAAAAGGGTAATAGCAGCCAGTAATAATAGTCTTCTCATTATAATCAGGTTAAGCAATTCTTTGTCAAATGTACCGTCTTTCATTAAGTCTTCAAAAAACCTGCCGGTAACTGGTAAAACTACAGAAGCGTATGTTTTATTGTACCAGCAAAAACTATGCCGCAAAAAAGACATAAAAAAAGGGGCAATGAATGAACATTACCCCTTTTCAATTACTGAATTAATATAATCTTAGTGTGCAATAACTACACGGCCGGTTGTATGTTCGCCGTTAGCAGATAAAGTGTATATATATACTCCTGAAGGAAGTTCAGTAGTATTAAATACTGCTTTGCCATTTGTTGCATTCTGAGTAGCAACTACCTGTCCTACCATATTTGTCAGAGTAACAGTAACTGCTGTACTTGAAGTATAGGTAATGTTCAGAGTATTTGTTGCAGGATTTGGATATGCTTTAATGTTGTCCAGGCTGTTGTTGATGTTCTTGATACCTAATGGTGGGTTGGCAGTCCAGTAAATATGGTAAGATTCATTTGTAACAGTAAAATCATAATAAGTACCGGTTGATGAACCATAAGCTGCTGCGCCAATAAGTTCATCATGAACTGCTCCGCTACCGAAGAGAGAAACAGTTGCATCATAACGGCTCTGGTTATTGATATTAAGTCCTTCCTGGAAAGATCCTGGATAATTGAATGCAGTATTACTTGATCCCTGTGTAAACGCAAGAGCAGTTGGTGCTGTTCCTCCTGTACTGCGAGGACTGCCTGCATACAATTTTATATAGTTGGCAGCAGTAAGTGCAGTACCTAAAGGATAAGTATTACCTGGCGGCATATGACCGCTCTTGAAACTTACTGTAGATACCATGTGCTCCTTAGAGGTAAGTAACGCAGGATGGGGAAGACCAATAGCTAAAAGACCAGCAGGGCCACCCAGTAAATGTCCGAGATTTAAAACACCATTTGTAGTATCTGCATCAGTGCCTGTTTTTAAAGCAATAGCAATGCGCTGATGATATGCCGTTTGTGGAACAGCTGCACTGGTAAGAACTGAATCAAAAAAAGCATCATTTATGTATGGCGCTGCATTATATGGTGCAACCTGAGAAGCCAATCCCGGATTGTAATGCTCTGTAGCAAACCGAGGCTTTCCGTCAGATGCATAACCTGTTAAATAAGACTGATAAGCATATGACACATTATATGTACCCGTATCCATGCCCGATGTTACAGGGGGAATAGCTACTGAAAACTCAAGGATAAGGCTATCTGTAGTAGAAGCATCATTACGCACATAAGTTACCTCAGCAAAAAAGCTGTCAATAGTATATGACTGACCTGTAAGTGCCATTGGCTGTGAAACTGCACCTACTAGGCAACTGAAATTTACAGTTGAATCATAATAAGAACTGTCAGTTGGGTCGAATGACATACCCATCATATGGGTAAACACATGTGATGAATTTGTTGCATCATATAAATTGCTGTCCGGGAAAACAGGCCAGTAAAAATCAACCGGAGTATTTGATCCGGAGGTGTTATAATTCTGATTAAACAGGTTATACCAGTCAGTAATCGTTGTACTGGTTGTTTTCGCTGCCGCTTTGCGGTTATTTTCCACCATGGTCAGGTAGTTCTGGTGCATCCGGTTCATCTGGTCTACGCTTAGAACTTGACCCGGTGCAGCGTGAGGCTGTGAGAATTGCCTGTTTCCAAACAGAAGGCTGTTAATGTTACTCTCCTGTGCTTGTGTAAACCCGGCTAATAAACAAGCCGACATAAGTAAAATTGATTGTTTCATAATTATCTTTTTGAGTATTTGCAATTTTGTTGCTAAAATTAATAGTTTTATTGGTAACAAAAAAAAAAAACAGTTTTTTTTCGCTGAATTTTATCAGAAAATGAACGGAATATCATTTTTTAGCTAATTTTTCGGCTATCTAAGGGGGTCTCCTGGTATTTGCGCAATCCTTCACTATCCTCGCTCGTTCTGCTGCCATGAAATTATCTCTTTATTAATTTTACAGCAAAAATGATGCCACATTTTAATGGCTGGTTAGTTTTTTCTGATTATTTTTTTAGTACTGCTTTATTTTAGCTTAGCTGCTTTTTTAAAATCTGATAATCAAGTAGTTGAAATACAAT
>Ga0364860_10848_pt2 | contig 10980 bp, 10 predicted proteins | sample ExccelAu500001D4_FD_206916 | JGI IMG/M metagenome (GOLD analysis project Ga0364860, IMG submission 206916) | Enriched cells from Trout Bog Lake Hypolimnion, Wisconsin, USA - BchlTB.Aug20.5000.01 .D4 | ecosystem: Environmental > Aquatic > Freshwater > Lake > Hypolimnion/Profundal zone | place: USA... | reverse complement strand
CCTGGCCTTTTACTTCGTATGGTGTGCACTCATCGAATTGCATGGCGATATCGCTATTGAGCACTGCCTGAATTTCCATCGAAACCTCAGGAGACATAAATAATTTATCGCCATTAATGGGCGAGGCAAAGGTGACGCCTTCTTCAGAGATTTTGCGCAGTGCCCCCAAGCTAAATACCTGAAAGCCGCCAGAGTCAGTCAGGATGGGTTTATTCCAACCCATGAAGCGATGTAAGCCCCCATGTTTTTTAATCACATCTAGTCCCGGTCTGAGCCACAGATGAAAGGTATTGCCAAGAATAATTTGCGCTTTAGCTTCCTCGAGATCGCGGGGGGTCATCGCCTTTACTGTCCCGTAAGTACCTACGGGCATAAAAATTGGTGTTTGGACACTGCCATGCGGGAGATCTAATTGACCTAAGCGGGCTGGGCTTTGTGAATCACGCGCCAGAATGGAAAAGTTTACGGGTTTGCTCATAAATTGGTATTTGGCACTCGGGTAAGGAGCATCGCATCCCCATAACTGAAAAAGCGATAACTCTGATCAATGGCATGTTGATATGCATTGCGGATATTGTCCATGCCGGCAAAGGCGCTGACCAACATTAATAAGGTTGATTTTGGCAGATGGAAATTAGTTAATAGGCAATCCACCGCTTTAAATTCATAACCGGGGGTAATAAAGAGATTGGTCTCACCGCTAGCTTGGCCGGTAGTAGCGTGACTCTCTAGGGCGCGAAGACTGGTGGTGCCAACCGCGATGACGCGTCCACCCTGGAGTTTGGTTTGTACGATGGCATCAATCGTTGCTTGTGGCACGGAGTACCACTCATAGTGCATCTGATGCTTGGTGAGATCTTCTTCGCGTACGGGGGTAAAAGTGCCAGCCCCAACGTGCAGGGTAACGCCTGCCTGATTCACTCCGGCATCGCTGAGCTGCTGCAATATAGCCTGATCAAAGTGTAAGCCAGCAGTAGGCGCTGCAACGGCCCCAGGATTTTTAGCTACTACCGTTTGGTACCGCTGTGCATCTTCTTGGGTGGGGTGATGCTCGATATAAGGGGGCAGAGGTAATTCGCCAAAGCGCTCTAGCAAGCCGAGGACATTTTCCGGAAAGCGGACTTCATAAAAGCGACCGTCATATCCAATCATCTCTACAGGAAAGGTTTCGCCGGCCTGATTATGAATGTGCACAATCGAGCCAGTCTTGGGAACCTTGGAGGCTCGCACTTGAACCCAGGCCTGCTTGTCGCCGCTAATGCGTTCAATTAAGAGCTCGACAATGCCGCCAGTTTCTTTTTTGCCATGCAAGCGGGCCGGAATGACTTTGGTGTCATTCATCACCAATAAATCCCCTGGCCTAATCAGGTCCACTATTTCACGAAAGGTTCTGTCTATGAATTGGGCGCTCGAGTCCCCATGAGCCTTGACCTCAAGGAGGCGGCTATCCGTGCGCTTTTCCAGGGGATGCTGGGCGATTAGATGTGGGGGGAGGGTGTAATTGAAGTCGGAGAGTTGCATAGCATTACCATCAGGTATTGGATTTTAACGATGACGACGAAGCGACTACCAACTACACTCCAAAAAATGGGCCTAGACACCCCTTTGGCGCTCGCTTTGCACTTGCCAGCCCGCTATGAGGATGAAACCGAGCTCTACACCGTAAAAGAGGCTTTGACTCGGGGAAGGTCGATTTCGGTGCAGACCCAGGGGGTGGTGATCCGTAATCAGGTCTTATTTCGACCTCGGCGGCAGCTTTTGGTCACGATTGAGGACGAGACTGCCAGCTTGCAGCTGCGTTTTCTCAACTTTTACCCCAGTCAACAAAAACAAATGGCAGTTGGCGCCCATATTCGTGTGCGTGGCGAGGTGCGTGAGGGCTTTCAGGGTGCCGAGATGGTGCACCCAACGGTGCGCTCGGTGGTTCCTGATGCCGCTTTGCCAACGAGTCTGACACCCGTGTATCCAGCCAGTGCTGGAATTTCGCAAACAGTGATTCGCAAAGCAGTCAAACAGGCCTTGCGTGATCCCGGTATTCAAGAGCATTTGGCTGAGTTTTTGCCAAAACCACTCATGGCGGCACTTTTACCAACCCAAGATTGGCCACCATTGCAAAGCGCTATTGCTTATTTGCATGAGCCGCCAGCAGATGCTGATACGCAAGCTCTATTAGAGCGTACTCATCCCGCTTGGCGCCGGGTGCAATTTGAAGAATTGCTCGCCCAGCAAATTTCACTCAAGCGCGCACATCGTATTCGTCGAGAAAGGCGTGCTCCTTCATTTCAAGCCTTGTCTGCAGCTAAGAGTGGTGTGGGTATTGAGGCCGGCTTGATCAAAGTCTTGCCGTTTAAATTAACTGGTGCGCAGCAGCGGGTGTGGTCTGAAATCAGTGATGATGTATCCCAGACCTTCCCAATGAATCGCTTGCTCCAAGGGGATGTGGGTAGCGGTAAGACGGTCATTGCAGCCCTTGCAGCTGCGCGCGCCATGGATCATGGTTACCAAGCCGCCATCATGGCGCCTACCGAGATTCTGGCAGAACAGCACTACCTCAAAATGAAGGAGTGGTTTGAGCCTTTGGGTGTGAATGTGGCATGGTTATCAGGCAGTCTCAAGGTGAAGGAAAAAAAGCTTACACAAGCGGCGATTGAAAGCGGACAAGCGCAACTCATTATTGGTACGCATGCTTTGATTCAAGAAAGCGTTAGTTTTGCCAAGTTGGGATTGGCAGTGATTGATGAGCAACATCGTTTTGGCGTCAAGCAACGTTTAGAAATCACGCAACGGGTCGGCTCGGAATTATTTTATTGTCACCAGCTGATGATGACGGCTACCCCAATACCGCGTACTTTGGCAATGACTTACTATGCCGACCTCGATGTATCGGTAATTGATGAATTGCCTCCTGGCCGCAAACCGATTGCTACCAAAGTGGTTAAAGCTTCTCGTCGTGATGAGGTGATTAGTGGCTTGCACTCTTGGCTCGGTAAAGGTCTGCAAGCCTATTGGGTTTGCCCCTTGATTGAAGAATCTGAAGCTCTGCAATTGCAAACGGCAATGGAGAGCTTTGAGCAGCTAACCCAAGCTCTGCCAAACTTTAAAGTAGGCTTAGTTCATGGTCGCTTAAAGAGTGAAGAAAAAGCGGCAGTGATGGCCGCATTCAAAGCAAATGAAATCCAATTACTAGTAGCCACGACAGTAATTGAGGTGGGAGTAGATGTACCTAATGCTGCCCTGATGGTTATTGAGCATGCTGAGCGCTTTGGCTACGCACAGATCCATCAACTAAGGGGGCGAGTAGGGCGTGGGTCGGCCGATTCAGTATGTATCTTGATGTATGCCGAACCACTCTCTTTGGCTGCTAAAGAACGTTTGCAGACCTTACGTGAAACCTCAGATGGATTTGTCATTGCAGAGCGTGATTTATCTTTGCGTGGACCTGGTGAATTGCTAGGGGCCAAGCAATCGGGCGATGCCATGTTGCGCTTTGTGGATCTGCAACGTGATGCTTGGCTCATTGAGCTGGCCCAGCAAGCGGCCGATCGCCTCTTGGCGGATCATCTGGATTTAGTAGAGCGCCATTTAGAGCGCTGGCTAGGATCTCGCGCCGAGTTTCTAAAGGCTTGATAATGAGAATATGCGCGCTCGTTTAATTGCTTACGCTTACCTGATTCGCTTGGATAAACCCATCGGCACCCTGTTGCTATTGTGGCCAACCTTGTGGGCGCTGTGGTTGGCGAGTGGTGGCGCGCCTCCATTGCATATCTTGCTGATATTTGTAGTGGGAACCTTTCTGATGCGCAGTAGTGGTTGTGCGATCAACGACTATGCCGATCGTGATTTTGATCGACATGTGCAACGTACGAAAGACCGACCTATTACCAGCGGCAAGATCTCTGGCAAAGAAGCGGTGGCAATAGCAGCCCTTCTAGCAATCCTTGCCTTCCTATTAATCTGGCCCCTCAATGTGCTCACAAAAGAACTGTCTGTTCTTGCTTTATTGGTTGCCTTGCTTTATCCCTTTACCAAGCGCTTCTTTGCAATTCCTCAAGCCATTCTTGGCATCGCGTTTGGCTTTGGTATTCCGATGGCCTATGCCGCGGTGCAGGATGCTGTACCTATGGAGGCATGGATTTTGTTGATCGGCAATGTCTTTTGGGCGATTGCGTATGACACGGCTTACGCCATGGTAGATCGGGATGATGATCTTCTTTTGGGCTTGCGGACCTCGGCAATTACTTTTGGAAAATTTGATGTGCTGGCAATTGCGATAAGTTATGCAATTTTGCTATTGAGCCAGATTTGGGTAGCGCAGATAGCACATCTGGGTCCGATTTTTTGGTTGGGATGGATTGGCGCATTACTGTGCGCCACCTACCATTTAAAACTCGTTGCTACGCGGCGCAGAGAGGAGTGCTTTAGAGCATTTCGTCATAACAACTGGTTGGGCGGATTTCTATTTCTAGGAATTGCGCTAGGTTTAGCTTTTCCCTAACTCATCACCCATTGCTTTGCCGCGCTGACTAGCTGCATTAATCGCTTTTTCTAAAATGTCATGCCAGCCATGGTCTTTCATGACCTCTAGTGCGGCAGCAGTAGTGCCGCCTTTGGAGGTGACGCGCTCGCGCAATACCCCAGCATGCTCATCTGAGTTATGCGCCAACTGGGTAGCGCCTTCCAAAGTGGCGTAGGCTAGTTTACGTGCCGTTGCCGCATCTAAACCCAGCTTTTCTCCACTAGATTGCATCGCTTCCAAGAAAGCAAATACATACGCTGGCCCACTACCAGAAACTGCTGTTACGGCATCCATGAGTTTTTCTTCTGCAACCCACACTGCTTGACCTACTGCATTGCAAATAGTTTGCGCTAAATCACGATCAGCTTGATTAACTGCGGCATCTGCAAATAAGCCGGTAATACCTTTGCCGATCAGCGCCGGTGTATTGGGCATTGCTCGTACGCAACGCTCGTGATCCAACCAACGGCTCATATCTTTAATCCGAATTCCGGCTGCAATACTGAGAATCAGTGGGCCGGGAGCGGAGGCGTGCTTGAGTTTGGCACTTAAGCCTTTGGCAACCACGTTGAAATCCTGTGGCTTGATCGCCATCACAACGACATTGTTCTTAGAAAAATCAAAAGCAATTTGATCTAATGCGCCAATCACTTGAACGCCATAATCCTGATGCAAACCTAAGGCCGTACTTGCATTGGCCTCCACTACGCTCAATTGATTGGCCTCAAAGCCACTGGCAAGTAAGCCGCTGATCAATGCTCGACCCATATTGCCGCCACCAATGAAGGTGATGTGGGTATTTGTATTCTTTTTTAGTGTGTTCATGGGCTTATCTTAGCGCGCTTACCAAATATAGCGCTACCTATTCTGACGATGGTACTGCCCTCTGTAATGGCTGCCTCCATATCATCTGACATCCCCATGGAGAGGGTGTCAAAGAATTGATAGCCACTATCGTTGAGGTGCTTATCTTTAATTTGTTTAAAGCAATCATGCACTTGCTTAAAGGAGTTTCTTTGTTCTTGTGGATCCTGGCTTGGCGCTGGGATAGCCATCAGGCCTCGCAAGGTGAGATTGGGTAATTGCGCTACAGCATTGCATAGGGATTCTGTTTCAGAAAGACTGAGGCCGCTCTTGCTCTCTTCAGCGCTCACATTTACTTGGATGCAAACCTGAAGGGTATCTAGCTCGGGATATTCGCCGCGTTGAACCGATAGTCGCTCGGCGATTTTCAGGCGATCGACACTATGTACCCAATCAAAATGCTGTGCTACTTCTTTGGTTTTATTACTCTGCAGTGGGCCGATGAAATGCCATTGCAACCAAGGGCGCAATTTAGCCAATTGCACCATTTTTTCCACGGCCTCTTGCACATAGTTTTCACCAAAAGCCGTTTGTCCTGCGTGCATCGCCTCTTCAATCGCACGGGCTGGAAAGGTTTTGCTTACTGCCAGTAATTGAATATCCTCAGGCTCACGATGCGCCGCTAAAGCCGCTAACTCGATCCTTTGCTTAATGAGTATGAGGTTGCTAACAATTTGACTCATTGTTTAATGGTTTGCTTTTGCGAAATCAATTGATCAATGATTTCAATCCAATGGAGTACTGGCTTGCTATCTTGCTGTAAGTGGGTAATGCAACCAATGTTTCCAGAGACTATGACATCGGCACCAGATTCCTCACAAGCGGCATGTAAATGAGTCAATTTTTGTTGGCGCAATTGCTCTGATAGTTCAGGCTGGGTAATGGAGTAGGTGCCAGCGGAGCCGCAGCACAGATGGCTGTCGGTGCATAGTTTTACGCCTATGCCGATACTGCTTAGCACTCCTTCGACTTTTCCGCGAATTTGTTGGCCATGCTGCAAGGTGCAAGGGGGGTGATATACCACTCCTGTCTTGGGTTCAGTGCCAATCAAGGCAATCAATTCATTCTGCAGGGCTGGCAGAATTTCTGAAATATCTTTACTGAGTTCCGAAATTCTTTTTGCTTTATGGGCATACACAGCATCATTGGCAAGGAGGTGGCCATAATCTTTGGTCATTACTCCGCAACCCGAGGCGGTGACCACAATTGCTTCAACACCGCTTTCTATTAAAGGCCACCAGGCATCAATATTTTGCTTGGCATTAGCTAAGCCGCCGGCTTGATCATTTAAGTGGTATTTCAAGGCACCGCAACAGGTGGCGTTGGATGCGCTGATGAGTTGTATCTTCAGGGCATCCATCACACGTGCAGTAGCTGAATTAATGTTCGGCAGCATGCCTGGCTGAACGCAACCCTCGAGTAATAGCATTTTGCGCGCATGCTCGGTGTGAGGGCGCGCATAAGGATCGGTTGATTTTGCTAGTACCGCATTTTTAAGCAATGGGATCTTGCGCTGGATGCTGTTTGGCATAAGCGGACGCACAAAGCGACCCAAAGTCATTGCTGTATTAAAGAGGGTGGGATTGGTTAAGCCATTTTTCAGTGCCCAGCGCGTGATGCGTGAACCGATTGGTCGGGCTGGGGTATTTTCTTCAGCCCATTTGCGCCCAATATCAACTAAGTTACCGTATTGCACACCACTTGGGCAGGTGCTTTCACAGTTGCGGCAAGTTAAGCAGCGGTCTAAATGAAGGCGGGTTTTTTCCGTAGGCGCCTGGCCCTCAGCCATTTGCTTGATGAGATAAATGCGGCCGCGCGGGCCATCGAGCTCATCACCAAGCAGTTGGTATGTGGGGCAAGTTGCTGTGCAGAAGCCGCAGTGGACGCATTTACCAAGAATGCGTGCCGCCTCCATACCTTCTGGCGTATTGGCAAATTGTGGAGCGAGTTGAGTTTGCATATAAAAACTTATGAAAGGCGATTGGTGGCAAAAACGCCAGCAGGATCAAAGGCGGCTCTGAGACGAGATTGAACGAGTTCAAGTCCCTTAGAGTGGGCTTGCTCACTCAGTAGAGTGAAGCGCTGTAAGGACGGGTCGACTGCAGTGCCCAGGCGGAAACACGTTGCATGTCCGCCATGTGCAGTGGCGATTTCTTTGAGTGCTTTGAAGGTGGCTGCGTCGCCTGGACCTTTGAGCCAACGTTGTTGACCATGCCATTCAAGGACGATATCTTTGTGCATCTGGCCGATGTTAAGGGGACCGCAGGCAGCAGGTAATGCAAGTCGATATAGGCCCTCATTTTCTTGAAGCGTTTCAAAGAAAGACATTTTTTGTTCACGTAGGTTTGCCCAAAATACTTCTGCTTCATGAGGCTCAAGCGTTTTTGCATTTACTAGGGCACTCATTAAATTCGTGGCAGCTTCAACTGCTGCGACTGCGCCTGACAAACGGAAGGTGAGCTCGCCTACTGAGTCAACGCTCGATTCCCCAATCCAGGCGCTGGCAGTTAAGGAGAGGGGTTGCCCCGCCCACTCATTCAAAACCTTGAGGGCATTTGCTTGAGTGGTATGACAGCGCAGGGTAGTCATTGCCTCGGGGCGCGGTAATACTTTGACTGAAGCTTCCAACAAAAGCGATAGCGTACCCAGGGAGCCTGGTAGCAAACGAGAAATATCATAGCCCGCAACGTTTTTCATGACCTTGCCGCCAAACGAGAGGTCTTGCCCTTTGCCATCCATGATGCGGGCACCTAGAACAAAGTCCCTTAGGTTGCCGGCACTGATGCGGGCAGGCCCAGCAAGACCAGCGCCAATTGCTCCACCAAAGGTTGCGGTATCACCAAAATGAGGGGGCTCAAAAGGGAGCATTTGATTTTTGGCTGCCAGAGCTGCTTCAATTTCTTTCAGCGGCGTACCTGCACAAGCTGTAATGACCAGCTCTTCTGGTTGGTACTCTAAGATCCCTGCATATTGGCGGGTGCTCAGCTTAGTAAAGTTATTTTTGTTGCCATACCAAGATTTAGTGCCGCCACCCTCTATAGAGAGGTGTGTGTTGGTTTTTGCCGCTTGGAGAATTTGTTCTTTAAATAAATCAATCTGCATAGTATGGTTTGTAGCGGAGTTGCTCATTAAAAGCGCTCCAATTCTGGGTGAGGTAATTTGCCGCCACTAATACGCATACGACCATATTCTGCGCAGCGACTCAATGTAGGAATGGCTTTGTCTGGGTTTAGCAGTTTTTGTGGGTCAAAAGCACTCTTCACGCCCCAGAAGGCCTCTCGCTCTCCTTCTCCAAATTGCACGCACATCGAATTTATTTTCTCGATACCAACACCGTGCTCACCAGTAATTGTTCCACCAAGCTCAACGCAGGCCTCTAAAATTTCTGTACCAAAGTCTTCTGCACGATGCCATTCATCTTGATCAGCGCCATTAAACAAAATGAGAGGGTGCATATTGCCATCACCTGCATGGAATACATTCAGGCAGCCCAGCCCATATTTCTTTTCCATCACCTGTATGCGCTTGAGGAGGGTAGCGATATGCCTGCGTGGAATGGTGCCATCCATGCAATAGTAGTCAGCAGCAATGCGGCCCGCAGCCGGGAAAGCATTTTTACGACCACTCCAAAATTTCAGGCGTTCAGATTCGCTGTTTGAAACTTGAATCCCACTGGCACCAGATTGTTCTAGTACTGCTGTCATGCGCGCAATTTCTTCAGCAACTTCTTCTGGTGTGCCATCGGACTCGCACAGCAAAATCGCCTCAGCTTCTAAGTCATAGCCGGCGTGCACAAACTCTTCTACAGCGCGAGTAGTGGCTTTATCCATCATTTCCAGACCAGCGGGAATAATGCCGGCGGCAATGATGGCAGCAACTGCATTGCCACCCTTTTCAATATCATCAAAACTAGCCATGATGACGCGTGCCAATTTGGGTTTGGCTACTAGTTTGACAGTGACTTCGGTAACAACGGCCAACATACCCTCGCTACCGATGAGGACCGCTAAAAGATCTAAGCCAGGCGCATCGGGCGCCAAGCTACCAAATTCAACTACTTCACCGTTCATCAAAACTGCCCTTACCTTAAGGACATTGTGCAATGTAAGACCGTATTTAAGGCAATGCACTCCACCCGAATTCTCATTTACATTTCCGCCAATAGAGCAGGCAATTTGGGAGGATGGATCAGGGGCGTAGTACAGGCCAAGATGAGCAACTGCTTCTGAAATCGCTAAATTACGCACACCTGGCTGTACAACGGCAGTGCGTGTAAATGGGTCAATGCTGAGGATTTTTTTCAGTTTCGCCAGCGAAAGTACCAATCCTTGGGCAATCGGCATAGCGCCACCTGAAAGACCTGTCCCAGATCCGCGGGGCACCACCGGAATTTGCATGGCAAAGCAAATCTTCAAAATTTCTGAAACGTGCTCTTCGGTCTCCGGCAGGGCTACCGCTAAAGGCATGCGCCGATAGGCTGCTAAACCATCGCATTCATAGGGAATCGTATCTTCGGGCTCCCAAAGTAAGGCATGCTCAGGGAGGATGGGGCGCAATGCCGCTACCAATTTGGATTGAAGGGCTGTAATAGCGGCTAGATCAGGGGGAGGGGTCACCATATTCATATGGATCATTTTAGCCATTTACCTATAATCAGTTCATGGGAAATCGACTTTCAAAAATAGCCACCAGGACTGGGGATGCCGGTATGACCGGTCTAGGCGACGGTAGTCGCGTAGAAAAGGATCATTTACGCATTTGCGCTATGGGGGATGTGGATGAGCTGAACTCTGAAATCGGTGTTTTATTGACTGAGGAGCTGCCTAAAAGTGTTGCAGATGCCCTTTCAAGCCTTTTATTAAAGGTTCAGCATGATTTATTTGATTTGGGGGGTGAGCTTTGTATCCCGAATTACACCTTGCTCAAGCCTGAACAGGTCGAGCAATTGGATGTTTGGCTGGAGCAATACAACGCCAACTTATTGCCCTTAACCGAATTTATTCTTCCTGGCGGAACTCGTGCTGCTGCTCAGGCGCATGTATGTCGAACGGTATGCAGAAGGGCTGAGCGCTCAGTAGTTCGTTTGGGTTGGGATGTGGATATTCATGAGGCGCCACGCCAATATCTCAATCGCTTATCTGATTTGCTATTTGTTTTGGCTAGAGTGCTTAATCAAGCCTCTGGTGGTTCTGACATTCTTTGGAACCACTCCAAAGAAAAGAAACAATAAAAAGCAAAAGGGCTAAATTACTTTAGCCCTTTTTATTTCAGCGCAGCAGTTCTTATTTTTTGCTGCGACGCTTTTTCACAGCACTAGCAAGACGCTCTAATACCTTCACTGAATCATCCCAGTTAATGCAGGCATCAGTAATACTCTTGCCGTACTCCAGTTTGTTTGGATCATCCTTGCCGGGACTGAATTTTTGCGCCCCATCCTTGAGGTGGCTTTCAATCATGACGCCAAAAATTTGATGCGATCCCGACTCGATCTGCTGTGCAATATCATCGGCTACCACAATTTGACGCTCATGTTTTTTGCTCGAATTTGCATGTGAGAGGTCAACCATCAAACTGGCTGGAAGCTTGGCTGCTTCAAGCTC
>Ga0364860_10911_pt3 | contig 10985 bp, 12 predicted proteins | sample ExccelAu500001D4_FD_206916 | JGI IMG/M metagenome (GOLD analysis project Ga0364860, IMG submission 206916) | Enriched cells from Trout Bog Lake Hypolimnion, Wisconsin, USA - BchlTB.Aug20.5000.01 .D4 | ecosystem: Environmental > Aquatic > Freshwater > Lake > Hypolimnion/Profundal zone | place: USA... | reverse complement strand
TAATATTAGCCGCTTCTGAAACTTGTGGCTGAGTCAGTGCTGCAACGCCTTTTTCACGAAGTAACGATTCGCCTGCCTGTAGAATTTGTTCTTTAATTCCCATTGGCTATGCCTAGTATTTCCAATTTGGTAATGCTACCAATTTCAGATATAATACACAAATAAATTAACAGCTTGCTGCCAAGGAGTCCGTATTCATGCTAGCCCCCAATTCGTTGAGAGAACTTCCACATGCCAACCTCTTTCGGAAGGGCGATGTCTTTATTCTTTTTGGAGAACTCTTTGGTAGAGGTTATGCGAATGGATTGATCAATGAGGCGCGCAAGGCTGGCATGACCATCGTCGGCATTACCGTAGGACGTCGTGATGAAAACAATGCATTGCGCGCACTGACCTCCGAGGAACTGGCCACTGCCGAGGCCAATCTGGGGGGGCGCATCATCAACGTGCCGCTGATGGCAGGCTTCGATCTGGATGCTCCCGCTGGCGAGCCGACTCCGACCGATATGTTGGGTAACATGACCCTCAAAAGTTGGCAGGACGACAAACTCGATTGGGCGCATGTGGAAAAATGTCGTGCCGTCGGGGTAAAGCGGTTCAAAGACTCCGTGGCTAATGTCATGTCCGAACTTGATGGCATGATTCCTAACGGTGCCAATGCCTTTTTTGCACACACGATGGCAGGCGGCATACCCAAAGTGAAGGTGTTTTTGGCCATCGCCAACCGTATCTACAAGGGGCGTGGTGAGCGCTTTTTGGCTTCAAGTGCGTTGCTCAATAGCGATCTGGGCAAGCTTATTCTGATGAATTTCGATGAGGTCACTGCGAATACTTTTCAGCACCTGATCGAAGCCAGCGCGACGATTCGTGCACGGCTGGAAAAGTCCGGTGGACAAGTGCGCTACACAGCCTACGGTTATCACGGCACTGAGATTCTCATCGATGACAAATACCAATGGCAGACTTATACCAACTACACGCAAGGCAAAGCGAAGATGCGACTTGAACGCATCGCTGAAGACGCCTGGAAGCAAGGCATAAAAGCCACCGTGTACAACTGCCCCGAAATTCGTACCAACTCTTCAGATATCTTCGTGGGCGTTGAGCTTTCACTATTCCCTTTGCTGAAAGCGTTGCTCAAAGAACAAGGCGGCACTTGGGCCGCAGCACAATGGGAAGCTTGCCGTGCGGTATTGCAAGAAGGGCTGACACTGGAAGACTTGTTGCAGAAAATCGATCACTACAATGCAAGTAGTGTGATGATGAGCTTTAGAAATTTTGCCGCATGGCCGATGGACAATACGGCAGAACTTGCCGATGTGATGATAGGCACATCTGAAGAGATCACGAAAATGCACAAGAGTCGCAATGAACTGGTGACCGATATTTTGAGTGCGCTGGTATTGGAAGGAACCGGGCCTTTGATGTTCTTTGCTTCTGCAAGTCCAAGCGCTCCTGTCGTTTGGATTAATCACGACATTATCGCAAAGCAGCTTAATTCATCACACCACTAGGTTGCCTTGGCCTAAGCTGGGCTTTAGCCAATTGCACCCGGTGGTGATGGATTCACCTTTCCAACATGCAATTTTTACGGATAGTGCCAATCCTATGGCTAAATCCGATACGCGATCACGCATCCGCAGGTGCAATCGTATATAATTCGTGGCTATTTTATAACCATTCGCCTTCATAATTTCATGCTTGAAATAAGCAATCTTGCTTGCGTACGCGGGGATCACCAATTGTTTTCAGGGCTGAGCTTTTCGCTCGGCACGGGTGAGCTGATGCAAGTGCAAGGGGAGAACGGTAGCGGCAAGACCAGTTTGCTGCGTACTTTATGCGGATTTATGCAGCCAGCGGCTGGCGAGATTAGATGGGGCGGCCGCGACGTGCATGAGTTGGGCGAAGAGTATTATGCCGAGATGATTTATCTCGGGCATCTGAATGCCATTAAGGATGAGCTGAATGCATTGGAAAATTTGCGTATCAGTGCCGGATTGGCCGGTTGCAAGGTAGATGAAAAAGAGGCACTTGCCGCTTTGCGCCGTATGGGTTTGCGCCGCCGCGAACATTTGCCGGTGAAAGTATTATCCCAAGGCCAGCGTCGGCGCGTTGCGTTAAGCCGTCTATTGGTGGGGAACGCGCGTTTGTGGATATTGGACGAACCCTTGACCGCACTCGATGTAGGGGCAGTAGGCTTGATGCAGGAACTTATCGGTGAACATCTGTCCAAAGGGGGGATGGCTATTTTTACCACGCATCAACCTTTGCAAGTGACGGGTGTAGAAACCCGGCAGTTAACGTTGTCATGAATCAGCTCTCTTTGTTCGGACTGTTGGGTCTGGTCATTCGTCGTGATCTGTTACTGGCGATGCGTCGCCGTGCGGATGTGCTGACTACGCTGGTATTTTTTGTGATGGTGGTGAGTTTATTTCCCCTTGGCGTGGGGCCGGAGCCGGAAATGTTGCGCAAAATGGCAGCCGGGGTCGTTTGGGTCGCGGCGCTATTGGCTTCGATGTTGTCGCTGGCGCGTATGTTTTCGGCGGATTATCTGGATGGTACACTGGAGCAAATGTTGTTGGTGCCACAGTCCTTGTCTGTGCTGGTGTTAGGTAAGATCGTTGCGCATTGGATGCTGTCCGGTTTGCCTTTGGTACTGATGGCCCCCGTGTTGGGTTTGCAGTTCGGGATGTCATTTCAAGGCTTGTGGGTACTAGTCATTGTGCTATTGCTAGGTACGCCGGTATTGAGCATGATAGGGGCGATCGGTGCGGCACTCACCTTGGGCTTGCGTGGCGGTGGAGTCTTGGTGTCATTATTGGTGTTGCCATTGTGTATTCCGGTGTTGATTTTTGGCACAGGCGCGGTTGATGCAGTAAATACCGGCATGTCGATCACTCCGCATGTGGCTTTATTGGGGGCGATGTTCCTGTTGGCCTTGGTGTTTTCACCTTGGGTAACTGCGCAAGCTTTACGTATTTCGATGGAGTAAGATTTGGCGATTAACTGGTTCAAATATGCAGCCCCGGCGACTTTTTACGGATTGGCCGGGAAGATGATTCCTTATTTTGCATGGCCTGCCGCGATTTTATTTGCAGCGGGGATTTACATCGGTTTTTTCGTTGCTCCCACGGATGCCGTGCAGAGCGAGGCCTATCGCATCATCTTTATCCATGTTCCGGTTTCGATCTTGTCTATGTTTATCTATCTCGTTATGGCGGGATATGCGGCATTGGGCTTGATCTTTAATACGCGTCTGTCTTCCATGATGGCAACCGCCTTGGCGCCGACGGGAGCGCTGTTTGCTTTTGTTGCTTTGTGGACAGGGGCGTTGTGGGGTAAGCCGATGTGGGGGGCTTGGTGGGTGTGGGATGCGCGCCTGACCTCTGAATTGATATTGCTGTTTTTGTATCTCGGATTTATCGCCCTGCAAGCCTCCATCGATGATCCGCGCCGTGCGGACCGTGCCGGCGCGTTGCTGGCAATTGTTGGTTCGGTCAATGTGCCCATTATTTATTTTTCGGTGAAATGGTGGAACACCCTGCATCAAGGCTCGACCATTAAGTTTTCCGATACCAGTATGCACATAGCTATGAAGCAGGCTCTGTTTGTCATGTTGGCAGCGTGTTGGCTGTATGTGATAGCCGTAACGCTGGTGCGCGTGCGCAGCATTATTTTGGAGCGTGAGCGCAACACGCAATGGGTGAGTGAATTGGAAGAAATTCGAGCTGGAGAGCAATTATGAACTGGGCTGAATTTTTTGCCATGAAGGGCTACGGTTTATATGTGTGGGGTTCGTACGGCATGGTTCTATCAGTGTTTGTCATCGAAATTATGTTGGTTCGCCACAAAAGAAAAATCACATTACAACAGTTACGCTTGATGCGTGACGCGGGAGACAGTCAATGAGGGCTCGTACCAAAACATTTTTATTTATTATAGGCGGCATCGCAGTTATTGCAGCAGCAGTGGGTTTGGTGTTGTATGCCTTAAAGGATAATGTCAGCCTGTATTTCACGCCAACTCAAGTGTTCAACAAAGAAGCGCCACAAGGGCATAGCTTTCGTATTGGCGGTCTGGTCGAGGCTGCTAGTGTCAAACGGGAAGGAGATGGTTTGACAGTGCATTTCGTTGTTACCGACACACTTAGGAGTATTCCGGTCACTTATAAAGGCATTTTGCCGGACTTGTTTAAGGAAGGTAAAGGCGTTGTCGCACAAGGAAAACTACAAGCCGACAACGTGTTTTATGCCGAAGAGGTGTTGGCTAAACACGATGAAAATTACATGCCACCTGAAGCCAAAGACGCTTTGGATAAGGCTGCCAAAGCTCAGGCTGGCATGAATCCGGCCTCTGGTGTGCCTGCTGCCGTTACTCCTGTCAAACAAACCGGAAACTGATTATGATTCCTCAACTGATAATTCCAGAGCTTGGAAATTTTGCCTTGGTTGTAGCCTTGTTTCTTGCGCTGCTACAGGGCGTACTGCCTATCATCGGTGCGGCACGCGGTAATTCGGTATTGATGAGTGCGGCAAGGACGCTTTCGTTTGGACACTTTGTTTTTGTGACTTTTGCTTTCGGCTGCTTGTTGGCATCTTTTATTGGCAATGACTTTTCTGTGTTGTATGTTGCCGAGCATTCCAATTCGCAATTGCCTATCCAATATCGCATTGCGGCCTTGTGGGGCGGTCATGAAGGCTCCTTGCTTTTGTGGACATTCATGTTGACGGTGTGGACCATCGCCGTGGCAACTTTTAGCAAACACCTGCCGCAAGAAATGGTGGCACGAGTCATCGGCGTCATGGGGCTGATTTCTGTAGGTTTCCTGTTATTCATGCTTTTCACCTCAGATCCGTTTGATCGCCTGATACCCGCGGCAATGGATGGGCGAGATTTGAATCCGCTGTTGCAAGATCCAGGTCTGGTGATACATCCGCCGATGTTGTACATGGGCTATGTTGGATTTTCCGTGGCGTTTGCTTTTGCCTTATCTGCTTTGCTGGGGGGGCAACTGGATTCGACTTGGGCGCGCTGGTCGCGCCCTTGGACGACCGTGGCGTGGGTGTTTATGACCTTTGGCATCGTGCTGGGTAGCGGCTGGGCATATTACGAATTGGGCTGGGGCGGCTGGTGGTTCTGGGATCCGGTAGAGAATGCCTCATTCATGCCTTGGCTGGTCGGCACTGCTTTGATCCATTCACTGGCGGTAACCGAGAAGCGTGGTGCATTTAAGAGCTGGACAGTGTTGCTGGCCATCGCGGCATTTTCACTTAGCTTGCTAGGAACCTTCTTGGTACGTTCAGGTGTGCTGACTTCCGTGCATGCCTTCGCTACCGATCCGAAGCGCGGTATTTTCATCCTGTCGTTCCTGGTGGTGGTGATCGGTTCATCGCTGCTGTTATTTGCCTGGCGCGCTCCAAAGATCGGTTTGGGCGGCAAGTTCGACATCATCTCGCGCGAGTCCATGCTGTTGACTAATAACGTGCTGCTTTCGGTGGCCTCGGCATCGGTATTTTTGGGCACGCTTTATCCTTTATTCATGGACGCTTTGGGCATGGGTAAGTTGTCGGTCGGGCCACCTTATTTCAATACCGTGTTTGTACCGTTGATGGTGCCCTTGGTGTTTATGATGGGTCTGGGGCCGATTGCACGCTGGAAGCAGGCAAGTCTGCCGGACATTTGGGTGCGCATACGCTGGGCCTTCGGGGCGAGTTTGCTGATCGCATTGCTATTGCCGTTGGTGCTGGGTAAATGGACGCCGCTGATCGCGTTGGGATTCATGCTGGCGTTCTGGGTAATGAGTACCATCGTGCTGGATTTGCGCAAGCGTCTCAGTGGCAAAGAAGGTGATTTGCTGCAACGAATGGCGAATCAACCGCGTAGTTATTACGGTATGCAACTGGCACATTTGGGCATCGCGGTGTTTGTCATCGGGGTTACCATGGTGAAGGGCTACGAGACTGAGCGTGACGTGCGTATGGGGGTAGGGGATACGGTCGAGGTGGGTGGCTATCAGTTCCGCTTCGATGGTATCAGCGAAGCAGAAGGTCCCAATTACCACGCCTACCGTGGGCATATGGTAATCAAAAAAGGGGATCGTATCGTCACCGAGCTCAACCCGGAAAAGAGAAATTACAATTCATCCGGCATGCCCATGACCGAAGCCGCGATTGATCCCGGTTTGTTCCGTGATCTATATGTTTCCTTGGGGGAGGCAATACCGGAAAGCAATGGCGCATGGGCTGTGCGGGTCTATTACAAACCGTTTGTCGATTGGATATGGGCGGGCTGTTTGCTGATGGCATTGGGCGGCATATTTGCTATCAGTGATCGCCGTTATCGCATCCATGCCAAAAAAGCGAAACAACCGGATGTCGCAGCAGGTTCGCATTCAGGCTCGGAAGCAGAATTGAAGGAGAAGACAGCATGATGCGTTTCATTTTGCCGTTCATCGTATTTGTCGTGTTGGCCGGTTTTTTGTATGTTGGGTTGAATCTTGATCCGAGGGAAGTCCCGTCGCCGCTGATTGGCAAGCCGGCACCTGCATTTAACCTGCCGCAATTGCATGATCCTGCCAAGACATTTTCCCCGCAAGAAATGAAGGGCAAGGTCTGGTTGCTCAATGTCTGGGCATCCTGGTGCGTGTCGTGTAAAGAAGAGCATCCTGTGCTGGTTCAATTGTCGCGCCAGAATATCGTGCCGATTTACGGACTCGATTACAAAGACAAACGTGTTGACGCGGAAATGACGCTGAACGGTGGCGGAGATCCCTACACGGTGACCGTATCAGATACGGATGGTCGAATTGGTATCGACTATGGCGTTTATGGTGTGCCGGAAACTTATGTCATCGATAAGCAGGGTATCATTCAATACAAGCAAATCGGCCCGGTCACGCATCGGAGTCTGAACGAAACGATATTGCCACTGGTTGCCAAGTTGGAGAAGCAGCCATGAAGGGCTTATTTGTGCTGTTGCTATGCTTGATACCGTTGTTTGTTTATGCAGATGAAGCCAAAGATTTGGCTACCGATCCAGTGTTGGAAAAGCGCATGATTGGTCTCGCCGAAAACCTGCGTTGTCTGGTCTGTCAGAATGAGTCTTTAGCCAGTTCCCATGCCGAGCTGGCGGAGGATTTGCGTCGTGAAGTGCGCGAGCAGATGAGCAAAGGCAAGAGCGATAAAGAGATCATCGATTATCTGGTCGCACGCTATGGCGATTTTGTGTTGTATCAGCCACCGATGAAGTCTTACACGATCTTACTCTGGTTTGGCCCGTTTGCGTTACTGCTTGCCGGTGTGGGTTTGTTGCTATTCCAATTGCGTAAACGCCGTCAGACGTTGGCAGAGGTTGAGCTTTCTGCCGAAGCACAGCAGCGTGCCGCTGCATTACTCAATAACGAAAAAGATAATCAAGCATGACGATATTTTGGATCATTTGCGCGCTACTCATGGTCGTGGCGCTGCTATTCGTAGTGTTGCCGTTGTGGCGTCGAAACGCTTCGAGTAATACCGTATTGCGCAATGCGGCAAACTTGGAAATATTCCGTGATCAGATCGCCGAGATGGATGCCGATCTGCAAAACGGCTTGTTGACTGCGGAATTGTATGAACAAGGAAAGCGCGAACTGCAATCTCGCCTGTTGGACGAAGTGAAGGAAGATCAGGTAGGGCTTACCACGGTGCGCAATCCGCTTAAAGTGTTGGCCATTGGTCTGGCTTTATTTCTGCCGATAGCTTCAGTTTTGCTTTATTTGAAAATTGGTAATCCGGGTTCGCTTTCTCCTCAGACCGGTATGGCAGCGATGGGGGGGGGCTGGCACGATGCGCTCGGCAGAGTCGGTTGCTGCTCTGGAAGAAAAGGTCGCTAAAAATCCCAATGATGGTGAGTCACTGTTATTGCTGGCGCGTTCTTATGGCGAGTTGGAGCGATATACAGACGCAGCGAAGGCGTATGACAAGCTCACGCAGTCAGTGACTGATGAAGCTTGGATCTGGGCAGACTATGCGGATGTTTTGGCGATGGCACAAGGACAAAGTTTAGTCGGCCCGCCCACTAAGTTGATAGAGAAAGCGCTTGCGCTTGATCCCAACTATCCTAAAGCGCTTGCATTGGCAGGCTCTGCTGCTATGGAGCGCGGGGATTATGCCGCCGCTGTCCGTCATTGGGAGCACTTGTTAAAAGGGCTGCCGGCCGACAGTGAAGATGCCAAAATGATCGAGAGCGGCCTTCAGCAGGCGCGGGAATTCTTGGCAAAAGCAAAGGGTATGCGAGGGGCCAAGACTGAGCAGACTGCTCGTGCAGCGGATGCAAAATCTGCGGCCAGTCAAAGCAAAGAGCAAATTTCCGGGACAGTCTCGTTAAGTGAGGCTCTTAAGGCTAAGGCTAGCCCGACTGATACAGTATTTGTGTTGGCACGGGCCGTACAAGGCCCCAAGATGCCTTTGGCGGTTGTGCGGAAACAGGTGAAAGATTTGCCTTTGCACTTTACGCTGGACGATAGCATGGCAATGGCACCGCAGATGAAATTGTCGAATTTTGATGAAGTCATCGTGGTTGTCCGTATCTCAAAATCCGGTAATGCCATGCCCGAGTCGGGTGATTTGCAAGGGATGAGTAGCCCGGTCAAGCCGGGTAGCGCAGGACTCAAAATCAGTGTCGATAGCGTCGTAAAATAATCAAATCCATCTCCAAACAAGAGAATAGGCTTGTAATTACGGGCCTATTTTCATTATGGGTATTGTAATATTCTGGCAATATTGCACAGTAAGAGGAATGTATATCGCGGCAGCGGGTATGTGTTTGCAATATGGAACATCCGTGCTGTCAGCCAATGCAGTGTGAAGTACCAGGAGGAGTGATGAAAAAAAATCTACCGGTGACGCAGCGTGAAATAGATTATCCGGAATCTGCCGTCTTTGTGACCAAGACAGATACCAAAGGCGCGATTACTTATGCAAGCGATTCCTTTGTGGAGATCAGTGGATTTTCCCGCGAAGAGCTGGTTGGTAATAATCACAATATAGTGCGCCATCCCGATATGCCGGAATGGGCGTTTGCCGATTTATGGAAAACCGTGAAAGAAGGCCATCCATGGCGTGGTTATGTCAAAAATCGCGCAAAGAATGGCGATCATTATTGGGTTAGAGCGAATATCTCGCCCATCATTAACAACGGTAACGTGGTTGGTTATATCTCATTGCGGAAAAAACCAAGCCGGGCCGAGGTTTCAAAAGCAGAAGCACTCTACGGTACGGGTAAAGCGCCAGTCACAAAATTTGCTATATCAACCTGGTTTGGTGCGCTGTCGCTGCAACATAAGCTTCAGCTATTGCTACAACCCGCCGTATTAATCGTCGCCGGTCTGGCCACATTTTATGTGGCCGATCATGTCAAAACACGTTTGATAGAGACCGTGCAGGAAAGAGCTGATGCAGTTGCAAACGAGGTAATAGATAGTGCCAATATGTTGATGGTGACCGGGCAAATCAGTATGCCGGAAACACGTCAGTTATTGATTAAAAAATTGGCGAGTTCTGGGAATATTGTGAATTTACAGTTGACGCGCGGTGAAGCAGTCGTCAATCAATTTGGTGAGGGTTTGCCGGAAGAGAAAGTGCGTGATGATGTGCAGCGTCAAGTAATAGCCAATAAGAAGCCCTATTACGAGATCGTGCATCGCGGTGAAAAAACGATTTATCGCGCGGTGACTCCCTATATTTTGTCGCACAATTTCCATCAGACAGATTGTTTGAGTTGTCATATTGTTCCGGAGGGAACGGTTGCGGGCGTATCTGATATAGAAATTGATCTGACTAAAGACTTCCAAAACCATCAACAGTTTTTAACGATCATCAATGTGGGGCAGGTGATTTTTCAAGTGTTGCTGTTCTTCTTTATAGGCTGGGTAGTGAAGCGTTTTGTCTCTCGCAGGGTAGATGAGATTAGAGGTCATCTGGGCGATTTGGTGAATGGCGATATGACGGGTGAAGTTGTAATATCCGGGCGCGATGAGATGGGTGAGATATTGTGCGCAGTGCAATCCTCCAAGGTATTGCTGGGCGCTGTGGTGGATCAGATTATTTCGGTATCTGGAAATATTGATGCCAGAGCAAAACATTTGACTTCGTCAATGGGTAAAGTTGAGAAGAGTTCACAAGCCCAATCGGAGTCAGCCACGAGTATGGCGGCGGCGGTGGAGGAGATGACCGTCAGTATCGATCAGGTGGCAAGCAACGCGGGCGATGTACGTCAAATCTCAGATAACTCCAAGAGTTTGGCTAATGACGGCGGTAAGGTGGTACAGCAGGTCGTGGGAGATATGGAGAAAATCAATATAGCGGTGATGAATGCGGCCACGACGATTGAAGATCTAGGGAAAAAATCTGAACAGATTCAGAATATCGTCAAATCGATCAAAGAGATCGCTGACCAAACCAATTTGTTGGCATTGAACGCGGCCATTGAAGCTGCCCGAGCAGGTGAGCAAGGGCGCGGATTTGCCGTGGTGGCGGATGAAGTCAGAAAGTTGGCTGAAAAAACCAGCAAATCGACGCAGGAAATTTCGGCAATGACCGAGACTATTACCGGTAGCACCAATGAAGCAGTGAAGGAAATGGAGGCTGCGGTTGAAATGGTCAAGTCCGGGGCTGTACTTGCGCAGCAGGCAGGTGCGGCAATTGTTGGAATCAATGATGGAGCCTTGCGAGTGCAGGGGGGCGTTGAAGATATTTCCACGTCGATAGAGGAGCAAAGTGTGGCAGGGCGAGAAATCGCTGTGAATGTTGAAAAGGTGGCGCAAATGTCAGAGGAGAACAGCGCTTCTGTCAGAGAGATTTCCTCAACAGTGGAAAAGCTTGAGCGCTTATCTCAATCTTTGGAAGAATCGGTTAAGCACTTTCGTATTTGACGCTTGCCACGTTGGTAAACAAAACCCCCCATTGTGCTTCGCAGGCACTATTCATCAGCGTGATGCGGCTTTGCGC
>Ga0364860_11091_pt1 | contig 11028 bp, 10 predicted proteins | sample ExccelAu500001D4_FD_206916 | JGI IMG/M metagenome (GOLD analysis project Ga0364860, IMG submission 206916) | Enriched cells from Trout Bog Lake Hypolimnion, Wisconsin, USA - BchlTB.Aug20.5000.01 .D4 | ecosystem: Environmental > Aquatic > Freshwater > Lake > Hypolimnion/Profundal zone | place: USA... | reverse complement strand
CCGACGGGACACAAAAATGTTATCATAAAAAACAAATTGTGCAATATAAAAAGTAAATTTTTCAACATGTTTATGAATGATTCTGATGTTATTGTATTTGAAGATTTTATATCGTGTGCCGGCTGGTTGTCTGAGGGGCCTTTGCGAGAAAAGCTTATAAAGTTCGGCTTTGTGGAATCTAATGGAAAGATTCTCGATAGTGAACGTTTGATCCGGTTGGTGCGCCTTGCTAGTGCTCCGGCAGCGGAGCGGGAAGCTGTATTGCAATTACCACCCGGAAATCCTTTGCGGAACTTTTTCGAGAATGTGTTGAAATCACAAAATCAGGATGGGCTTCAGTTGTTTGGCATCCTCAAGACACATCTGCTTCGGAAGGAAAAATCCGTGAAGTCTAGCCTGAGACGGACGAATCAGTCAGGTGAAGGCATGGGCTTTGGCGAAACTCTCTTTAACCGGTTTCTCAACAGCGATTTCTCGGAAGGCCGACTTGGCCGACCGACTCACCGCCCGCACCCAGAACGGATTGTCTGGCCGGTGAAGTTTGACTTGGGATCCGGCTTTGAAACGCACCTTAACGAGTCTGATCGGTGCAAGCACGACGCCTATCTACTTCTTGCCGCCAACAAGCCGGACGCCGCCGAACAGGTGCTCCGTCTCGGTGTTGCAGCTGCCAGCATACCCGCAATGCGGGCTTGGGTGTCTCGGACGGGGGCCCCGCCGTCCCTGTTGCAAGCCATTTTTCAACTCCATGTCGGAAAAAGCAAGCTGCGGGCAAATCTTTTCTGCTCGGAAAAATCAAATTTACTGCCGTTGTTCACCAGCCGTTTTCGTGAGGTGGCAGACACCTTGCCGGTGCCTTTGGAAATCAAGGGCCCCCGGGAAGGGATGGAGGAAGTTGAGTTAACCTTTTCTGCCGCCAGAATTTTTCTTATCACTAAACCCTCCTCGCCGGCCACCCTCGATGAGGCCACCAGATTCACCGAGACGACCTGGTTCGCGATAAAAAATGTATTGGCTGGTTTGGCACAACATAAACAGTAGCTCTCGGCAACATCCATTCGCCACGTGGGTTTCCACGTTGGTGTCAGTCAAAGGGTTTATGGTTAATTGGCCTTTCCCGATAAAAAAAGCGCCAACTTTTAGGACACCTTAAAAGGACGCACTGGCCTTGTTTAGAGACACTCTGGAGAGGCTAAACCCACTTACTTTTAGGGCAGGCTGTATAGTAAGGGCATTAACCACCAGCGAATGTGATTTTTGCCGAAAAACTTCAAACCATAATAATTATGAAAATATCCATATCTAACACGGTTTTAACCGGCACTAACAAAGCCCCGACAGTCCCCCGTGACCTCGCCGGCCAACCCGATGACAACCAGCAGATTCAGCAGCCCTTGGGCGAGCCCGTGCTCAAACCTAGTACCAGAACAAAAATGAAGACTTTGATCATGAATAACTCTGTCGCCTTTATTACCGAAACCCCTGGCTATGACACATCCATGGCTTTGAGCCTGATTGTCGCCGAAAACGGTCAGATTATAACCACCAGAAGAGGCACTACGATTGAGATCGTGTTTGAATTTGACGATGGCGCTGCACGCTTCGGCTTTGCTACCCAAGACGAATTCTTATTCGAGGCGCTGGTGCTCGGCACTGACCAAGGAAGGCAATGCTGGGCCAAATTCCACTCATGGTGTGAGCATTTGTTCGCGGAAAACAAAGCCAGGGAGACAAAGCTTGCGTCCGCCGTGCCAGATGATAATGCCTGGAACTGCGTCATTTTTTATAATTCCTGCGACCAACTGGCCGCCGAGGATTTCGACGAACTCATCCTGCTCCAATGCCGGCTTGCCGAAGCTTACGTGCGACACCTAGACCAAACCCAAGCTGGCGGAGCCGATCAATAAGACGCCAAGCCTAAACAATGTTATTAATTATGAAGAATTGTCAAATCGGTTGGATTGATATCTTTTTCTGGAGTGGCTGGAACCCTGGCGCGATCCCAGAGTCCCGCAGCGCACGTCGCGCTTACGAGAAAAAATTGGCAGCCCACATAATCACGGAGAGATACACCTCTCTGGTAGAGCAGGGCATTGTCATCCGGGTAAAATTTCGCGGTTACGATAACGGCGACGACTACGCCGCTGGCGCTGACATTACGGTTTACGGGCGGTTTACCGCTGCTTCGGGCGAGGAGTTTGTGCAAAAGGCCAAATGGTGCATCGAGGACGTGCCAGACGGTCATGCTTTCGTTATTTTCTATGGTCGCGTGCGCCTGACCGAAAATGATTTCGCCGGGGACGGCACCATAAGTGCGAAAGCTCTTAAGAGACTGCGAGCAGCGGATGCTCGGGTGCACGAACAACAAAGGCACGGAGCGGGAACCGACTTGCAGTGAATCGGGCTTGGTCTCCGGTTTTAATCCGAAAAATGGGCAAACATCAATCCCCCCACCACGGCTTTTCAAACATATCGCGTTCAATCTGCACCGGTGCGACGCAACGGGGATCATCGGTCTTCACGGTGTTGACGAGATTGCTGACTGGATAAATTTTCAGGGGCTCCTGAGCCGGGTTTTCCAACGCCTGCTCAAATAATCCGCTCCCAGGTTTGTGATCCAGCCACCATCGATAATGCTCCGGTTGCAAAATCACCGGCATCCGATGGTGAAGCGGGGCGATAGTTTTGTTGGCCGACGTCGTGAGGATAGTGAAGGACTCGACGGTTTGACTTGGAGGGGCTTCATCCAGATCCGAGTCCGATTGACCGACGTATGCCGGCCGAATCCACCGCTCCCACAAGCCGGCAAAACAAAAGGGCTCACCGGATTTGAGCATGACCCGGAACGGTTGGCGTTTACCTTCCCGCTCCTGCCATTCATAAAAACTGTCGGCGGGAATCAGACAACGACGCTGTTGGAACGCCTCCCGAAACGCGGCCCGGGTCTTCACCGTCTCCACGCGTGCATTGATCAACGCGTTGCCGGTGCTCTCGTCCTTGGCCCACGCCGGAATCAAACCCCAGCGCATCAGCTTTGTCGCCGGTTTGTTTTTATCCATGAAAACCACTGGAGCCATCTGTGTCGGAGCGATGTTGTAGCGTGGATTGAAGGCAACGCGCAGCACCACTTCCACGAGCTGCATCAGCCCGTTCAAGTCCTTGGTGTTGGTGTAGCGGCCGCACATGTGGGCATTTTACTCCATTGGATCGGCCAGCCTCGCGACCGTCCGGATTTGGATGGCACGAAACGCCGCGCCGGTCGCCCAGGAGGCCAGACCAAACGGTTTAGAAAGTTCAATGTCGCCCGCGCGCAGCGACAGTTTACGTTCCGTCGTCACCACGTTTATGATTAGTTTCTCGTCAATCCACGCTTCCAGTTTCTGCTCCGTGACGCGGAGTCGGATGTGATACCAGCGGCCGGTGGTAAAAGTCATGGACTGTGAAGCATCATTTTCCGAGGCATCCTCGCCGTCAATGGACGAAATCCCCACCACCGTTCCGCCCCAGCCGCCCACGATCAGGCTGGCAAACGAATCGCCCACCGGAAAAGTCAGGCCGCAGAAGAAGTCATCGCCCTCCACCCGCATCGCTTCCAGCGAGACTTCGTAATTCAGCTTCGGAACAGCGTTGGTGTAATTGACCCCGGTGAACGGCGCCCCAATCCCGAACACCAGCAGGCCATGGCGGAGTTCGACACGTCCCTCACCGCCAAAATCCGTCACGCGCCAGCCATCGAGGGAGGAACCGTCAAACAACGAACGCCACCTGTCGCCTGCCACCGGGGAAAGTGGCTGGCTGGCCGCGGCGTGGATGATTTCACGCGGCGTGACGGGCACTGCGGCAGTGGAAGTCACGGCCGCGCGCTGAGGCGGGACGGCGGAAGGATTAGGACGGGACGAGACACACCCGGTGAGCAGCGCGAACGCCAGAATGAAGCCGAGCGTGGGAGGAAGGGGATTTTTATTCATAGCCCATTATTTTTTACCAGCGTATCAAAACAAAGTGGCTTGAACAGATCTTGCCGGTCCATCCGCACCCCACAACTTCGTTATCATTTCGCGCTGTGGGGTGAACGGGCATTTACGGCCGAATTACGGTAAACAGTCAGGTGTTAACTTTTTTGGCACTGCTGGTGCTAAGGTTGGCATGTCGCGTTCAATCGTCCGGCAACCATTATTGCATCACTTTTTCCGGAATTTATCTGCTACCGCACGGTTGGTGGTGATGGCTAGACAAAAATCTGCACCGGCGGCAATGGCGACAACATTACTTAAACCCTCGGGAACTGTTAAAGGGTGAATGCCGATTTTCCCCCACGATGTAACTGTGCCGTTACGCTTAAGTCCTAAACTATATCCCATTCCGGCCGCAATCGCGACGATGTTGCTTACAACTTGACCTTTAGATGTAACTAAACTATCTGTTCCACTCTCAACACCAGTTGCTTGACCATTATGGTTAATGCCCCACCCAAATACCGTGCCGTCGTTTTTTAATGCCAAGTAATGCTGGCCATCCTTGTTGCCTCTTCCCGTCGCAATAGCGACAAGATTACTTAACCCACTGACAATGCTCGGTTCTCCTTGCCAGTCATTCCATTTCATGACGGTTCCATCACTTTTAAGGGCAAAAACCTCACTCCGATATGTTCCACTTGCAGCAATTGCGACGACATTACTCAAACCGGCAGGTATTTTGGAGTTTCCCCAACTGGTCAGCGTGCCATTATTTTTTAGCGCCAGTGATCCTTTTGTGATGGCCACAATGTTGCTTAACCCAGCTGGGATTTTAACTTCTCCCCAACCAACCAGCGTGCCGTCGCTTTTAAGCGCTAGGCTAGAGTTTTCCCATGCGGCAATATCTGTTACGTTGCTTAAAGTTTCGCCATTGATTTCAACCAACCCGTTCGCGTCATTAGGACCGGGTGCTTTGCAGCCGCTTGCTTGACCATAGTAATCGAATCCCCATCCGACCACAGTGCCGTTGCTTCGGAGGGCAAGGCTATGAGCACTTCCGGTGGCAATTGAAACAGCATTGGTTAATGTCTGTCCGGCAATGGTTACAACATTGGCTGCATTACCATAGCCAGAACCTTCGTAGCCCCACCTAATGACCATTCCGGGCACCAATACTCCAGCGTAACTGATGCTGACATAAACCATAAGTATTGAAATTATTTTCAGTTTTTTCATAAATTCATCGACCTGATGTAATGGTAATATCATCGTTGGTTGTTCGGGTTACTTTAAGTCCAAATTTTTCAATGGTCTCGGTTCCGTTTGGATAAATCGTAAAATACTGATGCCATTGAGATATTGAATTAGTCGCCGACATCCCGATAACACGCCATCCGACAGGTATGTCCCATTGAAAAGTTCCGTCATACCAAGGCGGAGCATTAGCTGGGTCTGTTGCCTCGTCATAGCCACCGCCAGGCCAAAGATTGTCTTCGCTTAGACTTAACCAATTTGTATTCGGATGATGAGATAGGTCACCTGAATAGTTGGTGCTCGCCCAATAACCGGAAACGCCGGTAGCTGGTCCAGGAATTTCAATAAGTTCTACTCGATAGAACGAAACGCTTGTTGGTGCAATCCAAACATAATTATCCATCCCAACGGCATTGGCGTTTTTTGCATAGTGAATAATATTTTTATTTATGGCATGATCGACGCCACTTGGCTCTTTCACAACAAAAGCAACCTGCAAGGTTTGGTTTGAAACCGTGGCGGAGACCGTAGCGTTGGTGGCATGGCTGGGCGCGGTGAAGACGATAGTTCCATAAACATTCGTTGATATTCCTCCCGCAGATGCGCTCCAAGTTGTGCCGTCCGGCATTCCGCTCAAATCCACTTCCTCGCCCACGCCAAGATTTAGTCTTGCCCGATTGGTGTCCGTCAACGCCGGATGTTCCGTTAGATGCGTCAAGTTAATTACTTGATAACTTGGTTGCGGGAACGAATAGTCCTTCGCACCCTTGATCGTCGGCGTCACATCCACGCGGGCATTGTCTGCCAGCCAAACATACACCTTTCCGTTTGCATCCAGATGGCCCAAGCCCCCCAAATTCACGCGCTCATCCGCCACCGTCTCGTCATCCGGCGGCGTGGACCACGGCACTTCGTCCAAGTCCGGCATCGGATTGTGATGCACGGTCACGCTCCCGCTGAACTGATACAACCTCCGGGCAATTGACCCCAACGGCCCGCCCGTCGCAAATTTCAACGCCCCATCCACCGTCTCCGTGAACGATGAACCCGTTCCCGCGTCCTTCGCCTTCACGATCGCGTGATCATAGTAGAAACTCAAACCCGCTGGGCGCATGGTGTGATAAAGATACTGCCCATTATTCGTCACCCATAAAACGCCCAACGGCACCGCCGCTGGCCACGGGCTGGTCGGCCAGATGATGCCGGTAGAAAAATTATTCACACCATCAGAACTTTGCTCCGAGGCGGAGCCGCCCGCATTGTCCGACCAAGCAGATTCGTCTTGCTGAAAATCATTTCCCCAATAATTATCACTCTCCTTGGAATGGGAAACATCCATGTAAACCCCCTGCGGCGGGAGCACGACTTGTTGCAAACTTGGGTCGCCGCCAGCTTTAACCGCATTGACCACCACTGCCCCGCCGGTGCCGCTGATGGGCGTAATTAGTGCCGTCCATGTGCCATCCCCATTGTTCGTGGCCGTCACGCCATTGACATAAATCGTGTAGCTGTCATCGGCAATCGTCCCCGTCACCACCGCTTGCCCCGCCACCACCGGATTCAGCGTCAACCCCAAATCGCTCATGACCACCGTAATGTTGGTCGTGGTTATGTTCCCCACCGCATCCGTCACGGTAAAACTTAAATGATTCGTCCCCGCCGCCAACGTTAGATTGTCCGTGTAAAACAGCCCGTCGCGCCCCACCAGCGAACCAACTGTATTGGTTTGGGCATTCGCATCCACCCATTGCGCTGTCACCGTCACCGTCGGGTCGGCCACCTGTCCCCGGCAGACGATGTTGTTCCCGCAAATCTCCACCCCGTCCACCGGCCAGAGTAGTTGCACGCCGGGCGGATTGGTCTTGGTCGAATAGTCCAAAGTGAAGTTGGTAACGAGCGTGGTGACGTTACCTGCAAGGTCGGTGGCATGAAGGGTAAAGGTGTTCACGCCGTTCGTGAGCGGGATGTCGAAGCCTTGAAATGTATTGGTCGTGAATTCCCAAGTGGTCGTATCGTAATCCTGGTTCACCACCAGCACCTGCTGGTTTGTAACCACGCCAGCAGCATTGTTCAAATCATAGCTGATGCTCGACAAGGCTTTGGGACTGTAACCCGTCAACTGGATCAGCGGCTGCGTGACGGTGCCGTTGGTCGGGCCGGTAATGACTAGTGACGGCGGCGTGAAGGTTAGTTTTAACCGTTGCCACTGCCAGACGGCGGCGTTGGGGGCATCCGCATGACCGCGCAAGCCAATCCAAACGTCATGCCAGCCTTCGGTTGAACCTAGATTCACCGTGACATTGGCCGAGGAATAGGTGTTCCAAACCGCATTGTTGTAATTCGTGTCATCCACCAGCACCGCCACATAATAGGGATTGCCAGCCACATCCAGTTGCACCGGCACGGCACTGGCGTTGACATTGTTGTTGGCAACTTCAACACCGGTATAGCTGAATACGGCGGGCGCAAGGTTGTTGGTGTAATCACTGACCAACGTGTTGCCAGCGGCGTCCAGATTGGTGTCGGATAAGGCCGTGGTGCCAAAGTATTGCCACAACCACCAATCCGGCGTGGTGTTTCCGTTCTCGGTCACGCCCGTCCAATCTTTGGCGCGGAAAAATAAAATCGGGCGGTCGGCATTTTGCGCCGTAAAGGGCATGACGACACCATTTGTCGGCCAGACTTCCGTTTCCACCTGCCAGCTTCCCAAAAGATTGGTGGTGGTCAGGATGGCATAGACTTGGTTGGTGGCATTGTTCAGATTCAAATACGACACCCCGTTGGAAACTATCGGGCCACCCAGCCACAGGCCGCTCTTGTCAAAAGTAAAAGCACTGCCGCTCGGCAACACTCCACCACCATCCCCGCCACCGCTGGAATCGCCACCACCACCCAGCATGGGAATCCCCATCGCCAGGGCCATCGTTCGCACCTGCCGGGCATATTCTCTCGCCTGTATCTGATTGATCAGATTTACCACTGCATCCGCGTGTGCAGCGATGACAGTTGCCACAGTGTTCGCCGTGGTCTGCCTATGCAAAGCGGACGGATGCGAATTCAACGCCACTTGTCCGCCGGTGGTGTCCACTAAAAATTGAACGTCGGTAATCTGGTAGACAGGCCCGTTCAAATCCCGTGGCAGAAAAGGGGTCGGCACGGCGCAACCATTCGGCATCACCCACCAATAAGTCCCGCCCCTCGGCAAATCCTCCGGGGCCACCTGCGCCAGCCCTTGCGACTCCGCCGCCACCTGGACGAAGGAATCGGGTGGCCTTGATTGCCCGCCATTCAAGAAAGTCTGGGCGTGTAACAAACCCAAGACGATGACAATGCTGGCGAAGCCTAACAACGCATAAAGAATGCCTTTGCTTGGTTTCGCAATTTTCCCCAATCCCGCCCGCTCCTTTTTCATAGCAGTTCGTTTTTACGCCTGATCTAAAAAAGTTTCAACCAATTTTTATAAAATCAGTGCAAGTATCTTTCTGACTTATTATTTCAACAGGCATCGCTAACAATCCAAGCCTCACCAAACACGCCGCACGCTTGCGAGGAGGGTTTCTCAACGAGCAATCGCCTATTATTCACTACGTGTGAAAAAGCCGAATCTTTCAAAATAAATTAAAAAAGTGCGTTTAGTTAAAGTCACGGGCGATTACTAATGGAGTTTCACGCCGGTGTCCAGCGCGCTGATGGTTAAGAACCGTGGTTGCGCCCCCAGCCCGGCTGGGGGCGCCAGCAGCCAAACCGCCACGGTGGCCTGACCGATTCCATCGGTTTGCCCAGTCGCGTGGCGGGTAAGTTTTTCAGAGGTTGTAGAAGCAGGGATTAAAACCAGGTTGATACCCAGCCTCGTTACCGCGCTTTAAGCGATGGAGTTTGTTTTCAGCTCCATCCACAACCGTTGGTGAAGCGGGATGGATTTTTTCCATCCCGCTTTTTTCGTCTTCGCCGCCCGCGGCCTCAAGGGTTCTTCCCGATCCGGGTGTGACCGCTTCCAGCGGTCCACCCAACCACGGCTCTGGGACAAGGGGAGCATAGGCATGAAAAAGAAAATCCCAGTTCAGTTTTTAAAATCACCGGTCATCTTACACACGTTCACGCGCGATCAAATCGAGCGTGGCGATCTCACCGACTTCATCGAAAAGTTTGGTGAAGGCCAGTTGGGCGGCGGCCGGGTCGAACACCTGTTTGGCAAACTGGTGTTCAAGTTTGAAGGGGTGGAAGAAGGTGGCGTTGCCACCCATCCCAAAGTCAGGGTGTTGTTACGCCGACTCAACGACCGCTGGCGCTGGTCGGGCTTCTTCCTAAATCTCAGTGAACCGCTTGGTCCACCAGACACCTTTAATTTATATCCGTTGCTGGCACTCGGACTCTGCACCGCCGACTTGAAGATCGGCACGTGGGACAACACCGGTAGAACCTTCATCCGCATCGGTTCTCAGATCCACCAATTCAAGGACATCGCCCACATGGTGGTCGAACACCTCCGCAAGGAGACCAAACTTTCTCACGCCGTGATTCAACAACGGCATCGGGATATCGAACAACAATTCAAAGCAATCAATCTATGAAAAAAGACAACAAAACCTGGCTCATCCCCAAAGCCGTCATCCAGGCCGGCGACATCGAACCCATCCTCCTTCCGGTTGACCCGGAACAATTAAGCGAAGACCAAATCTACGGTCTCCACGGTCAAGTGCGTTTGCGGATTCCCGGCACAAACGGCCCGGAGGAAATCTTTTGCGACCCAGTCGCTCGGGCATTCTTCCGCAAACTGCACAGTCGCTGGCCGTGGGCAGGTTACTTCCTGCGACTTTGCCCCATCACCCGCAAATCAACCTCGGAACAGTTGGTGGACCTGAGCGCCTTCATGGCCTTGGCCTTCTGTCACTGCGAGGAGATCGGGTATTGCTCAACCGAAAAGGGTATCGGCCTCCAATACAACCCCGGCCAGCTCGGCAAACACATCGCTGAACTGATAGGCCGGGCCGAACAATTGGCCGACATCGTGGGCATTCCCCCCGAAGCCATCAAAAAGCGGGAAATTCTCATCGGGGAATCCGTGGTGAGTTTCTTCGACTACAGTTCCCACCTCAACCCCCGGAACCGCCGATGAACTTTCCCCGCACCGATTTCGCGTATCGTTTGGAATTTGTGTTTTTAGATGAACATAAAAAATTTCTCACCCAAAAAACCTGGCAATTACTACGCCGGCCGGGCGAGGCCGAAACCATCTACCTGCTCCAAGCCCGGGCCGTGCCGATCTCCGAGGAGCCCCAGCATGAAATTCTGGGCGAAGACTATTCAAGGCTGACCATGGTGGTGGGTGGTTTTCTTGGCCAGTTGGAGTGCCGTTGCTTCAACCCCACCGACGAAGCCGCCATCCAAAAGCAGTTGGCGGCCTTCCCATTGTCCTATTATGTGCGGTTCAGTCCCGAACGCATCCAAATGCTTCTCTACACGAAATAATCCCATGATCAATCTCCTCATCCTGAAACAAGACCAGCGCTTCACGGCCCGGCTCCGGCTTTATTATGCCCGCCGCCAGCGCACCGAGCAGATTGAGTTCATTCACACGCCGGGGGTGGATCCGGTAAAAACCCACGGGGCAAAAATCACCGGCAAAATCCAAGTGGCTGGCGAGCTGGTCGCGGCCGACGGCAAACGCTTGGCCTTTGAACTGACCTGTCAGCAGGGGCCGCTCTTCATCGCCGCCGATGGGGCTGGGCTCCGAATCTTCACCCTGAAATAAATCGATCTATGAAAGCGTGCTCACAACATCCGCGCGGTGGTGCCGGGTTGAATCTGATAACCGTGT
>Ga0364860_11086_pt1 | contig 11129 bp, 9 predicted proteins | sample ExccelAu500001D4_FD_206916 | JGI IMG/M metagenome (GOLD analysis project Ga0364860, IMG submission 206916) | Enriched cells from Trout Bog Lake Hypolimnion, Wisconsin, USA - BchlTB.Aug20.5000.01 .D4 | ecosystem: Environmental > Aquatic > Freshwater > Lake > Hypolimnion/Profundal zone | place: USA... | reverse complement strand
TACAACTAACTACCAACACTAAGCAATCGCAGATTGATACCAATCCAAAACTGTCTTAACCGCTTGATCTATCGATAAATCTGATGTTTCAAGCACTTTTGCACCATCCGCCACTAACAAGGGTGCGGCACCTCGACTACTATCTCGGATATCGCGCTCCTGCAAATCTCGCAGCAAGTCCTCAAGTTTAGCAGAAATTCCCTTAGCTATCAATTGCTTATGTCGACGCTCAGCCCTAGCTTCCGCCGTTGCAGTGAGGAAAACCTTCAAAATGGCCTCTGGAAATATCACGCTAGCCATATCCCTGCCATCGGCCACAAGACCGGGAGCCTTGCGAAAACCATGTTGCAGACCCACTAAAGCAGACCTTACCTCGGGATGAATCGCCAAGGCGGACGCCCTTAAACCCATCGCCTCAGTACGAATCGCCTCGGTAACGTTTTCTCCATTTAGGAGAATTTGGCCTTTTTCGAAAGAAATTGACAGTTTTCCAGCTAAAACACCCAATTTCGGGCCATTTTTGACATTAATTCCCTGTTTTTCACTGGCCAAGGCCACCAAACGATAAAGCGCCCCGCTATCTAGGTAGTGGAAACCCAACTTATCGGCCACCAAGGAAGCAACTGTTCCTTTTCCAGATGCGGTTGGCCCATCAATCGCGATCACCGGAGGAAGATTCATTGGACCGGGAAATTAAGCAACGATCTTTGCAAACTCTGCAAAGTAAGTTGGGAAAGTTTTAGCAACACAATTGGGATCATTGATCTTCAAAGCATTAGGGCCCAAAGCTGCCAGAGAGAAGCACATTGCCATACGATGGTCGTCGTAAGTATCTATACCTTCAACAGGAGAGCGCCACAGATCAAAACTTGCAGGAGCGCTGACAACTATGTAGTCGGCACCCTCTTCAACAATAGCGCCCACCTTCTTTAATTCTTTTGCCATTGCCGCAATTCGATCCGTTTCTTTCACGCGCCAACTGGCAATGCCATTTAAGCGAGTTTGACCATCGGAAAATAAAGCAGCAACAGCTAAAGTCATTGCCGCATCCGGAATCTCCGTACAGTCAATCGTAATGCCATTGAGTTTGCCGCTAGCATTTTTAACGCCAGAAACTTCAATCCAATCATCTCCAGCGCTAATGTTGGCGCCCATTAAGACAAGCGCATCCGCAAAAGCAACATCACCTTGAATGCTATCGCGCCCGACACCTAGAACACGAACAGGACCAACACCAATCGCACCCAATGCTAAAAAGTAAGAGGCTGACGAAGCATCACCCTCCACCAATAAGTGACCTGGACTTTTATAAACACCATCAGAGGTCTTTGCTGGAATGACAAAAGACTGCGCATCAGGGCACGTCACATGAACACCGAAGCGTGCCATCAACTTCAATGTGATCTCAATATAAGGACGAGAAATTAGTTCGCCAATTACTTCAATGCGCACCGGCTCTTTAGCGACTAAAGGCAGCGCCATTAATAACGCAGTCAGAAATTGACTAGAAACATCGCCACGCACCTTCACCACATCTTTAATCTGAATATTTGCCGCAGAAATCCGAATGGGTGGATATCCGTCTTGTAATTCATAGGCAACGTCGGCGCCAACTTGACGTAAGCCATCTACCAAATCGCGAATCGGGCGCTCATGCATGCGAGCGACACCTGAGAGTCGATAATCACCGCCCTGCATTGCCAAAGCAGCAGTTAAAGGACGAATAGCGGTGCCAGCATTGCCCATAAAAAGGTCTGCATCACGTACCGGAAATTGACCGCCACAGCCATCGATAACGCAAACGTTGTTAGGTTTATCAATAACAGATAAGCCCAGAGTCCGCAAAGCATTGCGCATCACCTGAGTGTCATCGGCATCCAACAAGTTCGTGAGAGTAGTTTGACCTGAAGACAGCGCAGCGAGCAAAAGTGCCCGGTTAGAAATACTTTTAGATCCAGGCAAAATAATCGAGCCTTGAGCTCGTGTAAATGGGCCTATTTCAATACTAGATAAAGCGCTCATTAGAGCCCATCCAAATCTTGGCGAGCCTGACTGGCCTTATTAAATAACTTCTCTAAGCCAGAGCCATCATTTTCGGCAATCAACTTACGCATATACTGAACAATAGTCAAGTACTGATCCAACTCTTTCAGAATTGCAGTGTGGTTACCCAAGCAAATGTCGCGCCACATCTCTGGGCTGGATGCTGCAATGCGCGTGAAATCTTTAAAACCTGCGCCAACATGACTCAGTTTTTGCTCCGCATCTTCCGAGTTCACCACGCTCGCCATTAAGGCATAAGACAAAATATGTGGCAAATGAGAAACGGCTGCATAAATCGCATCGTGCTGAACGCTGGAAACCTTCTTGACTACCGCACCCACCGACCCCCAAAAAGAAGCGATCAAGGCGGTATCTTCTGGAGAATTTTCTTGTATAGGGCAAATAATGGTTTGCTTACCTTGGAATAAATCGGCCTTAGCCGCACTAGCGCCATGCTGAGCACCGCCAGCGATAGGGTGAGCAGGCACAAACTGACAGGCCTTCTTACCCAACACTTCTTTAGCGGCAAAAATCACATCACCCTTGGTGCTGCCAGCATCGGTGATCATGGTTTTAGACTCGAGATGGGGCTCCATCACTTCAAAAGCAGCTCGCATCTGAGCGACCGGAACGCATAGAACAATTACATCAGACTGTTTAGCAGCCTCAACCAAATCCACTACTTCATCAATCGCACCCATCTTTTGCGCTTGATCAATATTTTCTTTGCTGCGACCCACACCTAAAACTCTAGTGACGACGCCAGCTTTCTTTAGAGCCAAACCCAAAGATGCGCCGATGAGTCCAACACCCACAATCGTGACAGTTCCAAACTGAGCTTTAGTGGCGGTCATGATGTAGCCAAAATTTCACGAAAAGCGCTGATGAACGCAGCGTTCTCTTCGGGCAAGCCAATTGAGATGCGTAGCCATTGTGGCAAACCATAGTTACCCACAGGGCGCACAATGATGCCGCGCTTTAGTAAAGCCAAATTAACGCGCGCGCCTGCTTGATCATCATCACCAACCTTAACCAAAACAAAGTTGCCAGCCGAAGGAAGGAAGGTTAACCCCATTTCATCGAAAGCTTTGGTCAACTGAAGATAGCCGTCACGATTAACTTCGTAACCCTTTTGTAAAAACGCACTATCTTGAAATGCGGCAATTGCTGCAGCCTGGGCAAGACTGTTCACATTAAACGGTTGACGAATACGATTTAGTAAATCTGTTAATGCTGGTTGCGCAACGCCATAACCAATGCGCAAGCCCGCTAAACCATAGGCCTTAGAAAAGCTGCGAGACAAAATCATGTTTGGGAAACGCTTCACCCAAGCAATCGCATCGTAGCGTTGCTCAGGCGCAAGGTACTCGTTATAGGCCTCGTCCAACACAACCACTACATTTGATGGCAGGGCCTGCAAAAAAGCCTCAATTTCAGCGGGCTGCAAATAACTGCCCGTTGGATTATTTGGATTCGCAATAAAAACTAGCTTTGCTTTATCGCCAGATGATTGAACGGCTTTGAGCATTGCTGGCAAATCATGTCCATAACTTACTGTAGGAGCCACCTCAATTGCATGCGCACCCACCGCCTGTGAAGCCAATGGGTAAACAGCAAACGCATGGCGAGAAAAAATAATATCGTCGCCAAATTGCGCAACTGCGCGCGCAGCCAACTCCAAAATATCATTACTGCCATTACCCAAGGTAATCCAATCGGCAGGGATGCCTAATCGCGAAGACAGCACATTTTTCAACTCAAAACCATTGGGATCAGGATAACGACCTAAATCACTTGCCGCCGCAAGCATAGCGTCTTTCGCAGACTGCGGCATACCCAATGGATTCTCATTGGAGGCCAACTTCACAATCTTGCTTTCATCCAAACCATATTCGCGCGCCACTTCACCAATGGGGCGACCACCGACATAAGGTGCAATTGCTTGAATATGTTTTAAACCAAGTTTTGAAGTCATTACCAATAACGTACGTGATGAATTAATTAAACCGCTGAGCGAGGATAAGAACCTAATTTCTTATAAAAAGCGGCAGTGTTTTGTAGCTCTTCTAAAGCCTTGGATACCTTTGCATCATCCGCATGTCCAGCAACATCAATATAAAAATGATATTCCCAAGTACCCTTACGAGCAGGGCGTGATTCAAAACGATTCATTGAGACCCCATGTTTTGCCAAAGGAGCTAATAAACCATGGACTGCGCCTGGCTGGTTATCCACAGACAACACCAACGACGTTTGATCATGGCCGGTTGGCTGACATAGGTATGCGCCAATCACGACAAAACGCGTGCGATTGTTTGGATCATCTTGAATTTGTGAGGCAACAGCTTGCAAGCTATAAGCCACTTGCGCTGGATCTCCAGCAATTGCCGCCAAACTAGGATCGCTTGCCGCCATGCGAGCGGCCTCGGCATTACTGCTCACAGCTTGACGCTTTAATTGCGGGGCATGCTCACTCAGCCATTGTTGGCATTGCGCCAAAGCTTGAGCATGAGCACACACAGCTGTAACACCATCTAAATTACCACTCTTACTCAGCAAATGATGGCGAATAGGCAACACCACCTCGCCACTAATCTGCATTGGAGAATCCAACAGTAGATCTAACGTGCGGGAGATCGCGCCTTCGCTCGAATTTTCTACAGGGACAACACCAAATTGTGCCGCACCCTTCTCTACCGCCTTAAAAACCTCATCAAGACTATTACAAGGCAAACCGGTAATGGAGTGGCCAAAATAAGTCTGGGCGGCTTGCTCTGAAAAAGTGCCGACCGGCCCTAGATACGCAATAGTTTGACGCGCTTCAAGCGCTCTACACGCAGACATAATTTCACGCCAGATCGCAGCAATGCCATCAGGCAATAAAGGACCAGCATTGCTATCTTGCAATCGAGCAACCACTTGGCGCTCACGCTCAGGCCGAAAAACTGGCGATGAAAATCCACCCTTAATATGCCCAACATCTTGGGCCGCTTTTGCTCTCTGACTTAAAAGCTCCAGAATTTGAGTATCCAATGCATCGATTTTTTCTCGTAACGGTGCGAGACGCTGTTCTTCAGTACTCATTAAGCCCGCCTTTCAAAATCGCGCATAAATTCAACTAGCGCTTTCACGCCCTCTAGCGGCATTGCGTTGTAAATACTGGCACGCATACCGCCTGCAGCCTTATGACCGCGCAAGGCAGCCAAGCCGGCGGCATTGGACTGCGCCAAAAACTCTGCATTTAAATTTTCATCCTTCAAAAAGAAGGTAACGTTCATTCTAGAGCGATATTCTTTCGCGACACGGTTCTCATACAAACTACTTTGATCGAGAAAGTTGTACAGCAAATCTGCTTTTTCTTGATTGCGCCTCTCGATCACCTTAACGCCGCCCTGCCTCAATAACCATTTGAAGCCCAAGCCGGCCATATAGATCGAAAAAGTTGGCGGGGTATTTAACATCGACTGGTTGGCGGATTCTTTTGCCCAATCCCAAACGGATGGTGTGATCTTCATGCTGTGACCTATGAGGTCACGACGTACGATCACAATCGTTACTCCAGAAGGGCCAATATTTTTCTGCGCACCACCAAACCAAACACCGCACTTACCCACGTCTATCTCTCTAGAGAGGATATTGCTAGAGATATCCGCAACCAATGGTGTATTGCCGACATCAGGCACATGTGGAAACTCTACGCCACCAATAGTCTCATTGGCACAGTAATGCACATAAGCCGCATCATCAGAAAGTTGCCAAGTAGAGCGATCAGGAATGGTGTTAAATTTTTCCGCAGCCGATGTGGCGGCTAGATGTGCGACACCGTATTTCTCGGCTTCTTTAAAAGATTTTTCAGACCAAACGCCCGTCACAATGAAATCCGCCTTAGGACCATTCTTACCCAAGGACATCAAGTTCATTGGTATAGCTGCATTCTGACCAATACCGCCACCTTGTAGCAACAAGATCTCATAGGCATCCGGAATATTCATCAAGGTACGCAGGTCTTGCAACACCTCCTCATAAACAGCCATGAACTCTTTACTACGGTGACTAATTTCCATCACACTAGTACCAAGGCCTTGCCAATTGAGCATTTCATCAGCAGCCTGCTTCAATACCTCTTCAGGCAAGGTAGCGGGACCCGCTGCGAAATTAAAGATACGGCGGTCAAACGTCATGATGAGTTATTTGGTCTTAAATGGATGCCGACTTAGGCATCACCAGCCGCATCGGAAACGGAATCAACCGCCGGATCAGCAGATACATCGCCTTCTTCCGCGTCGTCACCATCAGCACCTTCATCCGAGTCACTCTCAGCAATACGCTGCAAACCGGACAAACGAGTGCCTTCATCTACATTAATCAAAGTAACACCTTGCGTAGCGCGACCCATCTCACGAATCTCGGAAACTCTGGTGCGCACCAATACGCCACCGGTAGTAATCAACATAATCTGATCCTCCGGGGATACTAATGCGGCGGCAACCACTTTGCCATTACGCTCCGAAGTCTGAATAGCAATCATGCCTTTTGTGCCGCGACCATGACGGGTGTACTCGCCAATCGGGGTACGTTTACCGTAACCGTTTTCAGTTGCAGTTAATACACTGCTTGGAATTGGGTTGCCATCAGAATCAACAGTAGTAGCCTCCGAACCTTCGGAAGCTTCCGCTGGAGCAACGAGCATTGCAATTACCTGCTGACTATCGCCCAAGTTCATGCCGCGCACACCGCGAGCGGTACGACCCATTGGACGAACATCGTTCTCATCAAAGCGCACTGCTTTACCAGCGTCAGAGAACAACATCACATCATGCTTGCCATCGGTAATGGCTGCGCCGACTAAGAAGTCATTCTCATTTAAATCAACTGCAATAATGCCGGCCTTACGTGGGTTTGAGAAATCCGATAAACGGGTTTTCTTAACAGTACCCAAACTCGTTGCCATGAACACAAAGTGATCGTCCTGATAGCCCTTAATTGGCAAAATTACAGTGATCTTTTCACCTTCAATCAGCGGGAACATATTGACGATAGGTTTACCGCGTGAAGTGCGACTACCTTGCGGCACCTCCCAAACCTTCAGCCAATACATACGACCACGATCGGAGAAGCACAGAATAATGTCGTGAGTATTCGCTACGAATAAAGTTTCAATCCAATCTTCATTCTTAGTAGCAGCAGCTTGCTTGCCACGCCCGCCGCGCTTCTGCGCACGATATTCACTCAAAGGCTGGCTCTTCATGTAACCGGTATTAGAAAGTGTCACCACCATATCTTGCGGGGTAATCAAATCCTCAGTGAACAACTCGGTTGCATTCATTTCGATAAATGAACGACGACCACTATCACCACCAGCAATACCAAACTCAGCTTGAACTTCTTTCAGCTCACCCTCAATCACAGAAGTGACGCGCTCTGGCTTAGCAAGCAAATCGAGTAAATCAGAAATCTCTGCCATGACTTCTTTGTACTCATTAACAATCTTGTCTTGCTCGAGGCCAGTTAAGCGCTGCAAACGCATCTGCAAAATTTCTTGCGCTTGACTATCGGATAAACGATACAAACCGGTAGTTTGCATACCGTACTCAGGCAACAGGCCATCAGGACGATAAGCATTACGTCCGCCAGGAGTATCGGTCTCAGCGCGCGCCAACATCTCGCGCACCATTGAAGAATCCCAAGCCTTACCCATTAACTCTTGTTTAGCGACTACTGGATTGGCGGCAGCTTTAATAATGGCGATGAACTCGTCGATGTTGGCTAAAGCAACAGCCAAACCTTCCAATACGTGACCACGCTCACGCGCTTTACGCAACTCAAAAATCGTGCGACGTGTTACAACTTCACGACGATGCTGCAAGAAATACTCGAGCATCTGCTTCAAGTTCAACAAGCGTGGCTGGTTATCCACCAAAGCCACCATATTCATGCCAAAGTTGTCTTGAAGCTGCGTACTCTTATACAAATTATTCAGAATCACTTCAGGCACTTCGCCACGCTTCAACTCGATCACCACGCGCATACCTGACTTATCAGACTCATCGCGCAGATCAGAAATGCCTTCTACTTTCTTCTCATTTACCAACTCAGCAATACGCTCAAGCAAGTTCTTTTTATTAACCTGATATGGCAACTCATCAACGATGATGGCTTGACGTGCGCCTTTATCAAGATCTTCAAAGTGAGTCTTGGCACGCATCACTACACGACCACGACCAGTGCGATAGCCTTCGCGCACACCTTGAACGCCATAAATAATTCCAGCGGTAGGAAAATCAGGGGCGGGAATGATTTCAATCAACTCATCAATACTGCACTCGGGGTTATGCAAGACGTGCAGGCAGGCTGAAACCACTTCATCCAAGTTATGGGGAGGGATATTGGTTGCCATACCTACCGCAATGCCTGAACTGCCATTAATCAGCAAATTAGGCACTTTTGCAGGAAGAATCAGGGGCTCCTTCTCGCTGCCGTCGTAATTTGGCCCAAAATCGACCGTTTCCTTATCCAAATCGGCCAAAAGCTCGTGGGCGATTTTGCGCAGACGGATCTCGGTATACCGCATTGCAGCAGCATTATCGCCGTCAACTGAGCCAAAGTTACCCTGCCCATCAACCAACATATAGCGCAAAGAGAAGTCTTGAGCCATCCGAACGATGGTGTCATAGACTGCAGAATCGCCATGCGGATGGTATTTACCGATAACATCGCCAACTATACGGGCAGATTTTTTGTAAGCCCGGTTCCAATCGTTGTTTAATTCATACATCGCAAATAAGACTCGGCGATGCACTGGCTTAAGACCGTCGCGCACGTCTGGCAGGGCTCTGCCGACGATGACGCTCATTGCGTAGTCCAAATAGGACCTCCGCATTTCGTCTTCAAGGGATATTGGTAGTGTTTCTTTAGCGGCTTGTTCCATCTAGAAATAATATCATTTTGATGACAGGTAGCCCCTATGCTAAGATTCTGTCAGTTTGTACGAAATTGAGATGTGTCGCTTTGCAGTTTTTGCATCAAGGTAGGGCGAATTACATTTAAGTTTGACTTTAATTAAAAAAGAGATTTTTGAGGACTAAAAATGAACAAAACCCTGAAAGTGTTGCTCGCTTCCGTTATTACCGTTTCTGCTACTGCAGCGATGGCTTCTGATAACTGGCAAAACGGCGACGGCGCCCTAAACTGGAAAAACGGCGACGGCACATTGTGCTGGCGTGATAACAACTGGACACCTGCAACTGCTGCTAAGGGTTGTGATGGTGCCATTCAAGCCGCTGCTGCTCATGCTGGCGTAACCCAAAGCAAAATCACTTTGCAAGCTGACACACTTTATGACTTCAACAAGTCTGATTTGAAGCCAGAAGGTAAAGCTACTTTGAATAAAATCGCTGCCGACCTCAGCAAGATCAAGTTAGAAGTCATTATCGCTGTTGGTAACACTGATAGCGTTGGTACAGATGCATACAACATGGCTCTTGGTCAACGCCGTGCTCAGTCAGTTAAGGCATACCTCGTATCTAAGGGTGTTGACGCTAGCCGTATCTACACAGAATCAAAAGGCAAGAGCAATCCAGTTGCAAGCAACGCAACTGCTGAAGGCCGCGCTAAAAACCGCCGCACCGACATCGAAGTTGTTGGTACAGCTGCTAAGTAATTCACTTTACTTGTAAAAAAGCCCGCTTCATGCGGGCTTTTTTATTTCCGCTATATTCGTAATCATCCCAATACTTCAGCAATAGACCATCTATATATGAACGTCGATCAATCAGAAATTGCTAAATTTAGCGCCCTAGCCCATCGCTGGTGGGATCCTAATAGCGAATTCAAGCCACTACATGCAATTAATCCTTTGCGCCTATCTTGGATCAAATCCTTCGTTGACCTCAATAACAAGAAGGTTCTAGACGTAGGATGTGGTGGTGGCATCCTTGCAGAATCTATCGCGCAATCTGGCGCAGACACCTGCGGCATCGACCTTTCCGAAAAAGCCTTGAAAGTAGCGGAACTGCATGCTCTTGAGGTTGGAGCAAAACTTACCTATCGATCTATCGCAGTTGAGAACTTAGCAGAGGAGCAACCGGAGCAATATGACGTAGTCACCTGCATGGAGATGCTTGAGCACGTCCCAGACCCAGCATCAGTAGTACGCGCTTGCGCCAAACTCTGCAAACCCGGTGGAACCCTCTTTTTCAGCACCTTGAATCGCAATCCCAAGTCCTACCTATTCGCCATTATTGGCGCCGAGCACATCCTGAAATTGCTCCCCAAAGGCACTCACGAATACGCTAAATTCATCAAGCCATCCGAACTGGCGACATTCACTCGCCATGCAGGACTTGAAATGATTGATATCAAGGGTATGAGTTACAACCCTCTCAGCAAAATTTACAGTCTCGGTGAGGATGTCAGCGTGAACTACATGATTGCTGTACGGAAGTGATTTAAAACGTGAAAAATCTATCAAGCCCCTATCACGGAGTCTTCTTTGATTTAGATGGCACATTGGCAGATACCGCACCCGACTTGGTAGCGGCCACGAATCAACTCCTGAGCGCGCGCAATCTTCCATTAAAACCTTATGAGGTGTTACGTCCCTGCGCCTCTGCGGGAGCTCGAGGATTGATTGAGGGGGCCTTTGGTATTGATACCAGGCATCCCGACTTCCTCGCCTTGCGTGATGAATTTTTCGAAAACTATGAAAAAATCCTGTTCGTTGATAGCAAACTATTCGATGGCATAGAGCATTTACTTAATCAACTCGACAGCGCTAATCTACCCTGGGGAATTGTCACTAACAAGGGAAAGCGCTTCACAAGCCCCCTCATGGATTTAATGGGCTTAAGTCAAAGGTCAGCATCAATTGTTTCGGGTGATACAACTGCGCACTCAAAACCCCATCCAGAGCCTATTCTGCATGCCGCCAGAATCGCCAGAATTAACCCTGCCAATGCCATTTACGTCGGCGATGACATCAGAGATATCGTCGCCGGCAAAGCCGCTGGAATGAAAACCGTTGCGGCAGCTTATGGCTACTGCGGTTGTGAAGAGCCTCCAGAGGCATGGGGGGCGGATTTCCTGAT
>Ga0364860_11084_pt1 | contig 11148 bp, 13 predicted proteins | sample ExccelAu500001D4_FD_206916 | JGI IMG/M metagenome (GOLD analysis project Ga0364860, IMG submission 206916) | Enriched cells from Trout Bog Lake Hypolimnion, Wisconsin, USA - BchlTB.Aug20.5000.01 .D4 | ecosystem: Environmental > Aquatic > Freshwater > Lake > Hypolimnion/Profundal zone | place: USA... | reverse complement strand
GTTTAAAAACAGCTTCACCCAGCTCACTGCAACGTGCAATAACTGTCACCGGGCTACCAGGCATGAGTTTAATGTGATCAAATTGCCGGATAGCCCACCATTCAGCAACCAGGAGTTTAAGGCACAGTAGCGCGCCGGGGCATGAAACCGAGCAGCGAGGGAGAGAACATGATATTGGCAGACTCATACGTTGCCCGGCAGATGGCGGAGCCATAGAGATATTACTGCAAGTTGGCCTGCGTTTCAAAAAAGGAATTTATAGAAGGGACATCCTAAAAAAAGGGTTGCAGCGAATTTGTGGCCTGCTTCGTGACGCCCGCTGAAAGGTGATGCTACCAAAGCTTAATAGCGCGCTACACCCAAGTCGGTAAAATCTTTTTACCTTCACCCCCGGAACAGAAAACTGACATTTATGGCTGATCGCGTTTATGATAATATACTTCAGACTATAGGCAATACACCTCTTGTGCGGCTGCATCGTGTAGTGGCTGACCTGCCGTGCAAGGTATATGCCAAGGTAGAGACTTTTAACCCCGGCAACAGCATTAAAGACCGGATGGCGGTGAAAATGCTGGAGGTAGCCGAAAAAGAGGGCAAAATAAAACCCGGGGGCACCATCATAGAGGGTACAAGCGGAAATACCGGCATGGGCCTGGCGCTCGCGGCGATCATTAAGGGCTATAAATGTATTTTTGCGACAACAGACAAACAGAGTAAGGAGAAGGCAGACATACTGAAGGCTCATGGCGCCGAAGTCATCGTATGCCCTACCAATGTAGATCCCGAAGACCCGCGGAGCTATTACCAGGTGGCACGCCGCCTGCAGCGCGAAATACCCAACAGCTGGTATGTGAACCAATATGACAACCTGGCCAACAGACAGGCTCACTATGAGCAGACCGGGCCGGAAATATGGAAGCAGACCGAAGGCAAAATAACGCACCTGGTGGTTGCAGCCGGCACGGGCGGTACCATAGTAGGCACGGGCATGTACCTGAAAGAACAGAACCCTGATGTGCAGGTTTGGGCGATAGACACCTACGGCAGCCTGCTGAAGAAATGGTTTGACACCGGCGAACTGGATATGAATGAGGTACATCCTTACATATCAGAGGGTTTTGGGGAAGACTTCCTGCCCGCGAACTATATACATGATGCGATAGACCATTTTGAGAAAGTAACTGATAAGGACGGCGCGCTGATGGCCCGCCGCATAACGAGAGAAGAAGGCATATTCATAGGCTATTCGGCAGGGAGTGTAGTAGCAGGACTGCGACAGCTGAAAGACAGGCTGAAAAAAGATGACGTGGTGGTTGTCATCTTTCACGACCATGGCAGCCGGTATGTGGCCAAGATTTATAACGACGAGTGGATGCTGGACCGCGGCTTCCTGGAAGTAGATACGGTGCGGGACCTGATAGGCGGCCTGGGCCGGCGCCGGCTGGTAACGATAGATGAAGGGAGCAAGGTGATGGACGCCCTCTCGCTGATGAAAAAGTATGACATAGAGCACATCCCGGTGATGAAAGACCTGGAACTGACCGGAAGCGTGTCGCAGGCGAGCCTGTTTAAGAAACTGATAGAAGAGACCGATGTGCGCGACCAGCTGGTGGCTGATATCATGGACAAGCCCCTGCCGGTAGTAGATATGGATACCCCGCTGGAACGGCTGACCCACTACATCAACAAGGATAACGGGGCGGTGCTGACGCGTGATGAGAGCGGCCAGTACAGCATATTGACGAAGTATGATATCCTGAATGCATTCAGCAAGGGCTAATTTACGAAAGATTTCCGGACCTCGCTTTTGGGTTCACCGACGACCCTAACTTATTTTTTGACGACATTCATGATCAGAGGAAGTGTAGCTGAGTACCTGAAGAAAACGCCGGTTATTTTTCCGCTGGCAGCGGTATTTCATTGCCTGTGGCTGGTATGGCTGATCTGGTCAGACCGGCGCGAGCCCTTCCCGGACGAGGTATGGCTGCAGGTGCTGTGGATGGTGCTTTTTACGCTGTGCTGGGTGTGGGCAGCGGGCATGAGCAAAAAAGGAGCGGCGGGCTATATACTGCTTACTGTTGCGGATGTGGTTATCTACCTGCTTGCCCGGAATCACCTGGTTGCCGTGACGGCAGTCTTCCCGATTTTCCCGGTTGATGTACTGATGAGCATGGCTTTGCTGTTTTATTTCGGGAAACTCAGCTGAGGTGAACGGGAAAGACTTGGCATTTACTGCAAATTATTTTAGACCGCGACCTAACTTTACAGCGACCATTATATATATTGTGTAGTGAATACGATCGGGGTTACGGATATGCTTGGCGGGGTATTGGAGGTGAACTACCCTCCCCGACGGATTATTTCGCTGGTGCCCTCGCAGACTGAGCTGCTTTATGACCTTGGATTGGAAGAAGAAGTAGTGGGCATTACCAAATTTTGTGTACATCCTGACCGCTGGTACCGGGAAAAGAGGCGCGTGGGTGGCACCAAAACCGTGCACCTGGAAAGGATCGATGAGCTACAGCCAGACCTGATCCTAGCCAATAAGGAAGAAAACAACCGGGAGCAGGTAGCAGAACTGGCAGCGCGATACCCGGTGTGGGTGAGCGACATCAAGTCGGTAGCGGAAGCCTTGCAAATGATAGGCGCGATTGGCACCCTGGTAGGGAAAAAAGAACGGGCAGATCAACTGGCAGCGACCATAAGGGAGGGATTTGACGCTATGACGAAGGCAGCTGTGCCTAAAAAAGTTGCCTATTTCATCTGGAGGAAGCCCTGGATGGTGGCCGGGGGCGATACCTTCATCAGCGACGTGATAAAAAGCATAGGCTGGGAAAATGTATTTTGTGATAGCCTACGGTACCCTGAGATAACTTTGGATTTGCTGCGCGATAAAAATATCGAATTAGTTTTACTTTCGTCTGAGCCCTACCCTTTTAAGGAAGCGCATATTGCTGAGCTAAGAACTGTGGTTCCGGACGCACGCATCCTGCTTGTGGATGGAGAAATGTTCAGCTGGTATGGCAGCAGGATGCAGCAGGCTGTGGGGTATTTGGGAGAACTATTGCGTAAAGAAACAAGTCGGTAACGAGCAACAAGCGATGTGTATGAAATCACTATTCCAGGTATTTATTTTGTTTGCTGCATTTGGCTATGCGGCGCATGGGCAGCAGCTGTGCAGTGTTGCGACCAGTGATGCCCCGAAGGCTATAGGGCCCTACTCACAGGCGATAAAAGCCGGCGGCTTTGTGTATACGAGCGGCCAGATCGGGTTGTCGCCGGTGACCAATGCCCTCGCCGGCGATGACATTTCGGCGCAGACCCACCAGGCGCTGGACAATCTGAAAGCGGTGTTGTCGGCTGCCGGCTCGGATATGCGGCAGGTAGTTAAGGTCACGGTGTACCTGAAGGACCTTAATGACTATGCAAAAGTGAACGACATCTATAAAGAATACTTTCCGGAGATGAAGCCGGCCAGGTCGGCAGTACAGGTGAACCGGCTGCCCAAGGATGCCCTTGTGGAAATAGAGTGTGTTGCTGTTATGCCGGGTAAGAATTAATTGATACGTTTTTAGCGCGCGAAAATTTACTTTTAAGCTTCCAAAAACACGATCATGAAAAAACTCTTATTCTTTTCCGGCCTGTTAACGGTATTGGTATTCAACAGCTATGCACAGAGTTGCTGCCAGAAAGCAACCGGCAATGATATGAAGGCGCTGGCCTTCAACAAATCTTTCAAAGCGGCTCACGAAGCTCCCCTGCCCTACCACTACACACCTGAGCGTGGAGGCGCCATGATCAGCTATAAAGTAGCTGGCGGCAATGATGGACATGCATTTTTTGTGCCAGCCGACGATGCGACTGATAAAGTACTCATCGTGGTACACGAATGGTGGGGACTGAACGACTATATAAAAAAAGAGGCTGAACGCTGGCAGAAATTGCTGGAGGGCAAAGTGGCCGTATATGCAGTAGACCTGTATGACGGCAGAGTGGCAGCTACCCCCGACGAAGCCGGGAAACTGATGGGTAGCCTGGATGCCAAGAGAGGACAGGCTATTCTTAAGGGCCTTATTGCCAAAATAGGGCCAGGAAAATCGATAGCGACAATAGGCTGGTGCATGGGTGGTACGTGGTCCTTTAATGCCACCCTGGCGGCAGGCAACCAGGCGGCAGGCTGTGTGATGTATTACGGATTCCCGGAAAAAGACATCCAGAAGATCAGGACACTGAAGGCAGACGTGCTGTATAACTATGGCTCGCAGGACAACTTTATCAGGGAGCCGGATGTGAAGCAATTCGGAAAGGAAGTGGAAGCTGCAGGCCACCAGTTCACATTTCACAGTTTTGATGCTGTGCATGCGTTTGCCAACCCGAGCAATCCCAAATACAATGCCAGTGCAGCGGCAGAAGCGCAAACCTATGCCCTCAGATTTCTGAAAGCAAAATTACTGTCGGAATAGCCAGGCTAATCGCCGTTGTGCGCCGCGCGTGGACTGGTGCCGAACCAGTTCGTTTGGCTTTGATTGCTGCAATATCGGGCTGATAATTTATTCGACTGCGTCCAGGGATGCGCCCGCAGCGGTGTATCGAGATCTGTCTTGTAGCTCGTGAAGCAAGAGCATGTGGTTTGCAGTGTTCGCCGATGCTTTACTGGTGTCACGACCCAGTGTTAATCCGGCTTTTCAGGATTGCGATGTACTCTTCTTTTTTGGCGGCGCGCAGTAATTTGGCGGACGCGGTAAAGTAGGTATGTTTTTCGAGGAAGCGCAACTGCATGTTATTCCACTCGTCTACGCTGGTGATCATTCCGTACATAGCTAGTTCGTAGTACAGTCCGTTTCCTACCAGGAAGAAGTCGTCGCGGCCGAGGTAGTCGAGATCGGCATCGCACATCAGTTGTTCGAGGAGGTTTGTGGGCGACTGGGGTATGCGGGTAGCCATGATCATGCCGCAAATGCGTTTTACCTGGTCGGGGGCATAACCGTAGGCGGGCAGGTACTCCATAGCAATTTCGCAGGAGACCTTTTCATGTTCATAGGGTTGCCAAAGGAAACCGGTATCGTGAAACAGCACGGCGGTGAGCAGCAAGGTCAGGTCCTCCCCTTTTACTTTCTCCATCCGGGCCAGTCTCCGGGCCGAAGCGTATACATCTTTTATGTGCCGCGTATTGTGGTAAGTGAGGTTTCCCGGAAGTTCCTTCCGGAGCTTGGCGAGAATGAATTTTTTCATTTTTTCAAATTCCATGGCTATCGGGATGGTGGTGAGTTTTGTGGCTGGCCACCTGACTATGTCAATGGCGGCTGCCAAATCATTCATTCAATTATGCTAATTTGTGTACCTATGAGATCAGCAGCCACTGAATCTTACTTTACAAAGCAGCTATTTTTTTTGAATAATTTTTTTACAAAATACTCATTAAATTTAATGCACAAAACTTTGCCATACGCGTGATCCCAAAATAGGTGCCTTTATGGTATCAGAAACGCACTTAGATGCAAGAAATTCTGCTCGTTTATTATTTGTCCCGCTGGGAAAAGAACAGTGAACGACTCTGCCGGGGAAACCGAAAGGGCTGGCTGTATTGCACAGCCAGCCCTTTTCGGAATATACATTAACCTGGTAATCAGGAATCTTTCCTGTTTCCAAACAGGCTCAGCAACATGATAAAGAGGTTGATAAAGTCGAGAAATAAAGTAAAAGCGCCCATGATGGCCAGTTTGTTGGTGTCGTTGACGGATGTTCCTTCAAATTCGAGACCGGCGCCAATGCGTTTGAGTTTCTGCACATCGTAAGCGGTAAGGCCTGTGAACACGGCAACCCCGATAATACTGATGATGTAATTCACAGCGGGACTGCCGAGGAACATATTGATGAGGCTCGCCACAACGATACCAATCAAACCCATATACAGGAGGCGACCAAATGATGTAAGATCCTGCTTAGTGGTATAACCCAGTATAGCCATAATACCAAACATAACGGCCGCTGCGCTGAAGCAGGCCACTACTGAGCCTTGTGTATAAACGAGCAACAAGACACTCAGGCTCATGCCCAGCGTAGCAGCATAGAGCAAAAACAACAGCGAGAGCATGGGGGCCGACAGCCTGCGGAAGGCAAACATAACTACCATAAAGCAGAGAACAGGAGAAATAGAGAAGAACAGGCCCAAACCGGTAAGGCTCTTGCCCTGGGGCGTGACCTCGTACATGAGACTGCTGAAAGAAGGATTGAAGGCGCAAAGAACCGCCATCAATGTGCAAATGCCGAGCGCAACAAACATCCACATAAAAACCTGCGCCAAAAACGGCCTGGCAGCCGCGTCGGTGCCGGTAGCGGGCTGGCTGTCCAGGACGGTGTACCTTGAAAATTCCTGATTGTTACTAGTCATTTTTTATGATCAATTTGAGTGTAAAATTACGCCAATTTCCACATTCCGGCTATGGCCGGCGCAAACAGTTCCATGTTTTTAACAAATCGTCCACAAGGATATTGACCGGATATATATGCCAGCCCGGAGTGCACAGGCGCGTGCAATATTCCACGCGGCCTGAAAGATCAGTACCTTACCGAGACGCTGAATTTTACTCTTTCTCTCTTTTGGGTGAAGACATGCCAATTGCCATCGTAGGCGATAAACGTGGGGTACAGCCTGCCACCAATGCTGCGGGTCCGAACCTTCATGCTGACATCGAAATCATAAACAAGCGTGTGGTAGGACAGCGAGTAGTTGCGGGCGACAATACTGTAGTCGCTTACCCTGAACCAGGTGGTCAGTTCGTTGTATAGCACTTTGCTTTCAAAGCCCTTACGCGGCGTGATGCGGAAAACATAGCAATCAGCACTGTCGTATTCGGCCCTGCTGATTTTGAAGTCGTACTTATCTGCTTCGCCCGGATCGAAAATGGACTCGCGGCTACCCATAAAAGGGACCCCGCTTACCTTAGCCCCGGGATTAAAGATGAGCTGCTTCAACTGGTATTCGCTATTTCCCATCCTGCCTTGTCCCTTCACATCGAGCGCACCGGCTACGATATCGGTCTCATTGCATACGGGCTGGTCGGCAAAAAAAAGATGGGCAAAGAGGCTGGCGGTGTAATAGTTGTAGTCGCCCCTGCCGGTATAAAAGTTTCCGGTTGCCAACACTGCAGAATTGACCGTTGTCCGGCATCCCCGATCTATTTTTTGGATGGTCTCACAGGTCATGCCTGCCAGCGTATCGCCCGAGGGGCCGGATACGACAAACTGATTTTCGGCCGTGTACGGAACCAGCCGCATAGTCTTAAATGCCTTGTAAAAGGTGGTATCTTTCCGAACCCTGGAGATAAATGAATTTACATCGAAGTTATGCTCAATAACGAAGGTATCTAATATAACAGGTCTGCTGAAAATGCTTTGGGAATCGGTAACCTGGGAGCTACCAGGCGCCGGCGTAAACAAAACGAAGGCAAGCCAGCCCGCAAAAAATATCTTAACCGGATGCCTCATCAGTTGTTCAAAAAATTTGAAACTACGCACGTTACTTCAGCGAAACGCACTATGGATGCCGGCCAATCTGGGCCTGCATTTGGCTGAATGCCAACACGTCGCGGCAATACCGCGCCCGATTAAGCTCTTACTCTGAGCAGTGCTTCTGCTATGATCATATCATCGGCCCGGGTCACTTTAATGTTTTCCGGCATCCCTTCGATCAGGTGAATCTCGGTTCCGTTTGCCTCAACCACGGTTGCCTCATCGGTAAAAGAGGGATGAAAGGGCTGGCGGAAGGCGGGTAAAATAATGCTGGTTTTGAAAGTCTGGGGTGTCTGGATCACACGGAGCCTGGAGCGATCGAGCGGCCTCGACGCGCCGTCTTCCATCAGGCGCATGCTTTCGGTTGCTTCTATGGAAGGTATCGCATTTCCCTTATCAAGAGTCTGCTTGTAGCATCTCAGTATCAATTCTTCCGTAACGAGGGGGCGGGCACCGTCGTGAACAAAAACGATGCCATCATCGTTGACATGTTTCAGTCCGTTGGCGACACTCTGATAGCGGGTTTCGCCACCTGCTACCGTGATGACCTTTATCTTACCGATATAGGATCTCAAAACAGTCTGCGCGCTTCCCAACTGGTCTTCGGGCAGCACGATGATAATCTGGATTCCCGGTATAGCAGAGGCAAAAGTCTGCACGGCGTGGCACATAAGCGGTATGCCCAGAAGCGGCAGAAATTGTTTGGGAACGTTAGTACCCATCCTTGTTCCTTTCCCCCCGGCAACGATTACGGCATATTTCTTTATTTCAACCATACGGTGTTTGGTTTCAGGTGTTGTAACAATGGTGACTGATAGAACTACAAAAAAACAGTTTTAAGACTAGACTTCAAAATGCTGTTAACAAACATTAGCAAATAATTTAGTTATTAAAGATAGCGCGTATGTAAATCACATTTTCTTAGTCATAACTTACTAAAATTAAGAGCAGCCTCGTATTTGAATGTTTCCTATATTAAGGCAAGTAGTATAGTTAAATTACCACGACAAACCCTCATGTTCGCGTTGTTTGCGGATATAACCGGCACCTAAAGATACTTTCCGGGCAGCGGGAGCGTGATGGTCTATCATGCGCCAGAAGGGAGTGATGCCCGCCAAAGGACTGCCGGCCTCGTCCTCTTCCCATGCGGCCTCGGCAACAATGCGCAGAAAGATACCCGACGTGATTGGACAGCACCAGGCTGCATGATGCTGAGCGGCCAGGTCTTTGCGCATCTTCTGCAAGCTTGTATGTACACCGAAGGGAATATGACGGATATAGTCATCAACTATCCGCGGCGTGGCAATATACATTGTGGCACCTGCACCGAAAAGGAAATACCTGCCGGAGGTAAAGACGGGACAGACCCATCGGCAGGATCAGGTGCCGGATCATCCGGTTCAGGCAGTGGTGATGATCCATCCGGAGATAATAAAAGCAGTGGTAGTGCAGGAGGAGAATCAGCGAGTGGCGATGCTGGCAGCCCGGAAGCACCTGCAAAGCAGGCTGATTCCGGTGGTGATGGCGGTGCAGGTGCAGGAGGTGATGATACGCCAAAAGACGGTTTCTGGAATAAAAACAAAAAATGGATTGTTCCGGCAGGAATTGGGGTAGCAGGATTGGGAATCATAGCAGTAGCGGCACATGCAATGTCACCAAAACCAACACATGGGCCACATCCGGCAAAACCATTGCATGGCACACCCGGACATAAGGGCAAAAACCACCGCCGCAAAACCAATAAACACCACAAGTTAAAGTCAAAGGCACTTTTATAATCAGAAGCAACAAAAAATCAATAATCATGAGCAAAAAGAAGAAAGGTAATAGTTATGCTAAAAAGGATGCCAAAAAAAAGACCCTGAACAGTATAACCCATCATCTTGAGACAAAGGGAGATATCAAAAACTCGATGCTGGAAACAGGCAAAGATATTCTCATCGGGGTAGTTGGTGGTGGACTTATCGGTGCAGCTATTGGCAAACCCTCCCTTATTATCGGAATAGGCGTTACAGGGACAGGTCATTACACGGGCAACAGGCTGGCAACCTTACTCGGTATCGGGATGATGGCGGCAAATGGCTTCCAGCAATCAAAATCGGTTCAGGGACTTGATGGTATGGATATGCAATCTATTAAGGGACGGCTAACCGCTTATAAAGATAATTTCATTGAAAAGACCTACATAGATAAAGTATTGCACAAAACCACGCCTTCAGGCAAGCAGACAAAAGAAGAAACTTCCGGTTTTGGCGACCTGCAGTTCTTTAACCCAACCGGTAGCAGAAATACTTATAATCAGAACCATGACCTGACTGCACTGGACAGCATTCAACGGCAGATTGAGGAAAGCGGAATGGCGCATATGCAAATGAACGGTCTTGGTTTGGGTGATTCTGAAGAATTCGGCAACATAGGAAGCCTCGGAGAAATGGGGGACCTATCTCTTGTTGATGCAACGGATTTTAATCTTTAATCGCTATAGCTACAGAAATTAAAAAAGCAAAAACAAAACATTTTAAAACCAAAAACAAGAACAGCTATGTACGAATTTGAAGGAGTTGAAGAGTACAACAATCAGGGCGCATTGCTCGGAATTGATGGAATGGATGGCGATGAACTGCTGGGAGCATTGCGCAGGATGAATCCGGTAAAACGCCAGAAAACCATCAACAAACTGGCGAACACAGGTGCGCCAAGTAAGGGCTCCCGTGCTGAAATGGAGAAGCATTTCGGGGAATTACCGTCTAATATCAAAGATTCACTGGTAAAGGGTGATCTGAGGCTTGCCGATACCATTATCTATTCGACCAAGATCGTGAACTCGAAAACAGTAAAATTGTTTGAGACACAGGACACTAAGGAAATCGGTATTACGAACATTTCCGGTGCCAAATTGCCGAAGAACCAGGTATTCCTTTGCAGCTAAAGGCGGGGATATATACCTTGATAAACAGCTTCTAGAGGTTGTAGAGAAAAACAACTTTGACAAAGTGTCGGATAAGATGGTGGCATTGGTTCAGGACAGCAATATTGATCGTGTTGTTGAAATATTGCAAATTAACCACAGTTGCGCCGTCAGCTTGAACTCGGTACAATTCAGGAACATTGAGAAAACCAACCACAGGTACAGCAGCCGTAAAAAAATTGACATTCCACCTGAACAGACAGACAAACCGGACAACATAATATCCTTATTGGAACTTGAAGCGGAAGCGCTTGCATTGGAACTTGAATTACTTGCAGCTTAAATAAAAATTATGATCACACACCAGAATTACCACGATGTTTACGCAACAATCGATTTTAAAAAACTTCCGGAGGCGTTAAAGAAAGGACAGGAGTTTGTAAAAAAAGCAACCAACAACGGCTCAACTTGGGAAAATTATCATGGCAGCGAAACTATTAAAAAAACCATTGATACTTATTTTGCCAAACTGAACGAATTTGTAGGTACGGATAAAAAGGTGGTTAAGCCTAAATCCGGCAGCAGACCTAAAGATAGCAGCAAGAAGAAGGTAAAGGAATCCAAACCTGCAAAAAATACACAATCGGTTAAACATAAACCAGAGGGAGATCAGCCCCATCTGGTTGAGCGCATACCCGATGAAATAAGGTTTATCAGGCGTTTTGTCA
>Ga0364860_11075_pt1 | contig 11230 bp, 5 predicted proteins | sample ExccelAu500001D4_FD_206916 | JGI IMG/M metagenome (GOLD analysis project Ga0364860, IMG submission 206916) | Enriched cells from Trout Bog Lake Hypolimnion, Wisconsin, USA - BchlTB.Aug20.5000.01 .D4 | ecosystem: Environmental > Aquatic > Freshwater > Lake > Hypolimnion/Profundal zone | place: USA... | reverse complement strand
CCCGGGGCCGGCAAAAGAACCGTTATATCCGGCGCTAGGAGGCAGCACGCCGTTGAGTGCATAGGTATCGGTGGTGACTCCCCCCGGTCCACCGCGATTATTTTGTAAGTTAATATCCGTCAAACCAAAGCCCGCTTCAAGGCCCCAACTGCCTGCCGAGACAAATGGCAAGCGACCAATAACTCGCTGGTAAACCAATTCGCCGCCGAATTGCGGGTTGCCGGTGGTTGAGGCTGAACCACTCGATTGAATGGCGTGGAATTGCAGGGTGTCGCCGACTACTTGAGAAGCGTTTTGATAACCCCAGTTCCAAGTGCGGCCACCGGCGTTTCCGCTGCTATCTACTAAAACTTGACCGTCATTATAGGTGTGGTTCGCGCCACCGGTCGCCGGTCCCGGATTAACGGAATTGAAATTGGCGGCGTTATCTTGGAAATCAGCTTTGAAATTCATGCCAAAGCGCGGGCCGAGAAAAAAGCGGTTGGGGTTATCCGTGGAATCCTCGCTGTGCATGACGAACGGCGTGGCGACGGCGAGACTGATCGTGGTTGAAAGAAGGATGCGATTCATATTTTTATGGGGTTGATGGTGAGGGATACTCAAGGCAGTTCAATGACCTGATAGAAACGACTTCCAACGCTGGAGGGAATACTTACGGTTTTCGGCGGGCCGTCATCATACCACTGCACCCGATTGGCTGGGGCGATGATGGTGGGAACTGCAGTCAGCCAGTTTACCAGATTGCTGCTGTATTGCACGGCGTAGGTGTTTCCCGGAATGGCGGTGAACTCCAGCAAGAACCGTCCGCTGATATTCGTAACGCCGGGCACCGAAAGAACCACGCCGGTTACCGTCAATGAAACTGGAATAATTTCCTGAGCGATAAAGACAGGAAGCGGAATGGCTAGACGGCTGGCGCGGTAATATTCGATCACGAAATCAAGCGTTCCCGCCGAAGCAATCGGGTGATTATATTGCAAATAAGGAACGCCGTTGGTGCTGCCGCTCGCATTATAAACCTGCACGTCAACCGGGAGGGTTAAAATATAGAGGCGGATGCCGGCGACGCTGCCGGGGCTGCTGTTTGTCACGCGAACAGTCTGTTCAAACAAGCCGGTTTGCCCATTCAGCGCGGTAGGTGAGGTTGCTATCGCGACAAGGTTGGTCGAAACAATAATGACCCCATTGGTGCCGGTGCCAGCAAGCGCAATGTTGAATGGGCTATTGTTAGTGTCGTTGCTGGCGATGTGCAGGACGGCGGATTTCACGCCAGTGCTAACGGGTGTAAAACGAACAGTAAAGGTAGTATTGCTGCCCGGAACCAACGGGGCAACGGGGTTGGTCGTGACGGTGAACAAAGCCGCATCCGTGCCATTAATAGTGATGCCCAAGCCGGTAAGATTGGTGGTGCCGGTATTCGTGACGGTGAAGGTAAGGCTGGCATTAGTGCCAATACTGACTAAGCCATAGTTATTAGTGCCAATGTTGTTAGTCAGGTTTGCGCCGAATGGTTGTTGAATGGTAATGGCAGGAGCGGCACTGCCCGTGCCGTTACCGGCAAGCGATATATTAAAAGGATTATTATTGTTGTCATTATTGGCAATATGAAGCACCGCTGATTTCATACCGGCACTAACCGGCGCGAAGTTCACGGTGAAGTTGGTGCTGCCACCGGGAATCACCGTGGCAGTGAGGTTCGTCACACTGAAACTAGCCGCATTCGTGCCGTCAATCGTGAGTCCCGAGATGGTGAGATTGGCGGAGCCGTTGTTCGTTACGGCAAAAGTGTGGCTGGTGTTGGCGCCAGTCGCCACCGAACCAAAATTATTTGTGACGCCGTTGACCAAATTTGTGCCGGCTGGCTGTTGAACGGCAATAGCGGGAGCGGTGACCGGTAAAACCGCTCCAGTGCCATTAAAGGTAACTTGAGCTTGCGCCAAGGCTCTGCCATTTATCGTGCTGCCGGTGTTCATCGTGATGGATGTTCCGGCCAATATGGTTCCATTGAAGACGGCGGTCGTGCCGAGAACTGCTTTGCTAGTTACTTGCCAGAAAATGTTATTGGCATTTGCGCCGCCAGCCAAAATGATATGAACCGCGTTGGCCACCTCAAGATCGGCACCGCATTGGAAAATCCAGACGTCGCTCGGACTTCCGCTAAGTGTGACGTCCGAGTTTATAAAAGCCGTCTCGCCGTTTCCGAATTTATAGAGCCCGGGGGCGAGCGTCATACCGCCAATATCATATCCGGTTGAAAATGCAGCTCCTGGATTCAAGTTGGGTCCCGTTGGCACGGGGGTTCGTCCGGCGGCATCGGCGTAAGACGTCAACATATCATTTACCGATTGGGTCATAAGACCGGAATTGACTACCTGACAGGCAAGCGTAGATCCACCGGGACTTGCCACATAGATAGTCCCGGTCACTTGAGCGCAAGTCAGAAGGATGCTCGCTCCGGCCGCCGGACTAAGCCCGACATCCCCATTGACACTGCCACCGCCGGTCGTGGTGATCTGGGTCTCCGCCAGAACCACGAAATTGGTGTTCGAGAGAAGATTGAGTGGTGCGGGTCCGGCGGCGTTAAGGTGAACCGGGATGGCCAGCGCCAACAAAAGTAAAATCAAAATCCGCGCGATTGCTTTGACCAGACTCGCTTGATAGTTCATTGACGCGGACGGACTCTTCAATTTGAAATTTTTTGTTGTTTTCATAGAATGACAATAAGTTAAACCGCCCTGACCGGTCTATGGGGTGTTCACCCCATAAGGAACAAACCGCTGCCATCACAAGTGAGGGGACATCGCACTTGGCAGGCCTAATTGCGAGCAAGATGGAAGTTGTTTTTACAATCAGCCCGGCGATTTGTTTGAAACAAGGCTATCTCTGCACGGCATCCTGTTTCAGAACCCCTGATTAATCTGAGAGATGAACCAATACTGCAATTTCTACTAAAAGCTTTTATCAATGCGCCTGCCCGATAATGATTCGGGCAGGCGACGAGTTAATATTCCGCTTTGATTGAGCTACTGGCTACTTTATCTGGCCGGAGGCGGAGGACATGGAGGTGCCCAACTTCTTGAATTCCTCGGAAAGACTGGTCAATGATTCTTTTACCGGCACCGCGTCTTTAGTCGCCTTTGCGGCAATCTCTTTGACCGCAACCAAACCACCGGCGGTTAAGTCGGTGCTAAGAAATTTCTGCACATCGCGCAGACTGGACATAAACGGCTCGAACGCCGTTTTAGTTTCGTCATATTGCTGGCTGATATGGGCAAAGTTCGCGGCCACTTCATGTTGACGCACTTCGCTGCGATGGCGGATGTCTTCGTTCCGTATTTGAGCCGTTTCTTTGTCCCAATTCTCAAAGTAATCCGCACCTTTGGATTTCATTTCTTTAGCCTGACAGGCCACCGCCAGGGCGGTCGAACCGAGTTCGTTCACCGAGGAGTTGAAGGCATCGAACTGTTTGCGCAGGTCGGGATTCGGATTAGAAACGAGGTCGTTCAATTTAGCCAGCGTCTGATCAATGAGCATGCTGCCTTTAACAATCATATGCGATGACTTGGTCAGCGACTTGGCCGTGCTGGCCGCTTTGTCATTACCGGTGGAGGCGCAGCCGGTGGCAAGCACGACGGCGGCGGTGAGGGTGAATAGGTTGAGTATTAGTTGTTTTGTTTTCATTTTTGTTTGGTTGGTTGCGATGAATTAGTTTTAGATTGCGTCGCTTTATGGAGAACCTTACCCACAGGGCGAAGACTACTCTATGGGGTGTTACCCGAATTGACATTTTACCACGCACCGGCGCACATTCATGGTGAAGTGAGCGGTTACCTAAAGATGCGCTTCACATCGCCATGAAACTTATCCTCCGCTTTTTACTCCGGTTCTTGTTCCGCTTTCGGACTTACGATCTGGCCGCGCTGAATACGCCCGGCCCGGTGCTGTTGATTCCGAACCACACCTCCTGGCTCGACTGGCTGTTTCTCTGGGTCTGTCTGGAGGACGATTGGAAGATGGTCAGCTCCAGCGTCTCGGCCCAGACGAGTTGGTTGCATCGCAAAATCATGATCAACCGTTACTCATTGCCCGTGGATCCGGCTTCGCCTTATGCCGTGAAACGCATGGCCGAGTTTCTTAAAGGCGGCGGACGATTGGTGCTCTTTGCCGAAGGCCGTCTCTCGCGCACCGGCACTTTGATGAAGCTGTTCGATGGCACCGGATTTTTGATTTTCAAAACCAAGGCGCGCGTCATCACCGTTTATCTGCGCGGAGCCAGCCAGTTGCCCTATTCTCCCAATCCGAATGCGAAGAAAATTTTCCCTCAAGTGACCGCGCATTTCAGTGCCGTGCTGACTGCACCCGAATTGGGCGACATCAGCACCGGTCAGGCGCGAACGCGGCTGTCCAACTGGCTCCGCGACCGGATGGTGCGGCAGCAGTTCGAGGTCGAAATGGCTTTCAGCGCGCCGAATGTTTTCGCAGCCGTGGCGGAAACCGCGCGCAAAAAACCAAACCATATTATCCTCGAAGATGCGACCAACCAGACGCTGACTTATCGGAAGCTGATGATTGGCGCGGACGTGTTGGCGCAGGCTTTGCGCAGCACAGTTGCCGGCAGTGAACGCGTCGGGCTTCTATTGCCCAATGTCAACGCCGCACCGGCGGTCATCCTCGCCTTGTGGCAGTTGGGCAAAGTGGCCGCCTTGTTGAACTTCTCCTCCGGCTTGCCCAGCATGTTGGCGTGCGTCGAACTTGCCAAAGTCAAAAACATCATCACCTCGCGGGTTTTTATGGAACGCGTCAAACTAAACGCAGATGAATTTATCAAAGTCGGCATCAATCTCATCTATCTCGAAGACGTGCGTGCCAGCATCAGCGGCTTCCGCAAATTTCTCACGCTCCTCCGGCACGCATTCCATCTGCCATCCTCCATTCTCCATCCTCTGTCCTCTGACTCCACCGCCGTGATAGTTTTCACCAGCGGTTCCGAGGGTGTGCCCAAAGGGGTCGAGCTGACGCACGGAAATCTTCTCGCCAACATCCGCCAAATTCTGGCCGTAACGGATTTGACCGACCACGACCGGGTCTTCAATTGTCTGCCGATCTTTCACAGCTTCGGCCTCACGGTGGGAATGTTCCTGCCGCTGGTGCGCGGGATTTATATTTTCCTTTATCCCTCGCCGTTACATTATCGCATGGTGCCGGCCGTGCTTTACGATCGCGACTGCACGGTGTTTCTCAGCACCAACACTTTCCTGAACGGCTACGCACGCAAAGCGCATCCGTATGATTTCCGCAGTCTCCGGTATCTGTTTGCTGCCGCCGAGAAATTGCAGGAAACCACCGCGCTCACTTGGTCGCAGAAATTCGGCCTGCGTATTCTAGAAGGTTACGGTGCGACCGAGTGTGCCCCGTGCATCAGCGTGAACACGCCGCTCGAACCGCGTTACGGCTCCGTGGGGCGGCTGTTGCCGGGAATGGATTACGAAATCCAGCCGGTCGAAGGCGTGACCGATGGCGGACGACTTTTCGTGCATGGCCCCAATGTGATGAAAGGCTATTTGAACACGGAGGCGAACGCGAAGTTCCAGATGCTCGGTGGCTGGTATGACACCGGCGACATTGTGAGCGTTGATGCCGACGGCTATCTGCACATTCGCGGGCGGGTGAAACGCTTCGCCAAAGTGAGCGGCGAGATGGTGAGCCTTTCGGCGGTGGAAGACGCGCTGGCGGGGGCGTTTCCGCAATATGGTTTGCGCTGTCAAATCGCCATCATCACGCGCCCAGATGAAGGCAAAGGCGAAGCGCTCATCGCCGTGACCAACGAACCGAAGCTGACGCTGGAAGAAATTCGCGCCGCCATCGCTGCCAAGGGCTGGACGAATCTCAGCGCGCCGCGCGAGATCAAAGTGGTTCCGGAAATTCCCAAACTCGGCACCGGCAAGGTGAATTTCCGTGAGCTTCAAACGCTCATTTCCGAGGCAAAAAATAATCCGGTCAAGCGGGGGCAGAATGGTTGAGAGTGACCAGCATCCAAGTTGAGGAAAGTTGCTTGCGGGGCAAAGGCAGTCATTGCTGGCTAGACTAAATTAATTTTTCGGAGTTGGCAATATAGGCGACTGGACGGGCAATCCCTTCAGGTTAGCCAGCGCTTCCAAGATGGTTTTTTGCACCGCTGGATTAGTAAGATTTCCCAAGTGGCCACCCTGCTTGAAAACCGTCAACTGTTCGGGTGGGAACGTGGCGCGCAGCCAAGCCAAATCCTCGTCCTCCAGCAAAAAATCGTTTTGATTGGCGATGATGTGGATGTCAGCGTTGACGCGCAGACCGGTGACATAGGTTCGTAAGTCACCGGCTTTTTCCAGCGCTGCCGCCGTTGGCGAGCCAATGCCCCGGGTTGAATAATAGGGCACAGCAAACTGATCAAAGTAATCCTGGTAAGAATATTGAAGGATTTCCTGGTAAACGGGTGCGCGCCGGAAATTGCGAATAGGTTGGTGCAGGATGCCTTGGTTGTTTCGCCGCTGACTGCTGTAAATAACATCCCGCAGAATAAAGCGATAGGTCAGGCCGATGAGAAACTTGGATTCGATGGCGTCAAAGGGCAGCGTGGTTTGCGGCGTGAGCGTGCTCTTGCTCAAGTCGGCCACTTTCAAAAAGATGTTTTCAAGGTTGTCGGCGCGTTCCGCCACCGGCCAGCCCAACGGCGCGCGGTAAAATTCATCCAGCTTATCCATACCGTGAAGCAGGCGAACCGGGGTGTTGATGGCAATATAGCGGTCAAATTTAACCAACGATAACTCATTGGTCGGGCCGGTGGCCGCGAGATATAAGGCGCTAAGTGCGCCCATGGAGTAACCCATCAGCACCTTGCTGCCCAAGCGGCCGGGATATAGCTGGTTCAAGCGGCGATCAATCTCCGTGAGCGCAACGTGCAAGTCATGACCATCCACCGGCAGATAGGCGGGCAGCGCGGCGGTGGCCGCGTGTTCCATGAACTCGGCATTGAACGGGCTGCTGACCACCACGGCCGAGAAGCCATTTTTGAAAACCAACTCGGCCAGCGCCATGGTGTTTTGTGACAGCCGGTGGCCGCCCAGACCGGGAATGATATAAACGACATTAGCCGCGCCTGGCTGCAACCAATAGGTGAATTTCAAATTATTGCCGGTCGCCGGAATCCGCGCCGAACGGGTCTGACCGTGGTTGGGAAATTCCGGGTCTTGGTAGGTGAAAAAGACGGACTCGATGGTTTCCAGTGAGGCTTTGTCCGGCTTTCCTTTCACCTGAAAATTCGCCACCCGGTTGGCGCGGGCAAAAGTCCACGCGTATTGAATTTCGGAATATGGATCCATTTCAGCCTGACTAAAGCGCACATATTCGCCCACGCTATCCGACAGATTGTTATACATCACCGCATAGGTAAAGTAAGTGTAGGGACCGAGATAGGTTAGCGGATCGCTGGCGTCGAAGTCATAAGGTGCGATATAGATCAGCGGGTTGGCGGCGGTGTCAGCGGCCAGACCGAGCGTATCGCGTTCGTTGCTCGGGCCAAAAATCGGCAGCATGATAAAGCACTGGGGATTCCAGCCCCACTGGCCGAAGGTCTGGCCGAAGTCCGCATCGGATTTGGGAATATGCCACCGGGTGCCCATGTCAAAGATGCCGGCAAGGCCGACGGTGGTGTTGCAGGCGAAGCGATAGGTTTCATCGCGGGCACCGCGCCATTTTCCCTGAAGCAGATTGTTAATCAAGCGGCCGGGATAAGTCAGGTTCCGGCCGAAATTTCCGATGTCCGTGCGAATTGGTTTGATGACGACGAACCGATAGACCCGGCTCGTCGGCTTGATGACGCCGGTCATCACGGCTTTGTTGAAGCCCCACATCGCGCGGTTAAACGGTTCGATGGGATCGGGAACGGATGGGGGAAGAACCACCGGCTCCGCCACCACCGGCTTCGGAACACCACCGGTTGACTCAAGTCCGTGAGCCAGCGGTGAAAAGCACAAGGACAGCACTAGCAACAATCCAATGCGAGTTATCCGGCAGGGTTGGAGGTTCAAGCTGACCGCCGTTCCTGCCGCGCGGCGGCTATCATGCGATCCAAAGCGTCCAAAGCCGACTGCGCGGCGTGTCCCTGCCAACGGCTGGGCGGTGAACTGAGTTTGCCCGCCGACGTTGGCGTATCACCCACCAACAGAATTTTGATGCTGGCGCCGGTGGCTTTCGGCCAATGGATTTGAATTCCGACCGACACTGGTTTGGGCGGCGATGGCGTGGCGGCTATCACCGGTGGGCGGTGAAGACATTTCGGTTCTCGCATAGCTGGAGCTAAACACATAATACCCCTGACTGACATGGGGTGTTCACCCCATGTCAGCATCGCCTTTCATTGTTGGAGGCAAGGCAAGGTGGCGAACCGTCGGCTTAAGCCCAGCGGAATCATCAGTCCCAAGCCGAGCATGAGCAACGTGCTGCCACCATCCGCAACCTGCGACGAACTTCCGCTCGCCACCGGCACATTGATGGTATTGTTGGCCATGGTAATCGCGCCATTCAAGGCCAGCACCCGGCCATTAATGTCAGAGCCGGCCCCCAGCGTAACGGAAGTCTCCGCCAGCAGGCTGCCCACAAATGCAGTGTCCGCTCCTAAGGTCGCGGAACTGCCGATCTCCCAAAAAACATTGGCGGCTTGCGCGCCGTCCGTCAAAACCACCGAACTAGCCGCCGCCCCGGTGAGGGTGGAGCCGGCTTGAATGATAAAGACGGCATTGGGGTCACCCAGACCGTCGAGAGTCAAAGTGCCGGTTAGATATAGGGAACTGGCACTGTTATAGACGCCGGGGGTTAGGGTTTGTCCGCCAAGATTGTAGGCGGCGGCATAAGTGGTGGTAGGCGTGCGGCTGGCCGCGTCACTAATCGCCGTGGCCAAATCGTTGTGGGCGGTCTGCGCGACCGAATTATTGGCTTCGTTTACTCCGTTCAGGGTCAGACTACCCAAGCCGGTAATGGCCGGGGTTGGCGACGAGCCCAGATTCCCGTTAATCGTGGTCGGGCCGGTGATGGTGACGGCAGAACCGGCTAGAATCCCAAATTGTGCGGCCGTGCCAAGGTTCACCGCCATCGGATTTGCCAGGACATCATGACCGGCCAGCGTCACGGCGGCGGCCAGAAGAAATCCCGTCGTCAGTCGTTTGGTGCGATTCGGCACCGATAACATTGCGTTGGTTGTGGCTATATTTTTCTTGTTTGTATATTTCATTAGGCTGACACGTTAGTTGGGCTGCCTTGGGAAAGATATGGGGTGTTATGCTCTCCCACCGGAGGGCAAGAGACTATTAGCCGACGAACGCGAACTTAACTCCAGAACCCTTTTTGAATTGTGAGTTGGTTCAGTCTGCCGCCGGCGGGTGGTGCAGCACGCGATGCACGGTTTCGCCCAGTGTTCGGATGGTGCTGGGTTTGTTCAACAATTCGCGGAAGCCGAGCGCCCGCAACTTCTCTGCGGTAATTAATCCGCTGAAGCCGGTCGTCAGGATAATGGGCAGGTCGGGTTGGATTTTCAGCAACTGGCCGCCGAGTTTGATGCCATCCATAATCGGCATGGCCAGATCGGTGATGACCAAATCAAACGGCTTGGTCTGGGCGCGGACGATGGCAACCGCCGCCATCACGCTGTTAGTGGTGGTCACGGTGTAACCCAGTTGGTCCAGAATCTGTTTTCCCATCTGGGTCAGCGCTTCTTCGTCGTCCACCAACAAGATGCGTTCGCCATGACCGCGGGGAATAAGCTTGGTTTCAATGGCGGCTGCCACCGGCTCGGTGGTAAACACCGGGAAATACAAATGAAAAGCGGTTCCCACGCCCAGCTCGCTGTAAACGGAGATGCCACCGTCATGGGTTTTCATGATGCCATGCACCACCGACAGGCCGAGACCGGTGCCTTCGCCCTGAGCTTTGGTGGTGAAAAACGGTTCAAAAATATGTTCCAGCGTGGCGTGATCCATGCCGCAGCCCGTGTCGCTGACAGATAGTTGCACATACCGCCCCGGATGCAGGTCGGGATTTTTATTAACCACGTTTTCATCCACGTCCAGCACACCCATTTCAACTTTCAAGGTGCCGGGCTTATCGCGCATGGCGTGCCAGGCGTTGGTGCCGAGATTCATGATTACCTGATGGATGGCTGAGGCATCGGCCAGCACGGTGGGCGTCTCGGTCAATTCCGTTATGATGCGGATGTTGGCCGGCAAGCTGGCCCGCAATAATTTCAACGCCTCCAAAACCACATGGTTCAATTTAATCAGTTTGCGTTCCGGATTGTTCTGGCGGCTGAAGGTGAGTATCTGCCTCACCAGATCCACCGCCCGGTCGCTGGCCTTGGCGATTTGCTCCAGATAGTCCTGCAAATCGGGATTCTTGGCGGCAGCCAACTTGGCCAGATCGAGATAGCCCATGATGCAGGCAAGGATGTTATTGAAATCATGGGCGATGCCACCGGCGAGCTGGCCGATGGATTCCATCTTTTGCGCCTGATTGATGCGGGCTTCGAGCCGCATTTCCCGCGTCACGTCGCGCTTGACGGCCACATAGTTGACAATGGTGCCACCGGCATCCCGCACCGGTGAAATCGTGGCGTCCTCATCGAACAGGGTTCCGTCCTTTCGCTGGTTGATGAAATGGCCGCGCCAAGTTTCCCCGCGCTGGATGGTGGCCCACAACCGGCGGTAAAATTCCGCATCATGCTTGCCGCTCTTGAGCACATTGGGATTTAGGCCGATGGCCTCTGCAACGGTGTAGCCGGTGGTTTTGGCAAAGGCCGGATTGGCATAAAGAATTATGCCCTGCGGATCGGTAATCACGATGGCTTCCGCTGCCTGTTCCACCGCCGTCGCCAATCGGGCATGGGATTCCTCCGCCTGCTTGCGCTGGGTGATGTCCAAATACGTTCCAAGTATGCCGATGATTTCGCCGGTGGTGTCGCGCAGCGGGAGCTTGCTCGAAAGCAGCGTGATGGTTTTACCGGCGGGGGTTGTCTGTGATTCTTCGATGAGCAACTTGGGTTGCCCGCTCGCAATGACCTCGCGGTCATCGCGGCGATAACCTTCCGCCTGTGCCGTCCATATCAATTGGTTGTCATTTTTTCCAATGATGTCCTTCGGATCGGCAAATCCGGCATCGCGGGCGAAGACCGTGTTGCAGCCCAGATAAACCAAATTCTTGTCCTTCC
>Ga0364860_11071_pt1 | contig 11268 bp, 9 predicted proteins | sample ExccelAu500001D4_FD_206916 | JGI IMG/M metagenome (GOLD analysis project Ga0364860, IMG submission 206916) | Enriched cells from Trout Bog Lake Hypolimnion, Wisconsin, USA - BchlTB.Aug20.5000.01 .D4 | ecosystem: Environmental > Aquatic > Freshwater > Lake > Hypolimnion/Profundal zone | place: USA... | reverse complement strand
TCCTGATGGAAAAGAGATCCATTTAAAACTAATGCCCAATCCATCCCACCTGGAAGCAGTTGACCCGGTTGTACTGGGTTTTGCACGTGCCAAGGCAGATGTAATGCATAAAAGTGCTTTTGATAAGATATTGCCCATTTTAATTCATGGGGATGCATCTGTTGCCGGACAGGGTATTGTCTATGAAGTATTACAGATGTGTAAACTCAGAGGCTATTATACGGGGGGCACGCTGCACTTTGTCATTAATAATCAAATTGGCTTTACCACCGATTTTGATGATGCCCGCAGTGCAGATTACTGTACTTCAGTAGCTGCCATGGTGCAGGCACCTGTATTTCATGTAAATGGTGATGATGCAGAAGCGGTGGTGAAATGTTCGGAAATAGCTACCCGATACCGCCAGCAATTCAATTCTGATATTTTTATAGATATGGTCTGTTACCGCAGGCATGGCCATAATGAAGGGGATGATCCCAAATATACGCAGCCGCAGTTATACGGACTGATTGAAAAACACCAGAACCCCAGAGAAGCCTATACCAATTTCTTACTGGATAATGGTGAAGCCGATGCAAAGGAACTGGCCAAGGAAATGGAAAAGAAGTTCTGGGCAGATTTACAGGAAAGGCTGGATGAAGTAAAGCAACGCCCGCTTCCTTATAAATACCAGGCTCCAGAACTTGCCTGGAAAAGTTTAAGAAGGGCAACTGCTGAGGATTTTGATGCTTCTCCTGTTACTGCTATTCCTGAAACGGAAATACGCAGGCTGTTTAAAGGTATTATGACCTGGCCGTCTGATTTTAAACCATTAAAAAAAGTAGAAAAACTGCTACAGGAAAAAATAAAACTCCTGGAAGTGGAACAGAAAATTGATTGGGCTACTGGTGAATTATTAGGGTATGCTTCTATTATTACAGAACAGAAGATTGTGCGTATGAGCGGGCAGGATGTTAAAAGGGGTACTTTTTCACATCGCCATGCTATTTTAAGAGACGAAGAAACCAACAGGGGTTATAACCGTTTAAAAGGCTTACAGGAAACACAGGAAAAGTTCCGGATCTATAATTCTTTATTAAGTGAATATGCGGTATTGGGCTTTGAATACGGATATGCACTGGCTAATCCGGATTCTTTAGTGATATGGGAAGCGCAGTTTGGTGATTTCAGTAATGGGGCACAGACCATGATCGACCAGTTTATTGCTGCCGGGGAACAGAAATGGAACCGTATGAATGGATTGGTAATGTTGTTACCACATGGGTATGAAGGCCAGGGGCCTGAACACAGCAGTGCCCGTATGGAACGGTTTTTACAGTTATGTGCTGAGTTGAATTTAATTATTACCAATATCACTACTTCTGCCAATTTATTTCATGTGATGCGCAGGCAGGTAGCCTGGCCATTCCGTAAACCACTGATCAACTTTTCTCCAAAAGCATACCTGAGGTATCCGGGAAGTTATAGTCCGTTGAGCGATTTTACCAATGGAGGATTTAAGGAAGTGTTGGATGATCCGTTTATAACAGATGCAGAAACAGTAAAAAAAGTATTGTTCTGTACCGGTAAACTCTATTTTGAACTGGCAGAAAAACAACTGAAAGAAAATAACCAAAATATTGCTATTGTACGTGTAGAGCAATTATACCCGCTTCCGCAGAAACAGCTGGATGCCTTGTATAAAAAATACCATAAAGCCACCTGGTTCTGGGTACAGGAAGAACCCCTGAATATGGGTGCAGCTTCTTTCCTTAAAATGAATGTACAGGGCATTAATTTTGGTGTGATCAGCAGGAATGCCAGTGCGGCCACTGCAACAGGTTATGCCAAAGTGCACGCTCAGGAACAGAAAGAAATCATTGAAACAGCTTTTAATATTTAAAGTATTATATAATTAATTAAAAAAGTCTCCTCAGGGAGCTTAAAGGATTATGATCGATGTTAAAGTTCCATCAGTAGGTGAATCCATTAATGAAGTTACTTTATTAAAGTGGACCAAAAAGACAGGTGATTATGTTGAACTGGATGAAGTAATTGCCGAACTGGAAAGTGAAAAAGCCACTTTTGAAGTAAATGCTGAAAAAGCAGGTATTCTAAAAACAATGGCAACTGAAGGTGATACCATACTCATCGGTTCTGTATTTGCCAGCATTGATGAAACAGCCGAAAAACCAGCAGTTGCAGTAAAAGAAGCAGTACCTTCCAAACCAGCACCAGCTGTTGCTAAGAATACTGCACCCGTTACTGCAGTTTCTAATGATATTAAAGCAAGTCCGGTTGCCGCTGCCATTATTGCAGATAAAAAAGTTGATACCGCCTCTATTTCCCCTTCGGGTTTCGGAGGTAAGATCATGAAACATGATGTACTGGATGCCCTGAATAACCCTGGTAAAAAATCCTTTGCCGGTGTTGAATTATTCAGTCGCAATGTTAGAAAAGAAAGAATGAGTAATCTGCGTAAAACGATCAGTCGCAGATTAGTGGAATCTAAAAACACCACAGCCATGCTCACCACTTTTAATGAAGTGGATATGGGCAATATTATGGACACCCGTAAAAAGTATAAGGATAAATTTAAAGAGCTGCATGGTGTAAACCTGGGGTTCATGAGCTTTTTTACCAAAGCCTGTGCCATTGCGTTGAGTGAATGGCCCAGTGTAAATGCTTACCTGGATGGCGATGAACTGGTTTACCATGATTATGCAGATATCAGTATTGCAGTGAGTACCCCAAGGGGATTAACGGTACCGGTAATACGCAATGTGGAAAGCCTGAGTATGGCAGATATTGAAAAGAAAGTAGTGGAGCTGGCCACAAAAGCACGTGATAGTAAACTTACAGCCGAAGAATTAACTGGTGGTACTTTTACCATTACCAATGGTGGTGTATTCGGCAGCCTGATGAGCACCCCCATTATCAATATCCCGCAGAGTGCTATATTGGGTATGCATAAAATACAGGACAGGCCCATGGCGGTTAACGGTAAAGTAGAAGTGAGGCCCATGATGTATCTGGCATTGAGCTATGACCACCGCATTATTAATGGCAGGGAAAGCGTAAGTTTTTTGGTAAGGGTAAAGGAATTACTGGAAAAGCCCGAATTACTGTTAATTGGCAAAGACCCTGTAAAAGCGTTACTGGAATTATAGTACCGATATTACCCGGATAAGAAGTTTTATATTTGAGCTGCAATTTATTTGCAGCTTTTTATTGTTTAAATGTTTCCGATCAGGGCTTATGCGTTTTCAAAGTTATTTTAATACTGCTGTGCTCATCATAAAATCTTACAAAGGAAATATACCGCTGGTGCATTTTCTGAAGCAGTATTTTGCATTGCATAAAAAGCATGGGTCCAGGGACAGGAAACTGATCTCCCATCTCTGTTATTGTTATTACAGATTAGGGCATGCCTGTAAAAATATACCGGTAGAGGAAAGATTAAAACTGGCCTTGTTTGTCTGTAATGAGCAGGCGGGCGACTGGCAGCTATTGTTTGATCAGTCCTGGCTGGATCAATGGAAGGAAAGATTAAGGGAAAGAATGGCATTTGTAAGCTCAATATACCCCTCTTTTACAACTGAAACTATATTTCCATTTACTTCAGAATTGAGTCCTTCTGTTGAATCTTTATCCTTTTCATTATCGCATCTGGTGCAGCCCCATTTATTTCTGAGAATCAGGCCCGGATTTGCTATTGTGGTTAAAAATAAACTAACCGAAGCTGGAATAGGCTTTCAATCAATAGGAGATGACTGCCTGGCATTACCCAATGGCAGTAAAACAGATGCTGTATTGGAATTGGATAAGGAAGCAGTAGTGCAGGATTATTCTTCTCAAAGAATTGGGGAATTGTTGGAAGTCTTTAGCCGGGAGTCAGGAGTTCAAAGTCCAGAATCTGGAGTCAGGAGTAAGGAATCCTCCCCTTTACGGGTTTGGGATTGTTGTACAGCCAGTGGGGGTAAATCTATTTTAATGGCCGATTGTTTTGATCAGATGGATTTGGTTGTTAGTGACATCCGAAAATCTATACTGGAAAACTTAAAAGAACGTTTCTATAAAGCGGGTATTAAAAACTACCGTTCCTGCATTGCAGACCTTTCAATTCCAGCTTCACCTGCAAACCCAATAGCAAAGATTATCAGTAATCAACCTTTTGATCTGATTCTCTGCGATGCCCCCTGTACGGGTAGTGGAACCTGGGGCCGTACCCCGGAGTCCCTGTATTTTTTCAGCCAGGATAAAATAGCAGACTATGCAGCATTACAGCGTAAAATCATCAGCAATACGATACTGCACCTGAAAAAAGGCGGTTATTTTTTATACAGTACCTGTTCTGTATTTACAGCAGAAAATGAAGCTAATGTTGATTTTATACTGGAGCAATTCCAGTTAACTTTAATCCGGCAGGAACTCTTTACCGGTTACCCGCAACAGGCAGATACCTTATTTGCTGCATTATTTAAGAAAGGCTGATAGCACCTCTTTTAATGATACCACCTCCAATTACATCATTTCCTTCATAAAAAACAGCACTCTGCCCTGGAGCTATGGATTTTACATTTTCCTGAAAATGAGCACGGATCCCATCTTCTGTAGTATATAAATTACTGGAAGCACCCCGGTCCTTATACCGGATCTTGGTAATAGCTTCCATGCCATCGGTAATCCCGTCATATTTACCCCAGTTAACTCGGGAAATAAATACGCTGTTTTGCTCCAGGTCTTTTTCTTCCCCCAGCACCACGGTATTGGTTTCCGGATCAATTGCCGCCACATACGCAGGTTTACCCAATGCAATTTCCAGTCCTTTGCGTTGCCCAACAGTATAAAAAGGGTAGCCCTTATGATGGCCCAGTTTCTTGCCATGTATATCTACAAACCAACCACCATTTACTTTTTCTTCCAGTCCTGCTACCCGGCGTTTTAAAAACCCCCGGTAATCATTATCCGGCACAAAACAGATTTCATAGCTTTCGCTTTTCTTTGCCAGTTCGGGGTAGCCCATGTCATGTGCCATTTGCCTGATGGCAGTTTTGCGGTATTTACCCAGGGGCAAAATGGTACGGCTCAGCAGTTCCTGATCCAGCCCCCACAGTACATAACTCTGGTCCTTGGTTTCATCAAGCCCCTTACTGATTACGTAACGGCCATTCTCATGTTTACGCACTTCTGCATAATGCCCGGTGGCTATAAATTCACAATCCAGGGCATTGGCCCTTTTTAACAAAGCCCTCCATTTTATATGTGTATTACACATTACACAGGGGTTAGGAGTGCGGCCAGCCAGGTATTCTTCCACAAAGTTCTCAATCACAAAATCGCCAAACTCTTCCCGTATATCCAATATAAAATGCGGAAATCCATTGTTTACAGCTGCCTGACGTGCATCATTAAATGAGTCCAGGTTACAGCAGCCCGTTTCCTTACTGCTACTGCCGCTGCTGGCATAATCCCATGTTTTCATGGTAATACCCACTACTTCATACCCCTCATTATGCAGCATTAAAGCCGTTACGGTACTATCAATACCGCCACTCATTGCTACTAAAACTTTCCCTTTACGGCTCATATTATTCCTTTAAAATAAACGGCAAAGGTAGTTTTAATAGTCAAGCTCCGGTAAAACTGCCAATCTGCTGTATTTGCGATAGCAGGAATTTTTATTATTTCAGTCGGTTGAAAATCAGCTATATTCAAAAAAAGGGTGTTTTTCTCTTCAGATTTTAGAAATGTTTTTCCTAATTTTCATGAATAATTTATTATCAGATTAAAACATTAAAACTTTTTTATGATTAAGCTTCAGGTAATTGGCAACCTTGGTAAAGATGCCATCGTAAACAATGTGAACGGGAAAAATGTGATCAATTTCAATGTAGCACACACAGAGCGTTTTAAAGATGCACAGGGCAACCAAAAAGATAAAACCATCTGGGTGGAGTGTGCCTACTGGACAGACCGCACTGCAATTGCCCCTTATTTAAAAAGAGGGACACAGGTTTTTGTGGAAGGTTCTCCGGATGTAAGGAGCTATACTACACAGGATGGCAAACAGGGTGCCTCACTTTCCCTCCGGATCAGTAATGTACAGTTATTGGGTTCTAAAACCAATGAAGGCGGTGCAACGGCACAAAGCACCGGATATTCCGGCGGAAGTTCCTATACACCGGCACCTCAGCAGCATCAGCCCGATGCAGGTGCCAATGAAATAACACAGCCATTGGATGATTTACCGTTTTAGGGAGAAAAGAGTAGTTGGATAGTTAATAATAACAGGGTTTATGAATGTAAAAGTTTATAAACCCTGTTTAATTGTAAAACCGATTGCTATCTTTTATTCAAAAAATAAAGTAAATTTTAATGAGGGACTGAATTGTTTAAAGAAATCATTAAAATAAAACTCAGGTTCCAGTAAAGTGTTTTTTGTCTGTAAGCCGGGTAAAGAGAATTTGAAAGTATTTTTATTAAACCAGTTTCCATTTCTGTTGATAAGGTAGCCAATACTTGCATTTTGATACATCAGGCTGAAATTTTTAGTCCGGTAATCTTTAAATTCTGAATGAAATTTAAAACTGATAAAATCATTTCTGTCAACAATACTGTTATTATTAGCATCCCGGGAAAAGAAAAAGTAAGGTTCCCAAAATAAAGAGAAAGATTTCTTTTCAAAAGACCTGGTATTTGTTTGAAAAATAGAATAACCAATACCTGCTGAAGGAGCCCAGCCACCCCTCACATATTGAATACCCACCTGTACATAAGGATCAAATCCGGAACTTCTGCCCCATACCAGGTAATTTAATTTCTTAGGCTCTAAACGAGCTTTGTTTTCTACGTTATATGCAGCATAATACCGGCCACTCTCCCAAACAGGGCCATCAGATTTAAATTGTTTTTCCAGATCTTTTATAAGTAATTCCTTTACTGCATTACTGAATGTATTCTCAGGATAGCTATTGATATCGCTGATATTATTTACTATAAAAGTAATGAAACAGGGAAAAGCCGCTTTTGCTTTTACATTGCCCGATTGAATAAAAAGTTTAATACGCAAGGTATCCTGGTCCACTTTTAATTGTAATAATTCATTTTGTTTATAAGCATAATAATTTGCAGAAGGCTGGTGTTCGGTAATTCTTATTCTAACATCATTTTTCAATAAAATATAATCCACCCTTTTAACTGCAAGCTCTTTGTTTAAAGAATCTTTGAAGGGTTGTAAATCCAACCATACTTTTTTTACAAGAGAATCGATATTGGGTAATTGCTTTATTTGAAAAATACTATTCATTTCTAAAGTCATCCTGTTTCCTTTCGGAAAATAAAAGACAAAATTATCGTATAAACTACCCGGTTTAGGAGTATTAAACGTCAGCTCAGCATTACTTATACTAACAACAGGTTCCTGTGCAGGCAATACTTTAGTAATACCTGTTAATAACAGGAGCAGGAGGAGGTTTTTTTTCATATTTTACTATTAATTTGATTAAGGGTTTTCAGTAGTGTTAATCTGTGAATTATATTTTCTGAATCGTAAAAGATTGTTTTTCATTTGACTTTCAGGTTCCGGATTCAATTTTAATGATTCCATCATAATTTCTCCCAGGCTTAAATTTTTATTTACTGCGATAACCTGAGGCCGTGGTGCATTTAATTCATTTATATGTACAATTCTTAATTTATTTCTGAAGGGTGTATTTATTGTAATAGCCTGCCTGGTGCTGTCTTTAAACTCAGGTATAACAAGAGAATTAAACTGTGGAGTTTCTGTTTTTACAGTAGAATTTGAATCTTTTTTTTTCTGATAGTAGACTGATTGAAGTTGAATATTCAGGTACTGCAATTGTTACTTTTTTTATGGATTTAATGGGAGTAGGCAGAAATGCAATTTTATTAGTTAATGCAGGATGTACAGTAATTAAATTCTTATCAGATTCAATTTTTTTAGTTGCTATGGTTATAGGGATTTGTTGATGTGGAGACTTGTTAGTACGAATAGCTATGCTGCAAATCAGTATTAAAAAAATAGCGGCAGCCCATAAGGCCATTACTTTCTTATTCTTTTTCTGAGGCTGCAATTTTCTTTCCAGTTGTTTCCAGCTCTGCTCTGCAGAGAAAAAGATTGATTCGGGAATTTCTTCTAAGCCGTTTATCTTTTCCTGGATAATATTATCTTGTATTGCTCTTTTCATGAAATTCATTTCTATTTAAAATCAGTTGTTGTAACAGGTGTTTTGCTTTGCTTAATTGCGATTTGCTGGTCCCTGCTGAAATTCCAAGCATTTCAGCAATTTCATTATGATTGAATCCCTCTATTACAAATAAATTAAAAACTGTTCTGTATCCTATCGGTATTTGTGTAATTAACAGGAATATTTCATCTGCACTTAATTTTTCTATAATTCCTTCCTCCACCGAAATATCCTCTGTAAATGCTATGGCATTACTCAGTATGTTATTCTTTTTTCTTATTTCCTGCAAACATTCATTCAGTATAATTTTTTTCATCCATCCCACTGTTGCCGGTTCATTTAGAAAAGTAAAATCAGTTAATCCTCTGAATATTTTTAAGAACCCATTTTGTAATATTTCTTCAGCTTGTTCATTTGATTTAAGATAGCGTCTGCAATACAAAAACATTTGCACAGCAAAACGGTCATAAAAATATTTTTGAGCAGTAATACTGCCTTTTCGGCATTCTTTTAACAATTGAATAAATTCCATGCTGTTCTGATAACGTTCTGTTAAGTTAAATGCAAGTTTGTAAGGAAAGGTTGCCTGAATCCAAATTATTTTAATGGTATATTAATTAGGACAGATTTTATAGGAAGTTTTTCGGGGGTAAAAAGCTATTCCGCACTGGATAGTAAAAGGGGAGCCTCTTTTACTATCCAGTGCGGAATAGCAATGAAAAGTTATAGATATAAAATCTATAAAGGGTTAATACCGTTACAAAGCTATGGATATTCAGGCTGGAGTTCCTATACACCTGCATAGCAGCATCAGCCAGATGATGCGTTCAATGAAATAATACAACTAATACCAAATCACATTCGATTTCCCGTTCGGGCTATTGAAATCCTCAGACATTAATAGTTTGTTGGTGCGGCTATCATACAGTTTAACCCAGTCAACACTTCCTGAACCTTTAAACCCAATATCAATTGCATTGAGTTGACCAACCTGGTAACCAGTATATGTAAAACTTTTAACAAGGGTGCCATTAATATAGGTGGAGAGCACCCCATTGTCCGATTGTAAAGAAACCGTTGTAAAATCATTAAAAAGATGTTGTAATTCTGTTGTATTCGTTATTTCAGTATGCATTAATCCTAGATGATTAAATTGTGGCCGGTTCGCTCCGTTATAAATCACTCTGGCTGTGTCTCCACTTCCCAGTAAATAAAGGCCGGCATCATAATCTGAAATAGCATTTGGGCCAATTGCAGGATTTTTAAGACTTACTACGAAATTAACTTCATCAGCATTAACCACTCTGCATGATGGGATTACTAAACGTATATTTGTAGAGTTGGTGGCGCTACCGATAAATGGTGTATTTAAAATCTGAGCAATGCCATTGGATATAAATGTAGAATCAGGAACATAGTTTACGATACTGCCGTTAAGGTCATAGTCACCCACCCAAACGCCTGTTCCAGTGCAAATAGGTGCTAAAACAATAATTTTTACAGTATCAACTGCTGTATTTCCATAACTGTTAGTCGCCTGAAACTGGAAAACATAAGTACCGGCTATTAACCCCCCTACTATAGTAGTTGGAGCGTTTTTAGTGCTGAACAAAGGCATATTTGGCCCTGAAATAAGCACCCATTGAAAGGTTATATTTGTGTTTTGAGCAGCCTTAATTGTTCCAGTTAATGTATCAGTGGCTAATGGCAATTGAACATAAATACTTGAAATACTTGCTTTTGCAGTGATGGAAGTATCCGGAGCAACCTTTTGGCAACCTGTAAAAAATATAAATGATATTAACGCAGCATTTAAAAGGACAAACAAGGTTTTCATAGGATTATAAATTTAATTACGATTTTATGAGTAGTTAATAATCAAAGTTAAAACCATTTATATTACAATCAAAATTTTTCTAATAACATCATATCTGATTTCTGGTTTTATTTTAATTGAGCCATTTTTAATATATTTAATCCTTAACCCTTATTCAGATTCTCCTGTCCATGCAAAATTTGTATTTTATTATAATATTTATTAGTTTTGTTCTCAGTCTTTTTACTAAAAAAACGAATAAAAAAGAGCGGTACCTGAAGGTATTTTCGTATTTTTTACTGATGACGCTGATTGTTGAAGGTATTGGGACTTATATTTCTACACAGAAACATAATAACAATCAGATATTATACAATCTCTTTGAAGTTATTGAATTTATATTTTATATATGGATGGTTCGTGGTTTTCTTATTAACAAAAAAGTCAGGAAATTGATATTGTTGACTATTTGTTTTTTTCCAATAATACAGTTGGCAAATATCTTTTTCTTTCAGGGGAAAAGTGGTGTTCCAACCATAACTTATTCTCTTAGTTATTTAGTAATTGTGGCCTGTTGTATTTATTATTTTTATGAATTATTTTTACTCACGCATTCAGTAAAGCTACTGAAAGAACCCGCATTCTGGATCTGCACCGGGTTGTTGTTTTTCTACAGTTTTTCGTTCCCTTTTTTTGGATTCAGCAATTTTATTAGCAAATTGCCGAATAAGTATATTTATTATTTGTGGACTGTATTAAATTATGCCAATATATTTTTGTACACGATATTCGGGATAGCTTTTACATGCAGAATCAGGAGGCCGAAACTATTTTTTACTAAAATATTCTGACAAAAAGGAAAAATTGCTGCATTATTTGAGTCAAAAGTTATTCACAGGTGCTATATGATAATTATTCTTTATTGTACTATGCTGCATTCCTGTAAAACTTAATTCTGTAAAGGATTTCAGCCCTACAGGCTCCCTACCTGATTCGTACTTTATAGGGGGCAAGTCCACCAATTGGTGGACTTGCCCCGAACAAGGTCAGAACGAGGTAGGGAGCTGGTAGGGGGAAAGTAAGGTTCTGCATTTATTTACGTATACTGCAATCATCAGCAACAGATAAAATAAAGATATAGCACCCCTTTAAAGGGTACTATATCTGAGCTATATTATTGCTATATGAGTGCTACATCTGTGCATTATCTCAGAAAATAGATCATTTCGTATTCTCATATATTTTAACCATTTCTTCCACTTC
>Ga0364860_11069_pt1 | contig 11282 bp, 5 predicted proteins | sample ExccelAu500001D4_FD_206916 | JGI IMG/M metagenome (GOLD analysis project Ga0364860, IMG submission 206916) | Enriched cells from Trout Bog Lake Hypolimnion, Wisconsin, USA - BchlTB.Aug20.5000.01 .D4 | ecosystem: Environmental > Aquatic > Freshwater > Lake > Hypolimnion/Profundal zone | place: USA... | reverse complement strand
GGCTTTACCGGAATTTGCGGTCTTAAAAAGGATGTTTGCAGATTGCGGCTTAGCGCCTCCGCGTGAGATTTTTCTATGACATTCTATTTTGTTTATTTGGCATTACCGGAATTTGCGGTCTTAAAAAGGATCTTTACATATTGCGGCTTAGCGCCTCCGCGCGGTCCTTTCTATATATATATATATTTTATAATTTATATATGGAACAAAAATCATAGCCCACGGTTTCAACCGTGGGACAGAACAAAAGAGGGGCATCTAATCGTTTCAACGGTTTATTGTTATAAGTTCAGAACTTCTTACCAATCGCAGCCTGGAATGCGGTATTTAGGATAAGAAACGCGACGAAGTTGAGTACCTTGATGATGCAAATCCCCCCTTGCCACACGGGTTTTGTGGGTTAGCGAAGGGGGCAGTGGCTATGTCATTTAGTTGTGAAAGCCCGACATGGCTTTAATGTGAGTAACTGGTGGCAAAACCACCGGTAAAATCTGATGTCAATCCCGACCACGAAGTCGGTCGTATGTAGATTTTGAAATGCGGATAATCCTTACCTGAACGACATCTTCCCTGCCCCCTTCGCTCACGCACACGCCTTAGGGTTAGCCGGAATTTGCTATATCAGGTTTCTTCATCACTTTATCATATTAAGGCTTTTGTTTGTGTTTTATCGGGCATGATCAATAAAGTAATGTTATCCAAGAGTGCCATGGCCACTTAAGCTATATGGATGCAAGCATGTGGGCTCCCAGATTATAGCTATACGGTTTTTTCTTCAATGACCAATTCCCCTCGTAATTCTTAACTTCGCGCCAATGATTACGCCCGCCTCTGTACAGGAAATAATGAACCGCGCCGACATTGTGGATGTGGTAGGGCAATTTGTGCGGCTCAAAAAACGGGGCAGCAGCTATATTGCCAACTGCCCGTTTCATAATGAGAAAACGCCGTCGTTCAATGTGTCGCCGGCAAAGGGGATCTATAAATGTTTCGGGTGCGGCAAGGCGGGTAATGTAGTGACCTTTATACAGGAGCACGAGAAGCTGAGCTACCCGGAGGCGATGCGCTGGCTGGCCGACTACTATAAGATTACCATTGAGGAAACGGAGCGGAGCCCCGAGCAGCAGCACAAACAACTGGCTGAGGAAGGGCTGCGGATACTTAATGAATTTGCGGCTACGTGGTTTCATGATACTTTGCTGAATAATGAGGAGGGCCAGTTGATAGGCCTATCTTACTTCAAGCAGAGGGGGTTCAGGAAGGAGATTATTGAGCGGTTCAGGCTGGGGTATAACCCGGAGAAGAGAGATGCCTTTTACCAGGCTGCTCTTGCCAAAGGTTATCAAAACGAGATACTGGCGCGTGCTGGTCTTGCTAAAGATCGTAACGGCAGTTATCAAGATGTATATCACGGACGTGTGATCTTCCCGATACAGGGTATGACGGGCAGGATACTTGGCTTTGGGGCGCGCATACTAAAAAGCAATGAGAAGGCACCAAAGTATATCAACAGTCCGGAGAACGAACTGTATGTAAAGAGCAAGGTGCTGTATGGCATGTACCAGAGCCGGCAAGCCATAAGCAAGCAGGACGAATGCCTGCTGGTGGAGGGCTATACGGATGTGATATCGCTGCACCAGGGCGGGGTGGAGAATGTGGTATCGAGCAGCGGAACATCGCTTACCGAAGACCAGTTGCGGCTGATAGGCCAGCTTACCAAAAACCTGACTATCCTTTATGATGGCGACTCTGCTGGCATAAAGGCGGCGCTGCGCGGACTGGATATGGCGCTGGGACAGAGCTTTAATGTGCAACTGGTGCTGCTGCCCGATGGGGAGGACCCCGACAGCTATGTGCAGAAGGCGGGAGCGGCAAAGTTTCATGAATATATAAAGGGCCACAAGCAGGATGTGATCAGCTTCAGGCTGCAGGTGGGGCTGAGTGAAGCAGGTGAAGACCCGGTGAAGCGATCGAAACTGGTAAATGAGATTGCGGAGAGCATAAGCAAGATCAATAAGGCGGAAGATTTTTCGCTGCAGAGCCACTATACCCGTGAGGCCGCCCGCAAGCTGAAGGTGGATGAAACAGGGCTGGTGAACCTGATAAACAAATACATCAGAGACCGGATTGAGAACGACCAGAAGCATGTGCGCCGCGACGAGGTGATGCCTCACCCCGAACACCAGCAAGGTGAACCTGAACAGGAACTTAAAGTACCCGACAAAGACGAGCAGCAGGAATGGCAGTTGCTGCGGATACTGATAGAATACGGACACCTGCCTTATGAGGGCTACGAGAGTGTGGCAAAACTGATAGAAGACCGCATAGGCCCCGACCTGATAAAGGAGCCTCTGGTGCAGCGGCTGTTTATGGAGTACTTCAGTCATTATGCCCACTTCGGGAATGTGCCTGAGCTGCATTTTTTCATTAATTACTCGGAGCAGTCTATCCGTGATATTATGGCATCGTTACTGCACCCCAGGCAGGAAATAAGCACCCGGTGGAAGGAGAAATATGGTATAGAATCGCCCACAGGTGCTATGACCTATGTGAATGATGTAGACAGTACGATGTCGTACTTTGAGTTGAAGAAAATCCTCCTCATACAGGAAAGGCTGACTACCATGCTGAATGAAGAAAAAGACCCGATAGCCCAGCAGGTGATGCAGGAAAAATTTTTGAAGCTGCGGGTAATGGAACGGGATATATTAAAGCGGCACCGGCAGGTGGTTTTTAAATCGAGTAAGTATAAGTGAAGAGCATATTTTCGAACTCTTCGATGCTCCGTCAGGCGCAACCACTTTGTAGAAATTCCAATCGCAAATAAAGTTATTCTTATTCTGCGTGAGGGCCATTAATCATCTTCCATGCTGTGTCCTACAGGATAGTTGAAATAGGGAGGATTATCGCGGATAAAATGATATTTCCATTTGGGATTTTTGTTTTGCAATTCCTCCTTAAAGGGCCGGGGCTTGTTCCAGTTTTTGGTTATATCCTGCGGGCGGACAATGCGCTGCGGGGCAGGTTCGTAATCAGCAGGTTCCTGTGCGGTTTCGGAATGGCCTGCGGTGATGTAGGGTAAAAGCTGGTAGACACATACAGTATTGCCATGAATCAGGTCAGCGCCCCTTGATGCGGAAGTGATTAAATGGTAAACAGCTAAATGTTCTTTACCAGCCTGCTGTATATCTGCAGCGGATGGGCCTGAGTAATAAAGGGTATTTCCACTTCCTGAGGTTGTGGCTACAAAGTGACTCTTTTCAATCACCTTATGGGTATGCGAGGGGCCATCCATATAATCATTGCGCCATATATTGCGGTAGTGGTCCCGGGTCAGGTATTTAGGGTGCATAAATACCCACCAGTCTTCGGGGCAGGTATAATCGCTACCAGTCCAGTCGGTTGCGGGAGAGAGTGGCGCCCAGCCGCACAGTTTATCGTCCCAGCGCCATGCCACCCAGCCGGGGCCCCACTCGTAGCCAGGCACCCATATCCAGCCATAATAGTCGTTGTAGGTCCAGCGGCCATAATGGAAGCAGGCCCAGCCCCAGGCGTAACCCGATACCCATGTGTTGCCATCCTGGGTCATTACCCAGCGGCCATTGGTGAAGTAAGGGCGGAAGTCATCGTTCACATTGGGCAGCCACACAAAGCCCAGACGGGTATCATTGATCCACTGGCCGTAGGGTGAAAGGGCATCAAAAAACTCCTGGCTGTTTACATTTGGGCCGCTCTGCGCTTGTGATGCCGGTGGAGTGATTAACAACAAGAACAGGAGCAGAAAAGAAAATACTGAAAACCTTAACCTACTACTATGTTTTGAAAACATGTTCAAAATTACCAGTCAATTATGCTCATCTGCATGACAATTATCAACAACGGAACTAATCTTCGTCAATGACATTATTAAAATAAATTCCGAAATTTGAATAAAATCAGATGTTATGTACCAGCAAAATAAAGAACCGGAAATAAAACCAGCGCCACACAATCCTGAAATAAAACCGGTAGCGCCAGAGCGGCCAGGTCAGGCACCGCAGCCGGGAATTATGCCGCAGCATGATCCGGCACCTGCTACAAGGCCGGCAGAAGTGCCGCCGGGGAAAGGGAATTGAAGATAAATGACCGATTGATACAGATTCAAAGATTCAATCTATTACCTGCGATTCTTTGATCCTGAAAACCGGGAAGAGTCTGTTTTTAAACTAGGTGAACGCCGAAAAAATATTCCAAAATGCCTTATGGAATATCTGACATAAACTATCTTTATCACAAATGTCAGGAACTTTTATAGAATTGGGCATATAGAAACGCTCAAAAAACAGGTTGCCTGATTAATTGCCGGCAATACTATTTTAAAGCTTTTCTATGACCAAAAAACTCCTTCTGGCTTTAGTCCTTATAGTGGTGGCCTTTGCGCAATGCGGCACCCATCCTCAAAACCTGCTGTTATCTGCCGGGCAGTTGCCATCACAGTATTTCACTATAGATATCAGTAAGGATACTCTACTGCATACCGATAAAGGTGCACTGATAAAAATCCCGAAGGGATCGCTGCAGGCTGATGGCGTCACCAGCGTAAAACTGGAAGTAAAAGAAGCCTATACTATCGCCGACATGATACTGGGCGGCCTTACCACTAAGGCAGGGAAAGCCCTGTTGAGCAGCGGGGGGATGATCTATGTTAACCCGGTTGATAAAAATGTGAAAATACTGCAGCCCATTTCTGTGTCTATCCCTATCCGCTTCAGGCAGGATGGAATGGAACTATATACAGGTGTGCAAAAACCCGATAGCGGCATTGACTGGACTGATCCGCAACCTATTCCCAAGCCGGAACTGCCCGATACCCTGGCAAAAGGCAAAGCTCTATTTATGGCCAATTGCGCTTCGTGCCACCATCCGGTAAAAGATGCTACCGGACCGGCATTGGCTTTCCTGGATAAGCGCAGAGAATGGAAATGGCTGGTGCATCATATTCATAATTCATCGGAAATGGTAGCTCAAGGAGATCCGCTCTCGGTATGTATCTTCAATCGGTTTAATAAAACCCAGATGACCGCATTTCCCAATCTTACTGACGAAGAAATTCACCGCATATTTGATTATGCAGATAATCAGGCTGGAGGAAAAGACCCATCCACCTTGTTTGATTTTAAGAAATCATTTGATAGCTGCCAGGTTTATATGAACCTTATGTTACAACTTGCTACTTCACGCGACAGCCTGATCATTGATAATGGAAAACAAGTAGTAATAGAACGAATAAATCCGGATGGTACAAGAGGTGGTATTGGGGCCGGCTCTGAAAATGGCCCGGGTTTTAAACCTGAAAATATGGTAGTGCCCGCCGACAACTACGCCGAATACTACCAGTTTAATATTAAGGTTTTCGGGTGGTACAATGTAGATATATTGTTCAGGGATATGCCCGGTTTTGCAAACAGTATGCTTACCGTGGCTGTTATAGGTGAATTCAAGGATAACCTGAACATCTACCTTGTTATTCCGTCTTACAAAGTCTTTGTACCCGGCGGACCGGTGGCCGGTAAAACCGATGAATATGCCTTCTTTACTGATGATGGGCAAACACCACTACCCCAAAATGCCAAAGCACACATAATAGCCATTGGCGACAACAAAGGCCAGGTATGGTATGGCCATACCGAATTTACCACCAGCCTGAAACAAACGCCGCAGATTCAGCTTGCAGCAATGACCAAGGAACAAATGAACGAGGAGGTGAAAAAGCTGGACATTCCCGAAATCAGCATAACTGCAAAAGATTCAAAAAATGCTGCCCAGATCAGGAAGATAGATGCCAAAATGAGCGAACTGGAAAAACTGAAACCCAAAGGTTGTGATTGCAATTGTATACCCTTAACTGATAGTGCCTCTATAGAGTAATCAATAATAACCTCTTCAACCTATCAACCTTTCAACTTTTCAACTACCCCTTATACCCCACCCCCATGTTCCAAAACAAAAAAGCCCATTTATCGGCCTGCTCGGCTATGATCATATCGGTTGGTTTGCCGGCGCCATGGCCTGCCTTGGTTTCTATACGTATCAGCACAGGGTTCTTGCAGGTCTGCCCGTCTTGCAGGCCAGCAGCAAACTTGAACGAATGAGCCGGCACTACACGGTCGTCGTGGTCGCCGGTGGTAACCAGGGTTGCCGGGTAGCAGTTTTTCTTTGCATTGTGCACCGGTGAGTAATGGTAGAGGTACTCAAACATTTCTTTGCTGTCCTCGGCAGTACCATAATCATAGCTCCAGCCTGCACCTGCGGTAAATTTATTGTATCGCAGCATATCCATCACCCCCACTGCCGGGAAGCAGACTTTGTACAAGTCAGGCCTTTGTGTCATACAAGCGCCCACCAGCAATCCGCCATTTGATCCGCCGGATATAGCCAGATATTCCTTTGAGGTATATTTTTCTTTTATCAGGTATTCGGCTGCAGCAATAAAGTCGTTGAACACATTCTGCTTCTTCATTTTAATACCCGCATTGTGCCACTTATCGCCATACTCACCACCACCCCGCAGGTTAGCCACAGCATAGATACCCCCCTGCTCCATAAACACTATATTGCTGGTGCTGAAGGCTGGTGTAAGACTTATGTTGAACCCCCCATACCCATACAGCATAACAGGGTTTTTACTATTCAGCTTCATCCCTTTTTTGTAGGTAATTATCATAGGTATTTTTTCTCCGTCTTTAGACTTATAAAACAACTGCTTGCTCTCATAATCCTTAGGCTCAAATTTTACCCCTGATGTTTTATAAACTGTCGATTGACCAGATTTAATATCGTACTTAAATATGGTGGAAGGATAAACGTAAGAGGTATAGGTGAAGTAAGTTTCCATTTCTTCCATCTTGCCACCAAAGCCTCCGGCAGTACCCAAGCCCGGCAATTCAATGGCTTTTTCCATTTTGCCATCCAGGCTGTACTGATATACTCTTGATACCGCATCCTCGATATAATGAGCAAAGAATTTCTTGCCACATGTAGAGATAGAAAGCGGGAATTTAGTTTCGGGTATCAGCACCTTCCAGTGTTCCTTTGTAGGTGTGGCAGCATCCGTTACTACCAGTTTGCGGTTAGAGGCATCCAGATTGGTGGTTATGTATAGCTTGCCCTTATCTGTAAATGCAATATCCTGCTCATGATCGAAACCCGTAACTATGGGCACTATAGGCGCATTCTTTTTGGTCAGGTCCTGTATATAGAGTTCATTGCCGTAGGTGGCATTGGCGGCGCTTATTACCAGGTAGTTTTCATCTTCGGTTACCCCGCCGCCTATATATCTGCGTGGTGTTTCCTCTCCGCCAAATATCAGTTTATCATCGCTTTGCGGTGTGCCCAGTTTATGGTAATAGAGTTTGTGCACCTGTGTTTTTTCGCTCAGTTCGCTGCCCTTTGGCTTATCATAACTGCTGTAATAAAATCCCTTGTTGTGCAGCCACGATAGCCCGCTGAATTTTACATCCCGCAGGGTATCATCCATCTTCTTTCCCGTTCTGGTATCTATCACAATTACCTTTCGCCAGTCGCTGCCGCCCTCGCTTATCTGGTAAGCTGCGAGGGAACCGTCTTTGGTAAACTCAATACCCTGCAGAGAAGTAGTTCCGTCTTTCGAGAATTTGTTGGGGTCCAGAAACACTTCAGGTTCTGCGCTCCCTACCTGGCGGTAAAGCACACTCTGGTTCTGCAGTCCGTCATTTTTATAAAAATAGGTATATGCACCTTCTTTAAAAGGCGCTGTATATTTGGCGTAGTTCCACAGTTCTGTAAGCCTGTTTTTTATAGCGTCCCTGAAGGGTATCCGGGCGATATAGTCGCTCGTAACCTTATTCTCTTCGTATACCCAATTTTTGGTTTCTACGGATCGGTCGTCTTCCAGCCAGCGGTAAGGGTCACTTACTTTGGCTCCAAAATATTCATCTGTCTGAGTTCCCTTTTTGGTATCGGGGTACTTGCCTGTAAAATTGGTCTGCTGCGCCTGTGCTGATAAAACTGTCATAATAAAAAGAGACGAAAATATGGATAACTTCATTATGGTAAAATTTAATGTTGTTAATGCTAAAAGTCCACAAAATAAACTATTTCAGCTTTACCCGGTCATTTTACAGGTCCTTAATGTTGTCAACCCTATTTTGTCAACGGCGCAGATTTCGGCTAAAGCCAATACTATACCACTACCAGCCCCGACCTGAAGGCCGGGGCTACTTTAAGGAACCATTTATTAATGTATTGAGCGACCAGTTGCTTATTAGTCAACTGAGGCAAAACCAGTATCACTTTTGTTCTACACTCTGTTATCTTTTTACCTATAAATAAGTTATTTAAAATGTTTAACACTATATTGCTCCTTTCTTCTGCCTAATCGGATTAAATTTACACCCAGTAACTCAATAACTGATAGCAAACTATCTGAAACGCTTTTTAAAAATAATTCGTAACACAGTAATCGTATTGATATTACTGCTAGTTGCGGTAGTTGTCCTGGTTAATACTACACCGGTGCAAAATTACCTTGCCCGGAAAGCCGCAACTATACTCTCAGAAAAACTCAAAACAAAGGTTGCTGTTGCGCATGTGAGGATTGATTTTCTGAACCATTTTTTAATCCAGGGGGTATACATAGAAACCCAGGAGCATGATACGCTTCTTTATGCCGGTGAGGCTCAGATAAGAATAACAGACTGGTTTGTTTTTGTCAAGAAACCAGTAATACACTACTTAGGATTAAGCAACGCATTTGTTCATTTAAACCGGCAAGGACATAGTAATGTATGGAATTATGATTTTATTGCTGATGCATTCGGTTCGGATAATAAAAGCCAGGGAGGCAAGCAAATTGAATTTGACCTGAAAAAAGTTGAGCTGGTAAACATCCGTTTTCATATGGATGATAAATGGGGCGGAGAAGATATACATATTGATGCCGGCAACCTGGTACTGAATGCCGACGATATTGACTTTAAGAAGAAGCTTATTAACCTTGAAAATATAAACATAAAGAATACAGACGTTTCATTGAATGAGTATAAAGCCGGGCATCCTCCCAGGCCGCACAATGATACTTTACCACCTGCCATAGATACAACCCCTTTCAACACGGGTAAATGGATTGTGAAATTAAAGACCATCAACCTGGACGGGTGTTCCTTTCATTTAACTGCAAACGACAAAATACCAGTGCCAGACATGTTTGATGAAAACCACCTGGCCATAACCAGGGTTAAAGCAAGTGTCAACTCTGTAGGTATTACAGGGGATACGGTAACGGGGAATGTTACCGGCCTGTTTGCCCATGAAAGATGCGGACTTGAAATCAGGCAAATGAAAAGTAAAGTTTCTGTATCTCCGGTTGCCTCTATATGTTCAGATCTTTATCTTGAAACCAATAACAGCAAAGTAAGGGATTATTATGCCATGCATTATAAGCACTTCCCCGATTTTCTGGAGTATATTGACAAGGTGGTAATGGTGGGACGCATGACTGATGCTGCAGCAGATATAAAAGACATTGCTTACTTCGCTTCTCAGCTTAAGAAATTTCCGCCCATTACTTTCCGCGTAAAGGGAGAAGGTAGCGGAACTGTAGCCAACCTGAGCGCACAAAATCTGATTGTAAGCGATGGCAATTCAGTATTCAATGGCAATATCAGTATGAAGGGACTGCCTGATATTTACAAAACATACATTACCTGGACTGATGGAAAACTGGTAACCAACGGACAGGGTATACTCAGGTATGTGCCTATGTTAAGAAACAGCCAGGATATAGCTATAGAAGATCTTACCTATACAGTTTTCACAGGCAATTATAAAGGTTACATTGAGAATTTCGCTGTTAAAGGTGTTGTAAATACCAATTTGGGTATTCTGACTGCCGATGTAAAATTGAATATGCCGGGGTTTAATATTCATACCGCACAGTTTTCAGGGAATGTGACTACGACCGACCTGCAGATCGGAACACTAGTAAAACAGCCATTACTGGGAGGCGTTACACTAAATGAAGAGATTTCGGGCACCTCCTTTGACCCGGGCGAAGGGCTCCTGAAACTGAATGGAATGATCAGTGAACTTACACTGAACAAATACACTTACCATAAAATTACAACCAACGGAGTACTGGCAAAAAAACAGTTTAACGGAAACATCCAGGTAGATGATTCCAACCTAGCGCTGGAGTTTGACGGCGATATCAATTTTGCCAATAAAAACGTTGTACTAAAGGCATCAGCCCACCTGCTCGGCAGTAATTTCAAGGCGCTCAACCTAACGCAGGACCTGATAACCGCAACTGCAGATTTCGACCTTAACTGCACCGGCAGTAATATTGATAATTTCTCTGGTTCTGCATTGCTCAACAATATTTCAATAAAGCGCAATTCGCAAAGACTGGCGCTGGATTCAGTGCTAGTAAATGCTACAGGAGACAGTTTGAATAAACTGCTTACTATACAGAGTAATGCTGTACTGGCATCCATACAAGGCAATTACAGATTGAGCAAGCTGGCTAATTCCGTTCAGTTCTATCTTTCCCGTTACCTGCCCAATTATATTAAAGAACCTGAAAAATATGCTCCTGAGCAGAATTTCACCTTTAAAGTAAAAACCTACCTGATAGACAGTATTCTTGCCGTTGCCTTTCCTCTAATGAGAGGTTTCGATTCATCGGCCATCAGCGGGTCTTTAAACACTACTGATAAAAAACTATTGCTTAGCGCTTCCATCCCTTATGGCATAATAGGGAGCGTGCATATGAACAACATTTCTATTGAAGGAGCAGGCGATCTGGTTTCACTGGGCTTGAGTACAAATATCCAAAATGTATCTGTTGCCGACAGCATGATTTATGGTTCACTCAGCCTGACCACATCTGTAGGAAATGATTCCGTAAATTTCATTATCGGGACCAGTTCACCCGATTCTTCATCATCGCTAACATTGAACGGGCGAATTTTCGCATTTAAAGATTCCTTATTCCTCACCATGATGCCTTCACAATTCTGGCTGAATAAGGCTAAATGGGATATTCCCGGTGGTAAAATTGCATACAGCGATAAATACCTTCAGATAGACGGACTGACGCTCACATCAGGCTTACAAAAAATTACCGCATCAACACAAGTTGAAAATAATGACAGGAACATTATTATAAATACCGAAAACCTTGACCTGGGGCAGCTGGGTGCATGGGCAGGGCTCTCGGTATACCAACCGGATGGCCGGTTAAGCGGGACAATATCGGTTGATAA
>Ga0364860_10285_pt1 | contig 11283 bp, 6 predicted proteins | sample ExccelAu500001D4_FD_206916 | JGI IMG/M metagenome (GOLD analysis project Ga0364860, IMG submission 206916) | Enriched cells from Trout Bog Lake Hypolimnion, Wisconsin, USA - BchlTB.Aug20.5000.01 .D4 | ecosystem: Environmental > Aquatic > Freshwater > Lake > Hypolimnion/Profundal zone | place: USA... | reverse complement strand
GTGGATTGACAGATCATGAAGATGTAAGAGGATTGAAAGTTCAGGGTGAATTAGACAATAAAATACTTTTTGGAGCTTCTTATTATGAAAATAATACGAGACTGCCGTACTGGTTGAATTCAATTGCCCAAAAAGACAGATTTGTTCCGCAGGAAGGTTTAGGTGTGCCACTCCCAAATGGCAGTTATGACGTTGCACAGTCTGAAGCCTGGTTGCAATACCTTTGCAGTAGCCATTTTAGTATTATTGCCGGGTATGGCAGGCAGTTTATAGGATATGGATACAGGAGCGTTTTGGTTGATGACGAAGCCTCTAATTATCCTTATCTCCGTTTTGATTGGCATTCCGGTCCATGGCGGTACGAAGTAACTTATAACCAGTTTTTAAACCCAGGTGTTCAGATTCCTTATTCTTATATGAGTGCCGCTTCTCAAAGGAAAAACAGCGTTTTACATTATTTAAGCATTGCCATAGGGAAAAACATTGAGCTTGGTTTGTTTGAGCATGAAGTTTGGATAGCAGATGATAGTTTTTACAACAGGGGTATAGAACTCCAATACCTGAATCCGGTTATTTTTTTACATAAGGTAGCCTATTCATTGGGTGATCCGGATAATGATCTTATGGGCGGCCAGGCTACGCTTAAGTTCGGTAAAAATTATAGGATTTATGGACAATTGCTGATTGATGATTTTACTGTTGGTGAATCCATTGCCAACCATACCCTGAACATTTTGCAGGATAAAATTGCGGGACAATTGGGCATCAGTAAAAACAAATTATTAGGATATGACGGTTTAAGCGCCCGGCTCGAATGGAATACAGCCCGGCCTTTTGTTTATGGGCATCGAAATGTTTCAATGAATTATACGCAGGGCGATCAGCCACTGGCTGACCCATTAGGCGCAAATTTTGATGAGTTTATATTTCAGTTATTTTACAAAGGAAAAAAGTTTTACGGGTCATTTGAACAACTTTATGCATTGCAGGGAAAAGATGAACCCGGTTTCCTATCCGGTCAGAATCTTTGGGGCGGTGAAGCCAATGTTCCAATATATGGCGAATATATGTTGCAAGGCCGTAAGTGTACCTTATCGTATACCAGTTTTACCTTAGGATATATTTTAAACAGCGCCAATCAATTGTCAGTGGAGTTGAGCGCCATATACAGGGCAGATAAAGAAGCAGCCGACGCTCTGGATCCTGCAATCAGCCAGAACCAGTTTATTGTACAACTTGGTGTAAAATCGTTGTTTATTTCCAGGTATCAGGATTATTAGGCTTACAAAGTTTTACTTCAGCATCTTTCAGGCACCCGTTTGATTTCGCATCTGATTGTCATCAAATTAATGCAATGACCCTACCTTTGTATCATGATATTATACCGGTTCATTCGTTTCATGCTTTTCCTGCTTCCTCCTGAAACTGCGCATTATTTTACAATGTGGCTTTTGAGGATGCCATTTGCAACCGAGATATTTTCAGGGAAATTGAATGATGAAGATAAGTTATGCACTCAGGTAGCAGGTATTCAGTTTCCAAATCCGATTGGACTTGCAGCTGGTTTTGATAAAAATGCAAACTGGGTTGATATCCTGGCCAAATTGGGATTCGGACATATCGAAATCGGAACAGTAACACCTAAATCTCAGCCCGGTAATCCAAAACCACGATTGTTCAGATTGCCCGAGGATAAAGCTCTTATCAATAGAATGGGCTTTAATAATGATGGTGCGGATGTTATCGCCAACAGACTTTCAAGGCTTGACAGGGAGAAAATAAATGTAGTGATTGGTGGAAATATTGGGAAAAATAAAATTACCCCAAACGAAAATGCAGTTGATGATTATCTGTACTGTTTCGAAAAACTATTTAATTATGTTGATTATTTTGCTGTGAATGTAAGCTCACCGAATACACCCGGGTTGCGGGAATTGCAGGAAAAAGATTCGTTAACAGCCATATTATCTGCGCTTCAGGATGCAAATAATCATAAAACAGCTGCAAAACCGATTTTTCTAAAAATTGCACCCGATCTCAATTCGGACCAGATAGATGAGATAATTCAAGTGGTTGTTTCAACACGTTTAACCGGAATTATTGCAACAAATACCACAATTTCAAGGGAAAATCTGATCTCACCCAGGATAAAAATTGAAAATGCAGGTCAGGGTGGATTGAGCGGAGCTCCTTTAGCTCCGGTTTCTGACAGAACCCTTGTTTATTTAAAAATGAAATGCCCTTCTGATCTGGTTATTATCAGTTCTGGAGGCATCATGAACCCGGAAATTGCTGAAAAAAGATTAGAGGAAGGCGCCGGCCTTGTGCAGATCTATACCGGATTTATATATGAAGGTCCGGGTTTGATAAAACGAATCAAGCAGCTTTTATTGAAAGCAAGGCAATAAAATTTAAAAATTGGCCATTGTATCTAAAATAAAAATCTGCCACCTCAGTTCTGTGCATCGGGCCACAGATACACGCATATTTTACAAAGAATGCAGGAGCCTGGCAATGAAATATGATGTATATCTGATTGCTCAGGCGAATGAAAATTATGAGAAGGATAATGTAAAAATGATTGCTCTGAAGAAGCCGGCAAACCGGCTTATCAGGTTTGTTGTTACCGATTCTGTCTTGCTTATTAAAGCAATCAGACTCAATGCTCAGCTATATCATTTTCATGATCCGGAACTGATCATCACAGGGATTTTGCTCAGATTTTTTGGAAAAAAAGTTATCTACGATGTTCACGAAGATATCATTGTAAATCTGAAAGACAAACCATGGTTAAAGCTAAAAGGGCTCTCAGTTTTTGTATATACTATACTTGAAAAAATTGCAAAGCGCATTTCTGTTTATTTTGTACTTGCTGAAAAATCTTACCTGGGAAATTATAAAGATGTAGAAGCGCAAAGTGTTATCATCCAAAATTTTGTACCTGTTCAGGAGGTTCAGAAATATCCAGATTTATTCAATAAGTCGGGCAATATATTTGCCTTAGTAGGGTATCTGAGTGCAAGACGTGGATTGCCATTTATTATTGAGGCAATGGATATATTAAAACGTAAAGGTTTTATTGTTTATCTTCGGTGTATCGGAGAGGTAAATGATGATGTATCCCGGATATTAAGGCATTCAGAACATTGGCATGCGGTAAAAGATCAGGTAGATTTTTCGGGTTATATTCCATTTCCTGACTATATTTCTCAGTTAAAGGATTGCATTGCCGGTTTTGCACTTCCCGAAAATCTTCCAAACCATTTTAATTCATATCCAACCAAAATGTTTGAATACATGGCTGCTGGTTTGCCTGTAATTGCATCTGATTTTGAATTATATAAAGATGTGATTCAGAACTTTGAATGCGGTATAAACGTCAATCCCGAAAATAGTAACGAAATTGCCGGTGCTATGGAATTTTTAATCCGGAATCCTGAAATGGCTGAACGGTTCAGCAATCATGCATCGGTTGCTGTGAAGAATTTCGACTGGAACACCGAACAGCAAAAATTATTGAAATTTTACAGCGACATATTACATTAATTAAAAGGCTTGAAGGTATTTGTTTTTTATGCTTTTGAAGGTGTTCCGTATTCGGATGAACATCCCATGCGGGGTGCATCTCTCGCAAATGAATTTCTGCAAAACGGACATGAAGTTTATTATATAGCATCTTCATTTTCGCACCTGCATAAGAAATTCAGGTCAGCAAACCCTACACCTGAAAACTTGCATGTTATTCTGTTGGATACCAAAGCTTACAGAAGCAATCTTAGTATCGACAGGGCAGTAAATCACCAGCGCCTGTCTATATCTCTCAGCAACTGGCTTAAGAAAATTGAATCAGATCCATTACCGGATCTTGTTATTGGCGCCAGTCCTCCTCTGGCTCCGAACTATATTCTTGTAAGGTTTTGTAAAAAATACAATATCCCATTTGTATATGATCTTAAAGATCTCTGGCCTGAAGAATTCCTTAAGTTCAGCCCGCTGAAACGGCCGCTGAAATTATTCTTAAGGCCATTATTCAGAATGGCTGAAAAAATAGTTGCCTTATCAACTGCAGTAACAGCCGTTTCTTCTGACTATCTGGAATACTATAAAGAGGAAATTGGGAAAAAACCCGCAATGGTATTTCATCTGGGGACATATGCTTCAAAATTTGTTAAGGTAACTGATAATGAGGCATCAAGAAAAATAATAATGATCGGGAATGCCCAGTTTGCGCCATATGTTTTAATGGCGGCAAAATCTATTCAGAATATTCCAGATGCAGAACTCACTATATGCGGATTAAATGAAAAAACGCCTTCATTTGAAAGACAGATCCTCAGGCATAAGCTGGAGCGGGTCAGCTTTATAAAATGGCTCGAAATGAATGAAATTGAAAATAATTTACATGAATATGCCGCCGGTCTTATCTGGATAAATTCAAATTCGAAAATTGCATTTCCAAACAGAGCCTTTACCTATTTTGCTGCCGGCCTTCCGGTTATAAATACCATTAGGGGTGGTGAACTTGAAAAATGTATTTCAGACAATAACCTCGGAATATCTATTAATTTTGGAGATGAAAATCAGATGCGGGATGCTATAAAGTATTGTCTTAATAATTTTCCGGTGCATGAACATCAGAGAATCCAGGAATACGCCAGAACACATTTCGACCGGAATGAAATTTATAAACAGTATTACAATTGGACAATAGAAATCGTGAATAAACATAAAGATAATTCAAATTAAAAATGGGAAATTCAGAAAATTTTAAACCGGAATCACTGCATTACGGTATTATAGGTGGCGGACTTGTAGGAGCACTTCTTGCGGTGGTACTTGCAAAAAAAGGATATAAAACAGATGTGCTGGAACGGAGAGACGACATCAGAAAAACACTTCTGGAAGGTGGGCGATCCATAAACCTTGCCTTGTCATATCGGGGCCTTAAAGCCCTGGAAATGATTGGTCTGGCCGATGAAGTAAAAAAAATGTGCATCCCTATGTTTGGGCGTGCTGTTCATGATACCGGTGGTGATGTTCGTACTATGCCTTATGGGATCAATGGAGAAGCGATAAATTCTATTTCGAGGGATGAACTTAACAGGATGCTGCTTGCAGAAGCCGACAAAAGCGAGAATATCAGGATTTTTTTTAATCAGCGCTGCGAGAATATAGATCTGGCCAGAAAAGAGATCACTTTAAAGGATGAATTATCCGGAGCTGTATCGAAAAGAAATTATGATGTATTCTTTGGGGCAGATGGTGCCTTTTCTGCCGCCCGTACCTCACTCATGAAAACAGACAGGTTCAATTTTACCTACAATCAAAGCTATTTAAATCACGCATATAAAGAACTGCATATACCACCGGCTGAAAACGGAGGCTGGCTTCTGGAAAAAAATGCTCTGCATATTTGGCCTCGCAAAAGTTTCATGATGATTGCTTTACCCAATATGGACGGAAGTTTTACCTGTACTTTATTCCTGGCCCTTAAAGGTGAAGTTTCTTTTGAACAACTGAGGACAGATGCAGATGTTCTGCAATTTTTCGGTACGTATTTCCCGGATGTTATTCCATTGATGCCGGATCTGTTATTTCATTTTAATAAAAACCCCACTTCTTCCCTGGCAACCATTAAATGCCATCCATGGGCATTTGAAGATAAAATGACGCTGCTGGGTGACGCAGCGCATGCCATAGTGCCTTTTTATGGACAAGGGATGAACTGTGGCTTTGAAGATTGCTGTGAAATGAGCAGCCTGATTGATCAGTACGCGGGCGACTGGACAACAATTTTTGAAAAATTTACAGCGAACAGAAAACCTAATTCTGATGCTATCGCAGATATGGCTATCCGCAATTTTGTAGAGATGCGCGACCTGGTGGCTGATCCTGAATTCATTCTTAAAAATGCTATTGATAAAACCATAGGTAAATTATTTCCTGAAAAATGGACGCCAATGTATACGATGGTCAGCTTTACAGAGACCCCTTATGCGGAAGCAAAAAGCCAGGGCGAAGCGCATGATAAAATTCTGGATACCATTGTACGTAGTGAAGGTCATAGTATCAGCGGAAAATTATCTGATCCGGGTATCGGAGCTGTGCTGGAAAAGTATTTGAACTGAACCCGGTAATTTTCTATGTTTATCTGAAATTATTTTGTACGCTTTTCAGCTTCAGAAATTTGTAGGATTTGTACGTTAATTCAATATTAATTGCTAAATTTGATTAATTGAGTAATTGGTATATCGATAATAATGCAAACCCAAATCCGGAATGTTTTTTAATATTTTAAAACGATCCTTTCGCAGTGTTATTTTTGTTTGGATTTCCATTAATGTCTCGGTTTGCGGGGCACAGGCCTTGTCAGGCACCTATACCATCGGCGCTGCCTCCGGGTCCAGTTTTGCAAGCTTAACAGCGGCTGTAAATGCCCTTACAGGCAAAGGAATCAGCGGCCCTGTGGTGTTTAATATAGCGCCCGGCAATTATAATGAGACTATTACCATACCGGCCATAACCGGCTCCGATTCTGTAAATACTATTACATTTAACGGGTCGGGTATCAGCAGCAGCGGTGGAACACGTATATATGCTTCTCTTACAGCATCAGGCAGTTCAGTCATTTTTCTCAATGGCTGTTCCTATGTCAGAATTCAGAATATGACCGTTGAGAATACATCCAGTTCCACCTCTAATTTTTCAGTTTACCCTGCAGCCATTGAAACAAACCTGGATCAATACAACACCATATACAACTGCAATATAAAAGTTGCCGTGAGCAATAATGGCCAGTATAATGTGGTAGGAATTAATCTGAATAATGCCCGCTACGATTCCATAAAAAACAGCTTTGTTTCCGGTGGATTATTTGGTATTTATAATATTGGTCAAACCAGTACAAAAAATGTAAGTTATGGCTATTCTTGTGTCATCAACAGCCGTTTCACCGGGGCCTATTACAATCATATTTATGGGATAGGTTCCAGGTACGGTCTTGTGCATGACAGCTATATCAGCAATAGTTTCGATTCTTCCAAAAGCCCGTATATCTCAGCGCTCCAGTTGTCTTATGAAAATGGCGCCACTGTGAGGAACAATATAACCAATGGCAATGTGGCATCTTATCTCCCTATTGAAATTGACTATCCTAATTATGGTTTTGACAGTATTCCGTTTTTGGTCTATAATAACATGATCGGGAATTTCGGCAATACAGGTATTTATCTGGATGCAGATTCCATCCCAAATATGAATGTAAGTATCCTGCATAATACTATTGATGAAGAAAACAATTCGCCGTCCAATAATATGTATGTAAACCTTGTGGCATGCGATGGTCTTGTGATTGAGAACAATATCATGAGTACCAATTCAGCCATTGTGCCCTTTTATATTTCTTATACAGGCGTACCAACCAATATTAAAGTAAATGGCAATGATTATTATAATCTCAGCGGTGCTTTGGTGAGTTTAAATGGCACAGGCTATTCAAGTCTTGCCGGTTTTCAGGGTGCTGTAGCTAATATGGGTTGGTCGCTTTATGATAATAATGTAAAACCCAATTATGTCTCCCTCCGCGATCTGCATTGCAACCAGTCAGCGCCAAATCCATCGGGAATATATGCAGGAATTAAAGTAGATATTGATGGTGAAGCCCGCTGCCTTTCTTTTCCGACTACGGGTGCAGATGAATCCACCTATTTTTCAGGAAATCCTGTTGTTTCATTCACCATACCGGCAAAGGTATATCCCAACAGTCCTACTTATATTTATCAGAATGCCAAGCCCGGAGACCCGAAACGCTATGCCTGGTACCTTAATGGAAAACTGGTGAGTGATTCATTGGCGTTATTTACCAATAAATTCCGACTGGGGTCTGACACATTAAAACTGGTTGTTTTTACCTGTCATGGTTCCGATTCTCTTACAAAAGTATTTACAGTTACTGCACCCACGGCAGCGCCGGTTGTTAATTTCGTATCCAATAAAAACCTGATACATTCCGGCGATGTGGTATCATTCCTGGATTTATGTACCAATGGCCCTACCCGCTGGTTCTGGAATATTACACCGGATTCTTCTATTGTAAATGGCGTAAATACAGCTAATTACAAGTTCGTATATGGCAACAATCAGTTCCAGGAACCACAGGTGGAATTTTTTACCGCCGGGAAATATAAAGTATGCCTGAATTCCGGCAACAGTGTGGGCAATGGATCGCCGGTATGCAAAACCAATTATATTGAAGTTATTCCATCCTATAATCTGGGTTCTGCAAAAGTGGTGCACGATGCTACCGGCTATCTGTTTGATAACGGCGGCCCCAATGGGAACTATCATACGGATCCTTATCCTGAATCTATTCTCATAGCCCCATGTGCCGATAGTGTTTACCTCACCTTCAGTATGTTTGATCTTTATTGTGGATTTGATTATCTCAGAATATACCAGGGTGCCAATGCCAATGGGAAAAATATTTCAGGCAGTTGTACCCGAAACGGCTCTTATACCGGTTATGGACCTGGATTTACGGGGGGGCAAAGCTTTTCCTACCTGTGGATTCCAGTGCATGCCCAATGTATCCAAGCCGGATACCTTCAAAGCAAAGTCGGAAATGTTTATCGAAATGTTTTGCTACGAAGCTGTGCAGAGTGCCGGCTTTGCTGCACACTGGTGGAGCAAGCCAAGGACTTCGGTTACAAAACCCGCAGTATCATTTACAACATCAAACCCGGGTGATTCTGTTTGTATGAATGGAACGCTTAACTTTATCAATACCACAAAATATGATTCTGCAGATCCTGCCACTTTTCTCTGGGACCTCGACGGCAATCTCTCCACTTTTGAATGTATTGGTGCCTGTGCCACAGCAACCTATTTATACAGCACACAGGGGCAGGTAACGGTAACGCTTATCGCAACAAACTGTGCGGGAACAGATACGGCAACCCGGGTGATCAATGTGGTATATCCTGATAAGCCTAAAGCTGCTTTTACGGTGGATAATCCGCGACCCACTACTGGTGATAACGTAAATTTTATGCCAGATATGCTTCAGTGCGTGGATCATTACCGATGGACGATCACAAAATCGAACGGAGCTGGTTCCGGCACAGTATTTTATGTGAATGGTACCGGAAATAACAGTGCCAATCCGCAGGTAAATTTTTCAGATACAGGATATTATGATGTTAAGCTATATGTAGATAATCTTAGTGGTTCCCAGAAAGATTCTGTTACATACGCAAAATATATTCATGTGCATCAGCCATATTGTATCCCTTCCGTCAAAACCTTAAACTCAGGCATCGGTATTTCGGGAGTGGTGTTTAATACAATTAAAAATGGGCCGGTTCAGGCTTTACAGGGATATACCAACAATGTTACAGATACCGGTTTATCAACTTCCCTGGCCAAAGGAGTAACCTATAACCTAACAGTTTCCAGAAATGCCAATTTGCTTACCTATCCTATAAACAGAACAGTATATATCGACTGGAATGAGAACGGTGTGTTTACAGATCCCGGAGAAATAGTGGGCTCTGATTCTGATAGCTATTCATCTTCATGGACAAAGAAAATTACCATACCAAAGACGGCGGTAGCAGGTGCAACTGTAATGCGGATCGCAACCAATCTCGGTACACTAAGCAACAAACCCTGCGGTGTAAATGAATATGGGGAATACCAGGATTACCGGCTCTATATCACTCCATATAATATATTGCCTGTCATTACATTAAAGGGCATATCCGGTTTGAATGATACCATTAAACTTCAGCTGGGCAATGAATATATAGAACCTGCCGGAGATTCTGCCAGTTCTGTTCTCTATGGCAATATCAGTAAAAATATTATCAGGACTTCTATAAAAGCGGGGAGCACCAATCCTAAAGATACTTTCAACAGGCTTGTTCTGGCCACGTATATTTTCAGCTATAATGTTACAGATTCTGTGGGCAATAAAGCCATTACAAAATACAGGGTTGTGACCTTAACAAGAGATACCACCCCACCAAATCTTATTGTCGCCCTGCCGGATACTGTTTATTATCCCGTTACAGCCAAACAGCATTATCCCCTGCCGATACCTAAAGTGATCAGCTGCATAGACCTTGTAGATGGGAAAGAACCTGTATTGATAGACAGCAGCAAAGTAAAAACCTATGTTGTTGGCATCTATATGGTGAGCTATACTTCCAAAGATAAAAGCGGAAACAGGATCACAGTTTACAGGTATATACGCATTGTAGATTCTATAAGACCCGTGATGACCCTTATCGGAAAGGATACCCTGAAAATGGAGGTAAAAACCCATTTTAAAGATCCCGGTGTTAAAATCACGGATGCCTATTATCCGATAGCGGAACTTGATACCCTGCTTATTGTAAAAACCAACCTGGATACCGCCCGCCTGGGTACCTATACCGTCTATTATTATCTTACCGATCCGTCTGGAAACAAAGTGTCGCTTACCCGTACGGTAATTGTTTTTGATACGGTGAAGCCAACCATAATTCTCAAAGGATTTAATCCAGACAGTATTGCCGTTTTCGGGAATTATAAAGACCCGGGGGCCATTGTATCAGATAATTACGATACCCTGACCCATTGGGATACCACAGGCACTTTTTATACCCATTTCCCGGGTGGACTGAAATGCAATATCACCGGCAATTATACCATCATTTATTCGGCAAAAGACAAATCAGGGAATGCCCGTTCGGCTACGCGAACAGTGAAAGTTCAGGACCGTATAGCACCTGTCATCAGGCTCAGAGGGCCCGGGGCAGTATCGGTTTGCCGATGGGGTGCATATAAAGACTCAGGGTATTATAAAGTGACCGATAACTACGATACATTGCCCGGCGAAATTAAAATAGATACACTGGGTAATTTTTTCAAAAATGGCGGCACTACTATTGAGCAGCTGGGCTATATTCGATACCGTGCCACAGATAGGGCCGGCAATATCGGCCTTTCAGAATACCGGTATATCACCGTGGTACCGGCAGGTACAAGCCAATGCACATCCGGCATTGAACCAAACATGAGTCCTGATAAATACATCCATATATTCCCGAACCCAACATCCGGAATTTTTACGGTTGAAGCCTTGCTGCCGCAGCCTGAAAACGTAAGGATCACCGTTACCAACATCCTGGGGCAGGAAATTGCAATGGTGAAGGATGGTATGTTAAGCAGCAGCAGTTTCAGGGTTGACCTCAGCAACCAATCTGCCGGCATTTACTTATTAAATATCTATTCCGGCGATAA
>Ga0364860_10981_pt2 | contig 11289 bp, 8 predicted proteins | sample ExccelAu500001D4_FD_206916 | JGI IMG/M metagenome (GOLD analysis project Ga0364860, IMG submission 206916) | Enriched cells from Trout Bog Lake Hypolimnion, Wisconsin, USA - BchlTB.Aug20.5000.01 .D4 | ecosystem: Environmental > Aquatic > Freshwater > Lake > Hypolimnion/Profundal zone | place: USA... | reverse complement strand
GAGGACTGTTGAATTTCGCCAAGAGAAGACAGCCGAGCAAGCCCCCCAGAAGCGCCAGATGCAAGCGAGAAGGGTTGCGCCAATATCTCATCCACTGGACTACGCAAGCGAATACGAATAGACAACCAACGCCGTCGATAGTGGCCAACGAAAAATTCGCGATCAGTTCCGGCGAAAGGACGGCCAGCGCCAGTACAAAATTTGCGGCCGTTTCTGAGTACAATCGCCGCGCGGTTCCCCAGAGCAGAAACAAGAGTGCCACCCCGAGCAAAACGCTTACAGGGCGTGTGCGGTAAAGCCATACCTCCGATCCGGGGGCTATGGGACGAACCTGATTGTCAGTGATCTGGTACTTCAAGTTCGCATTCAAAACCGGAAGGGTGAAAAGCAGGCGTCCCAGTGGCGGCTGGTCATGCCAGTGCTTAAATTCTCCAAGGTGCCAGGCCTCAAGTCCAGCAACGATGTGCTCAGGTTCGTCGTTTGTAAAAGATTGGGTACGGATGAACCACGCGCATTGCAGAATGAATACCAGTATCAGCAGAGCAACTATCACAAGACTACTGCGCCGGGCTTGGACGGGAAGGGCTTTAGCTTCCTGACTGATTCCCGTAATTTTCTGGCCTGCGTTGAGCATGTGAAGTTTTCCGTGTCGCGAGTCGAAGAAGGGGGATTCCGTTATTTTTCCTGGCGGAGGATTTCAGTGTTGCTATCAGGAATAGAGATGCGGAGGAGTTTGTAGTTCTGGTCCATCCACATATGCCAGTCGGCTCCATCGGTTTGCATCAAGAAATGACGCAGGTGCTGCGGACGGCCATTTAGGGGAGTGTCATCGTAACCCTTAAATTCGATGTAGACCTCCGAAGAGGTGTGACGGCGTGGAATCAGGACGGGGAAACGACCGCGGATGAGGTCGCAGCCGTCTCCGCTTGGCCGTGGCTGGCAGAAGCTGGCAAGGTAACGCCACAGAAGCACTTCGCGAGTCGAAAAGAAGTAGTCGTCCAGAATGAATGCCTGGGGCGTAAGAAAGAAAGGTTGCTCGGACGTCTTGCCATCGGTGACCATGTGCATGACGAGGAACTCGTTTTTGGGCTCGACGATGGCGGAGTTGTGTGGCGGCAACAACTGCTTCGATTCGTAGCGGGAGATGCTGCCATTAGGGAGCAGGGTGAGTTCACCGCTCTGGTCGAGATTGCCGCCGGGCTGTCCTGCGTCCATATGCAACTCAGACGATGTGACGTTTTTGTCCGCATACTGCTCGATGACGAACTTTTCCGCGGCAATGCGCTGGCCGTTTTGGAAAATGACAAATGATCCCTGGTCGACGACGGTCGAATTTTTGCCGGGGACAGGTTTGCTGCTGGCAAGCGCGAACGAGGTGAGCAGAAGCAACAACGCGGCGAGGGTAGTCCGGCGAATCATTTCAGGGTTCACTGCTAGAGTTTATCGCGAGCAGGGCTAGGGATGCCAAGACGATTCGCAAGTCGAACCAGAGAGTCGAGCAGTTCGCTGGGGTCGGTGGCGGAGGCGTCGAAGGCATGATGAGCCAAAAGATAGGTTGGACGGCGCAGTTCAAAGAGTTCGCGCAGCCGCTCGAGATCGCGGACCAGGGGGCGTTGTCCGCTGGTGTGCTCAATGCGGGCACGAGCGATTTCAAAGGGTACATCGAGAAAGATGACGGTAGCGCAGTAGCGGGTGAGTAACTCGCGATTGGCTGACTGGAGGAACGCTCCTCCGCCAAGGGCCAGCACTGTGGGACGCTCCAGGTGCGAGAGCGAAATGCCGAGCTGACGGTGCTCGATCGCGCGGAAGCCATCCTCGCCCCGAGATAAAAACAGGTCAGGAATCGATCCATGGGCGCGAGAGATCTCATCATCGAGGTCAATGAAAGGACAGGCAAGGTCTAGCGCCAGCAGGCGACCGACGGTACTCTTGCCAGCCCCCATGAATCCGATGAGGACAAGCAACGGAGCTTCAGAACTCTGGTCCACTGAGGGGAATTGTAGCAGGAGCGGCGCGCTTCGTTGGCGAAAGATGCTGAGCGTGAATGCGCACGGGGCATAACAGAATGGCCGCGAGTAAATTGCGGCCATGGGAGATAGGGATTGAGAACGCGCGTCGGCAACTGGGGCTCTCGCGCAGTTGCTGACTATGGAGTTCGCCGTGCTTGCACAGGCTTGATAAGGCCCTCGAGCTTGAGCTTCTCCTCAATGCCATCCCAGACCTTTGGACTGGGCTCGAGCATGGGAACCAGCAATTTGGCCTGATCAGCGATGTAACGCAGATCGTTCACCAAATCGCGGCATACGTCACACGTTCGCAGGTGCTCCTCCTGCTCCTCGGAGCCACCCGAGTCAATAATGAGCGGCAAGTCACGCTGGAAATCGGCACAATTCATCTGGTTGTCTCTCCCCGGGATCTCGACGGCGCCAATTCCCGTAGCTTTTGTCTCTTGTTTGGTCGCCATGGCTATAGCCTCACCGGTTCTCATTTTCTTGCTCCTGCCCGTTCAGCACGTGTTATCTTCAGCAGGTCGCGCAGCTTCATGCGCGCTTTGTGTAATTGCGATTTACTGTTGCCGATGGAACACCCCATCATCTCAGCAATCTCATTGTGTTCATACCCCTCAACATCGTGGAGCACAAAAATAATGCGATACCCCGGCGGAAGACTTTCAATCGCACGTTCCAGGTTCACACGATCGATTGAGCCGGCTAGCACCTGGTCATGGGCTCCGAAATCTTTCTTGGGACCATCCTCTTCTGTAGGCTCCATGGTTTCCTGAAGCGAAACCTCCGGCAGTCCCTTCTTGCGCAGATGCATCAAAACGACGTTTACCGCCAGACGATGCAGCCATGTAGAAAACGCTGACTCTCCCCGGAATGTCGCAATCTTGCGATACAGCTGAAGAAATGCTTCTTGCGTCAGATCCTCGGCCTCAGCTGTATTCCCGGTCATGCGCAGGCAGAGCGAATACACCCGCCTTTTGTGCATACTGTAGAGCGCCTCGAAGCATTCCCCGTCACCTTGCTGGGCGCGCTCAATGGCTTCAGACTCCGGCATACCCGATGTCATCATCTTCCTAGGAGTGGTCAATTGCGGTCTCTTTGAGTCGCCATTCAATTTCTCTGCCAGTTGCGGCGCGATGGAGCTCGCACTCTGAGTCACGTGTAAATTCCCTATAGATCCAGTCTCGCAAATTGCCACCCTGCGTCTCCTCCATTTTGTGAGACGCTCGAACGAGTATGTAAAAAGTACGATGCAAAAGCGGAGCTATTCGTTGCTTTTCTGCGCTGCGGAAGACTGAAGTCCGCTCCCAATACAGACGCCAAACTTGCTGGGTTCCGCTGAGCGTCCACCACCACACCAGTCGTTAGAAACTGCTATAAAATCATCCCGGATAGAGTGCTCCCCCTTGTTTTAGAAAGGCTTCATCCCGCGGTGATGGTCTCCAGCCCGTGCCCCTTCGGGCCAAGCTCGCGCTGGCGCAGCAAGAAAGCCAGGACGAAGCCCAGAATTCCCATCAGAGTGAGAATCTGAAGCATAGGCTGATACCCGGTTGGATGGGCGGCACTGGCACCGGCAACGTCATTGGCTTTACCCAAGCCCCAATTCATCCCCGCCATTCCCATGTTTTGGATCATCGTCATCAGTCCCAGAGCGGTGCCGAGAGTGCGACTTGGGACAATGTACGCGACCGAGGGCCAGATAATAGCCGGGACAAAGGTAAAAGCAAAACCCAGCATCGCCATCGGAACGTAAAGCGAAATGCGAGTGTATCCCATCATCAGAAAGACCGGGATGAGCAGCAGTACTCCCAGACACATGATGGTGGCGCGCCGTCCCATCTTGTCAGAAAAGAGTCCAACAATGGGAGTTCCGAACATGGTAAACGCGGTAAGCACGCTGAGCAGGAATCCACCAAGTTCGCGGCTCGTGCCGTGGGCGTCGATGAAGTACTTTACAGCGAAAGTTTCAAAGGGAAAGATGGCCGAGTAGAAGATCACACAAAGGCCCACGAGGTACCAGTAGGAGAGGCCAAAGTTCTTCACATCTTGAAATACGATCTTGTCGGCCTCACCCGCTTTTCCCAAGGCGTAGCGCTGTTCGGCACGGGCTTCCATGATCCAGTAGGCGATGGGGCCTAAGACGCACAGCGAGACGAACGCCACACCGATCAACCACGGGCCCTGCCAGCCGTTATAAGCGGAGTGCGCCCAAGTCGGCGAGTTCTGTGCCAACCAACTGCCAAATCGGGCTAGCATCAGATTCAAACCGAGAGCGAAGCTGAGCTCCTTGCCTTTGAACCACTTAGCCACGGCGGCTGTGATGGCAACAATGAGCGACTCGGCGCCCATGCCAAACAGAAAGCGTCCACCAGCCATAACTTCAAAGCGCGGACTGAAAGCGGTCAACATGGAACCGGCGAGACAGATGCAGCCGAAGATCAAAAGTGCGCGCCGCACGCCGAGGCGGTCGATGAGGATTCCGCCGATGAGTACGGTGGCGATCGGCGCGATGGAATAGAAAGAGTTGAGCAGACCTATATTCTGATCGGTAAAGTGAAGCTGCTTTTGCAACACGTCGGCCAGAGGTTCGAGCGCGTCGTAGAAGTAATAGTTGCCGAACATCGTGATACTGAGCCAGAAAAGGACCAGCCAGCGATAGAGCTTTCCAGGCTCGGTTGCGGGAAGAGACTGAGACATGAGGGAACCTTTCTGGCGTTGAGTTCGGTCAAAGGTGAATGTAGCAGGAACAGGCAATGGCCTGCTAGTCGGCTGAGATTCATCGATCGCAAGGAATGACGCAGAAGCCAGCGCAAATTACCGGAAGCTTGCTGGGTTTGCAGTGGAAGCTGGAACTCGCAGGCAAGGGCGGGTTCTCGGAAGAGTTCCCAGCACTCATTCATCAATGCATTATGTGAGGCAACTTTCCTCGAGAGACAAAATTATTAAGTTGTGTAAATTCTTACTGATTGCCCCGCTTCATCGGCAATGCCATGCTCAACATCTGCGACCATTGTGGCATGATGTTTATCTGCGGCGTGTGTGCCAACTCATTTGGAAGCCGCTTGAGATGTATAAACGCTAGATGTGTTGAGAAGGATAAGGAATGAGCGAGGAAAGTATTCCAGGCGGACAACAAGGCGGTGAGGATCAGGGCAACCGGGCTGAAACACATCATCAGCCTGCGTCAAGCGTGCCAGCTCATCACCAGGGCGAACCGGGAAACAACGGATCTAGGCGGCGCCGAAACATCTGGATCGCGTTAGTCCTGCTCATAGCGATCCTCCTTATTTATTATTTCAGCAGAAAGAGCTCCCCTGCGGCTGTACAGGGAACTGGCGCGGGAGCGAAGGGTGGAGCGTCGCAACCCGCCGCGGCGATTACGGCTGATCAGTCCAAAAAGGGCGACATCAACATTTATGTAAATGCCCTTGGAACTGTGACTCCAACCAGCACCGTCACCGTCTACAGTCAGATCACGGGGCAGGTGATGGCTGTTCATTATCGCGAAGGCCAAATGGTTCGAAAGGGCGATCCGCTCATTGAGATCGACCCGCGCCCCTATCAGGCTACTGTTATGCAAGCCGAAGGAACGCTGCAACGCGATCAAGGAGTGCTGGCACAGGCAAGAATCGATCTTGAACGTTATAAAGCGGCATACGCCAGAAACGCAATTGCCAAGCAGCAACTCGACGACCAGGAACAGGCCGTTGTCCAGAGCGAAGGCACAGTCAAAGCCGATCAGGGAGCGCTTGCCTATGATCAGTTGCAACTGTCTTACTGCCATATCACCGCGCCCGTAAGTGGCCAGGTTGGGCTTCGCCTAGTTGATCGGGGTAACACCGTTTTTTCGGGCAGTAGCAGCGTGCTGGTGGTGATAACGCAGCTACAACCAATTACCGTCGTCTTCAACGTCGCGGAAGACAATTTGCCACGGATCAAGGAGCAGTTGAAAGCCGGACATAAGTTGGCGGTGGACGCCTTCAACCGCTCCAATGACAAGTTAGTCGAATCGGGAATGTTAACATCGCTGGATAACCAGGTGGACACCACGACCGGGACCATCAAATTCCGTGGTGAATTTCCAAACAAGAACCTCGTTCTCTTTCCCAACCAGTTTGTCAATGCCCGCCTGCTGGTGAGCACATTGCACGATGTCACTCTGATCCCCTCCGCTGCAGTGCAGCACAACGGTACGGCTGCTTTTGTTTATATCGTGCAATCCAACAACACGGTCACCGTGCAGCCCATCACTCCGCTGACTAGCGACGAACAGGTAACCGCCGTGCAAGGGATCAATCCTGGTCTTAAACTGGCAACCAGCGGATTTGATCGTCTCGAAAACGGCGCGGCGGTAATTGTGCGCGAAAAGACAGCTAAGAATCAGGACGGAAGCTCTCAGTCAGGCGGTGGTTCGGCCCAATGAGTCCCTCTCGGCCATTCATCCTTCGCCCAGTGGCGACCGCTCTGCTGATGGTTGCAATTTTTCTGGCTGGCGTCGTCGCGTACTTTCAGCTTCCTGTATCGGCGTTGCCTGAGGTCGATTATCCCACCATCCAGGTGCTCACCTTTTACCCTGGAGCCAGTCCCGATGTGGTCGCCTCAGCCGTAACTGCTCCTCTCGAGCGCCAATTTGGACAGGTCGCAGGGCTGAGCCAGATGACCTCTACGAGCGCCGGAGGTGTCTCCGTCATCGTCCTTCAGTTCCAGCTCAGCCTGAATATTGATGTTGCCGAGCAGGAGGTGCAGGCGGCCATAAACGGGGGGCAGAGTTATCTACCGGCGAATCTGCCGACCCCGCCCATTTATAGCAAGTCTAATCCGGCTGACGCCCCGGTTCTCACTCTCGCTCTCACTTCCAGCGAGTTGCCGCTCTCGCAAGTTGAGGACTTGGCGGATACGCGTCTTGCGCCCAAGATCTCGCAGATCTCCGGCGTCGGCTTGGTAAGCATCTCCGGCGGACAGAAGCCCGCTGTGCGCATCCAGGCAAACCCCACCGCCTTGGCGTCATATGGAATAAATCTCGAGGATCTGCGCAACTCTCTAACGAGCAATAGCCTCAACTCCGCAAAGGGAAACTTCGACGGTCCTTCGCAGGACTACACCATCAACGCCAATGACCAGTTGCTTTCCAGCGACGCCTATAAATCGGTTGTTGTTGCCTATCGCAACGGCGCCCCGATTATGCTCACCGACGTGGCCCGTGCAATCGACGGAGTAGAGAATGCCAAGCTCGCGGCGTGGGTGAACTACACACCGGCGGTGATCCTGAACATCCAGCGCCAACCTGGCGCGAATACCATTCAGGTCGTTGACAGCATCCAGAAGGTTCTGCCGCAGCTTGTCACTACGCTTCCTAGAGCGGTGCACGTACAGATCGTGACCGATCGCACAACATCAATTCGCGCTTCGGTAAAGGACGTTGAGTTCGAACTGCTGTTGGTCATCGCCCTGGTGGTAATGGTGATTTTCCTCTTTCTGCGCAGTCTATCGGCCACCGTGATCCCCAGCATCGCAGTTCCCATCTCGCTCGTCGGCACGTTCGGAGTGATGTACTTGGCTGGATACAGCCTCAATAACCTCACAATGATGGCATTGACCATCTCCACGGGATTTGTGGTCGATGACGCGATTGTCATGATTGAGAACATCTCCCGCTATATCGAAGAGGGAGACAAGCCACTGGAAGCGGCCTTGAAAGGCGCTGAGCAGATTGGTTTCACTATTCTTTCGCTAACGGTGTCGCTGGTTGCCGTGCTGATCCCGCTGCTCTTCATGGGTGATGTCGCCGGACGGCTCTTCCGCCAGTTTGCGGTAACGCTCGCGGTGACCATCGTCTTCTCAGCCTTTGTTTCGCTGACTCTCACTCCAATGATGTCAGCGCGCCTGCTGCGATACACACCTCCAGAGAAGCGAGGCCGTTTCTATCGCGCGTCTGAAAGAGCCTTCGATAACATCATCGCTTTTTACGGACGCACCCTGAAGTTCGTGCTTCGTTTCCAAACGATTACCCTGCTGGTAGCGGTCGCTACGCTTGTGCTCACAGTGGTCCTCTATGTTGTCATTCCCAAGGGCTTCTTTCCCACGCAGGATACCGGAATAATCCAAGGCATCTCGCAGGCAGCCGCATCCATCTCCTTCGACGCGATGACCGAAAAGCAACAGGGACTGGCCAAAGTGATCCTCGCCGATCCAGCGGTTGAGAGCATCTCCTCATTCATTGGAGCCGACGGCACGAATACTACTCTTAACAGCGGCCGCATCCAGATCAACCTGAAGCCGCTTGATCAGCGCGGCGTCTCCGCCAGTAGCGTCATTAAACGGCTTGGACCGAAGCTGGCAAAGGTCGAAGGGATACAGCTTTACATGCAACCGGTGCAGGATCTCACCGTGGATGATCGCGTCAGCCGCACCCAGTACCAGTACACTCTCGAAGATCCCAATCTTGACGAACTCAACAGCGTGACCCGGGATCTGGTTGCAAGACTTAAGAAACTCCCCGAACTCGCCGACGTGGCGACTGACCAACAATTAAACGGCATGGCAGAGTCGCTGGTCATTGACCGTGCCACGGCCTCGCGCTTTGGAATCACGCCGCAAACCATCGACAACACGCTTTATGATGCTTTTGGCCAACGCCAGATCAATACGCTGTACACCCAAGTCAATCAATATCACGTTATTCTGGAGGCCGAGCCAAGGTTCCAGCTCGATCCTCGATCGCTACACGATATTTACATTCAGTCCTCGTTGACTGGCAGCTCTTCTTCGGTTGCCACATCGAATACGGCGGGTTCGTCCTCCGCTGCTGGCGCGGGTGGAGCCGCTTCCACAGGAAACTCACTCTTGACGCCTTCAGCTTCCAGCGGCAATGCGTCTTCCACGTCGTCCACTTCAGCGCTGGCCGCAAAGACGAGCAACGTATCGCCTCTGTCGAGCGTAAACTCTTCTTCCGCGCTGTCGCCTTCTTCTACGTCGAGTGCAAGCTCGAATGTGCTGTCGAGCACGAGCACAAGCAGCAGCATCTCATCGAGCGCGAGCACCTCCGCGAGCGGAACCTCGCGATCAACCGGCGCAGCTTCCTCTGGCGGTGGTGGAGGCAATAGTGCCGCTTCCACTGTCTCCACACCGGTTCCATTGAGTGCACTCAGTCACTTCGAGAGGCGCAGCGAGTCGCTTTCAATCAATCACCAGGGGCAGTTCCCGGCGGTCACGATCTCTTTCAATCTAGCCTCCGGATACTCGCTCGGAGAGGCGATGGAATCGATCAATAAGACGCTTACTGAGGCAAATATCCCCTCCAGCGTCGTTAGAAATTATCAGGGCACCGCGGCTGCTTTCGAGGGCTCGCTTAGCAATGAAGGTCTGCTGATCCTGGCCGCGCTGGCTACCGTCTACATTGTTCTCGGCGTGCTGTATGAAAGCTTTATCCATCCCATCACCATCCTCTCGACTCTGCCCTCGGCAGGTGTTGGAGCCCTGCTCGCCTTGCAGTTGTTTCATCTGGATCTCGACATCGTTGCCATTATCGGCATCATCCTTCTGATTGGTATTGTGAAAAAGAACGGCATCATGATGGTGGACTTCGCCTTGGAGGCAGAGCGCAAGGAGGGTAAGACTGCCACGGAGGCTATCTACCAGGCGTCCTTGCTGCGCTTCCGGCCGATCATGATGACCACGATGGCCGCGTTGCTCAGCGGTATTCCGTTGGCTTTGGGCTCAGGAATTGGCTCGGAGCTCAGGAGGCCGCTCGGCGTCGCAATGGTGGGCGGCTTGCTCGTCAGCCAGGTGCTCACGCTCTATACAACACCGGTCATTTACATTTTCTTTGACAATCTGGCTGCGCGCTTTGCCCGTCGGCACGGCAAGGTCAACCTCCAGCGGCCCGAGACGGAGCACCCATGAACCCGTCTCGACTTTTCGTCGAACGCCCGGTTGCCACTACGCTGTTAACCTTGGCCGTGGCTATCGCGGGAGCGATAGCGTTTACAGTGCTGCCGGTTTCTCCTCTGCCTCAGGTGGACTTTCCCACGATCAGCGTCGGTGCCTCACTGCCCGGTGCCAGTCCTGACATTATGGCCTCCTCGGTCGCTACGCCTCTGGAGCGCGAGTTCGGCCGAATCTCGGGTGTAACCGAGATGACCTCATCGAGCAGCCTGGGAACAACCAGCATCACCCTCCAGTTCGATTTGAACCGTGACATCAACGGCGCAGCACGAGACGTACAAGCTGGCATCAATGCGGCTCGGAGCTATCTGCCGGCAAACCTGCCGGCCAATCCGACCTATCGCAAGGTCAACCCTGCTGACTCACCCATCCTTCTACTCGGCCTGCAGTCGGATATCTACGATGTTCCGGCGCTTTACGATGAAGCTTCCACCGTGATTTCGCAGCGTATATCACAGATCTCGGGCGTCGGCCAGGTATCGGCCGTTGGAGCGTCACTACCCGCGGTTCGCGTCGAGTTGAATCCCGATCAACTTGCCAGTTACGGAATTAGCCTGCCTGCCGTGCAGCAGGTCATCGCTGGCCAGAACTCGAATTTGGCGAAGGGCCAAATCGCCGACGGCAACGTTACGGCAGATATCATAGCCAACGACCAGATCTCGAAGGCGGTTGATTACAAGCCGCTCGTTGTTGGATACCACAACGGGGGAGCGGTTCGTCTGCAGGATGTTGCGGATGTGGTCGACTCCCAGCAATCGGTGCGGCAGGCAAGCTTCCTCAACGGTAAGCCAGCGGTCACCATGATGATTTTTCGTCAGCCTGGAGCCAACATCATTACCACCGTGGACGCGGTGAAGGCGGCGATTCCATCCCTTCAGGCGATGATTCCCAAGGGCCAGCACATCATCACCATTCTTGATCGCACGCTTACCATCCGTGCTTCGGTTTCCGATGTCGAGCGCACCCTCGTCATCTCCGTGCTGCTTGTGATTCTTGTCGTCTTCCTATTCCTGCGGAATGTCCAAGCTACCTTGATCCCAGCAGTTGCAGTTCCTGTTTCTCTGATTGGAACTTTTGCCGTTATGTATCTCTGCGGCTATTCATTGGACAACCTTTCTTTGATGGCGCTCGCCATCGCAAGTGGCTTTGTGGTGGACGACGCCATCGTGGTGATGGAGAACATTACCCGCCATATCGAGGCGGGAATGACGCCCATGCAAGCTACGCTTCTGGGGGCCAAGGAGATTGGCTTCACTGTTTTCTCCATCAGTGTCTCGCTGATTGCTGTATTCATCCCCCTGCTTATGATGGGTGGCATTATCGGGCGGCTCTTCCGCGA
>Ga0364860_11067_pt1 | contig 11299 bp, 6 predicted proteins | sample ExccelAu500001D4_FD_206916 | JGI IMG/M metagenome (GOLD analysis project Ga0364860, IMG submission 206916) | Enriched cells from Trout Bog Lake Hypolimnion, Wisconsin, USA - BchlTB.Aug20.5000.01 .D4 | ecosystem: Environmental > Aquatic > Freshwater > Lake > Hypolimnion/Profundal zone | place: USA... | reverse complement strand
TACTGTTGAATTAGCCTATTATGCCAAGATCTCTCCCGATCCAACAGTAGCCCGGGATTACACCCACCCTGTAGCTTTTACGGTTACTGCTGATGACGGTACTACGGTGGTTGACACGGTTCGGATTGGAATTCCTGTTAAAGTGGCGCAAGGTTTTGCATCAGTCAAAAAACTCTGGTCAAAATCTGCTGGAGATCTTCAGTTTGTTGATTATCAAAATATTTCGATTGCAGTGAGTGGCGACTATTTTGTTTTGCCTTTCTCCAATGAATGGGATGGAGGATCAGCGGCCAAATATTACGACAAAAAGACAGGAAATTATGCCGGCGATTTGAATGTAACCGGAATTGGTGGTCTTTACGCTGTAGCAAATGACAGCAAGGGAAATATTGTTGGAATCAATAATATCTATGCGGGGGATAATGTTAGGCTTTTCAGATGGAATAATGTGACATCAGCACCGCAGCCATTAGCCAGAAGTTCAGACTGGAGCTCTGTCGGAAGTACTTTCTACGGCAGAAAACTATCGGTCTTTGGTGATCTTGACGGTGATGCCGTAATCATGACTACCACCGATGTGGCCCCTGTGGGTGGCGCTAACCGTATTCTCAGATGGACCATTAAGAGCGGAGTTCTGGTATCCCAGGATCCTGAATCGATGGTCTATCCAAAAGATTGGGGATATGTTGCCAAAGCGGTTCCTGCAGGACCAAAACAGACAGATAACTTTTTCGTTTGTTCCAACCTTCCGATTTTTATGGATTACATTAACGGCAGCAGCAATAGTCTCATCGCATCGTTCAGCTCCAATTATCTGGCTTCAATGCGCGATGCAACTCCGGCATTGACCTATTTCGAGTTTAATACCGGAAAATATACGGCAATTGTTGATGGTGGGTCGTATAGCAGTGCCATGCATATTTTCAATGTCACAGATCCGGGCAAGATACCTACTCCGGCAGGTTCAACGGATGCATATAAGGCATTCCATGTTTTTGATGGTGAAAGTGATTATATCGCCTGTCCTTCACCAAACTGGAATATCACGGCTGAAGTTGCAGTTGGTCCCGTTTCGTCGAATGGTTTCACAATGGACGTGTACTTCCTGACCACAAACGGTGGAATAACAGTTTATGAATTAAGCTGTATTGATGCAAGTAAATTTAATTAATTACCTTTAACATAAAATAGCAAGGCACTTAACCGTGCCCTGCTTTTTTGTATTTAAAATCAGATTATTCACAGACCGGAATATTTTTAGTCATGAAGATACTCTTTTACATTACCAGTTTATTGTTATTCCCGCTTGTTGTTTTCTCATGCAATAACAAAAACAGTACAATACTTCCTCCCGTCACCGATCCGACAACCACCAATGTGGATACTTCTATTGTAAGGATGTTCAATAATACACCGGTGATCTTGTGGATGGAAGCTGCTGCAAATTTTTCGAGGCTTGGAACTGCGGATCGGATGGCCGCTGTGATGGTATATTTGTTTTGGGCACCGTTTTGAGCAGTTACCGTGAAGACTTTAGCAGATGTCAAATTTTGAATACCCAAAGCCGGGCTCATGTAAGCGCTGTTTGGTAATGTAGCAGTCAGAAAAAGGCTATCCAGAGATGTTTGAGTCAGAGAGCCGTCGGGATAGTACCAGGGAATTTCAATGGTAAGATTTGCAGGATAAGGTTCTGCTTCATCGGGCTTATAGCCACCTGTCCCGTCTGCAAAAGTGACCATGAGGGTTCTCAGCTTGTTGGAAGTGCTTTTTGTTCTGAATTCAGAATCTACCTTAGCACAGCTACTGATCAGTACTATCAATGATAATACCACTGCTCCATATTTTATGTTCTTCATACTCTTCATGTTTTTCATTATATGTATTACCATCCAGTAATTTGTAGACAGGCAGGATTATTGACAAGTTCCGCCGATAAAATCGGGAACGCATAAAGTTTTTCCGGGAACTGACGTGGCTGGTCATCACAGGTAATATAGTCATAAGAGAATGACCCGCCGTTATTGGTGGCCTTGAGTCCATGGACATATAAACCGGTAAGCTGGCTTACAGCATCTTTCCACCTTCTCAAATCCCAGTAGCGGTGATTTTCGCCGGCAAGCTCAATTTTGCGTTCCTGTTTGATCTGGTTGTAAAGTACCGTACCTGAAAGGTTCAGAGCTGGTAAGCCAACGCGTTGACGTACAATATTTATTTTGCTATTTGCATCCGTTACATTGTTCAGATTATAAGCTGCTTCAGCCATATTCAGATAAACTTCTGCCAGCCGGATCTCCACCAAAGGCTGTGAACTTGGGATATTGATTAAATCGATATGATTTTCATTCACATACTTCTTAAGATAATATCCGGTCACCGAGGCCCCTTTATTACTACCGGCAGCTGGTGGATAAGCTGTCCATCCGTCAACTCCCCCTTCATAAGGCTGAATTGTTCTCCCTTTCCAGGTACTGCCATTATACAAAACAGTTGCCTGGAACCTTGGCTCAAGCTGATCCCAGGGAGGAGTTGCGGTAACACCGGTGGTATGCCAAGCCGACCAATCAACATTACCTCCTCCGGCTAATTCATATGACTCAACCAACTCCTGGGTAGGCTCAATATCTCCGCCAAACCCAATGTGATCGCCTCCCGGACTGGTAATCCCATCGTAACTATGCACCAGATTGGGATAGCTATACTGGTATTCCAAAATAGCCTCCTTGTTACTATTGGTGAAATAGGATCCAAAGGCCTTATCATAGGAGGAGTTAAGTGCATAGGTTCCGTCACTGACCATTGCCATAACCTTATTGGCGGCATCATAGGACGACTGCCATCTTTCGGCATAAAGCATAGCCCTGGATTTCATCGCATAAGCTGCTCCGCTTGTTATACGACCTGCATCGGCACTGGTCCATGCCTCTGGCAGGTTCTTTGCAGAGAAGTCAAACTCAGATTCAATATAATCCCAGCAATCACTAGCAGAACTGCGGGCATTTAATGGATTGGTCGTCAACGCCTTCAACAAAATAACACTTCCATGATTTCTCATTAATAAAAAGTATAATGAGGCTCTGAAAAAACGGACTTCAGCACTCAGACGGGTTTTTACAGTTGCGTCAAAGGTGGCTTTGGAATCAAGTCCATCCAGGAATTCATTGATCAGCCGGATATAATAATAAGCATTCGTCCAGATGTCCATGGCATCCTGATCAGGAGTTATCAGACTAGGGTTTGTGGCATACATGTTAGCAATGGCCCCGTTGGAACCGATTGTACTCCCTGCCGTTTTGATGATATCCGTCATGCCGTCAACATACATACACCCACTCAGATAAGCACCTCCAAACAAGCCGTAATAGCTGATGATAGGGTAAAAAGAGTTGACATATAACTTTGCATTGGCTTCACTGGCAAAGGCTACTGTCTCTGAATATTCAGTGGTTGGCTTGGGAGTCAGAAACTTGTTGCAACCGGAAAGTCCAAACAGTGCAACTAAGATGGTAAAGGATAAAATATATCTGTTCATAATTCCGTTTTTTAAAGTTAGAAGGTAATTGTTGCACCAAAAATGAAGGTCTTTTGTTGCGGATAATACCCGTTGCTAACATTTGGCGCTTCAGGATCAAGATATTTGAATGCCGAGAAGGTTAAGAGGTTAGTAGCAGCTACTGAGAATTTGGCATTAAAGCCAAGATGATTAGTGACCGATTTGGGTAAAGCATACGCAAACTGGACATTCTTTAGCCGGGTATAGGCCCCATTTTTAATCCACATGGAGGATGCCCAATTGTTATTTGGTCTCCACTGATTATCCAACCGGGGGTATTTCCCATTTGGGTTTCCGGGTGACCAGGCCCCTTCGACCAGATATTTAGGGGTGTTTCCACCATTATAAAAAGGACGGGTATATTGGGTATCATCCCAACCGATTCCATCGTACCAGCCCATCAGAGCATTGTCACATATCGCTGCTCCCTGAACAAGAAAAGAGAAATCAAAGTTTTTCCAGGTTGTTAAAAAATTAAATCCGTAGTTCAACTCAGGCATACTGCTCCGACCAATGATCGTAACATCCTGATCATAGGTAATCTTTCCATCACCATTGAGGTCTTTGTAGATAATGTCACCCGCACGTGCCGAGGAATTGACCACCGGGGAGGTTTGAGCCTGATAATCAGTTTTGAAGAGCCCCTGCGAGATCAGACCGGTCTTGGCTCCCATCGAACGTCCGATCATACTCTGGTATTCAGGTATGTCAACTGATTGATCCATACTGAGTATCCGGTTATGTGCCCAGCTTAGCGTTCCTGTGATGGCATAAGATAATGCGCCTATCTTGTTTTTGGTACTTAATATCAATTCAAATCCCCGGTTATCAACCTTGCCTGAATTGACCGTATTTGGATAATATCCACCTATGGAAGGAGGATAAGTTCCCCCAATTGTGGTAAGGATATCAGTTGTTACTTTGTAGAAGTAGTCAAATTCAGCACCCAGCTTTCCTCCCCAGAACTCCAGATTAAAACCAAAATTCGCGGTTCTGGATTTTTCCCAGGTCAGGTTCTTATTGGGAAACGAAGTAGTGTATATTCCATTGACATTGGTGTTCCCGATATTGGCTACCGGACCATTAATCGTTACAAAACGGAGATAATCATAACTCCCGTTGGTCACATCATTTCCCAGGATACCGTAAGAAGCCCTTAGTTTAAAATTAGTGATCGTGGTCTTTAATGGTCTGAAAAATTCTTCTTCAGAAATTCTCCAGCCCAGTGAGCCTGAAGGAAAGAGTCCGTAACGCAAATTCGACGGGAAATTGGTTGAAGCATCCACACGTGCTGAAATCTCAGCCAGGTATCGGTTATCATAAGTATAGTTGAAACGACCGACCCACCCGGCGCGATGGGTTACGGTGTTACTTCCGGTTGGTTTGCTCGGATTTTCCTTGGCAAAGGAGAATTCAGCAAGGTCAGTCAAATCGAAATTCCTGGCAGATGCTGCAAGACTGGTACCTTTGTATTCTGACTGTTCAGCAACCACCAATGCATCGACTGCGTGTTTTTTATTAAATACATTCTGATAGGTAATGAATTGCTGGGTGGTCCAACGGGTGGTCTGCGTATACCCTTCACTGAGCAAAGCCAGCGTTCCGTAGGGGGCATTCACTTCGGTCAGAGTATTGGAATCAGTGGTAGGATTAACTGCCCAAACGTTGTAAGGGGTATAAAACGATTTGGCGTGGTAATAATTCTTATCATAGCTGCCAACGAATTTGAAACCGAGCCCTTTGAGGAAAGGGGCATCATATTTCATGGTCAAACTCGTTTGCAAACCTGAATTATCGGTATTGTTAAATCCTGAAAGATCCCTGGCAGCCATCGGGTTGTTTCCGGTTTGAAGCGATGAAGCGAGATAACGCCCATCGGGTAACTGTGCATTGATATATGGATGAGCCGTAACGATCTGATTCATAAGGTTGGTAGAAACAGAATTCCCATTTGCATCAAAGTTAGAGATCTGTGGATTGAAACTGTTGGCCACGTTTCCGCTAACATCGAGGGAAATAGAGATCTCCTTAGTCACCTTGGCATCCAGATTGGAACGCAGGTTATAACGTGAATACCCAACACCGCTGATAATCCCTTCCTGATCAAGATAACCAAGAGACATAAAATATTTAATGTTATCTGAACCACCGTTCAAGGTAAGGTTATGGTGCATAGTCGGAGCCGTGGGTTTGATCATTTTTTTCAGCCAGTTCGTATTCCCGTAAATACCATCAGGATCACCTTTGGTAACTTTATTGACCACTGCATCTGAAAAGGTATGCTGCCGTCCGTTTACCTCATCTGCATAATTATACCATTTCACGAACTCTTCTCCATTCAGGTATTGGGCCATCCGTGTACTTTGACTCAAATCGTATGAACCGGTGTAAGTTGCCAGAGGTTTACCCAATTTACCCCGTTTTGTGGTTACAAGAATTACCCCGTTGGCACCCCTGACTCCGTAAACTGCAGAAGCCGAAGCATCCTTCAATATGGTAACTGACTCTATTTCTGCAGGATCAAGGTTGTCAAATGAACGTTCTACACCATCTACCAGCATCATCGGGGAATTGCTGTTGAGTGAACCGAACCCACGAACATACATGTCTACACCATCATTCCCCGGCTGACCTGACGATTGCCGTGTAATCAAACCTGGTAGTTTTCCTACCAGGGCCTGAGAAACGTTAGGTGTTGCAACCCTGGTAATCTCTTCAGAACTAACAGAGGCCACTGAACCAATAAGCGAAGCCCTCTTCTGGGTACCATAACCCACAACCACCACTTCGTCGATATTAACAGCCTCCTCGGTGAGTATAGCGTTAACAGAAGTTTTTCCTTTGACAACAACCTCCTGCGGTTTCATCCCCACGAAGGAGAATACCAATGTGGCATTGGCAGGAAGGGCGGTTAATGAAAATACACCATTGGCATCAGTAATGCTACCGTTTGTAGTCCCTTTGACCACCACGGAAACCCCCGGAAGTGTAGCACCCGAAATATCGGAAACCTTACCTGTGACTTTCGATTGTCCGAATGCATTCTGGAAACCAATACATGTGCAGGCAAAAAACAGTACCAAAACCACTGTTCTCCAAAGCCTAAATAAACATTCACTTAACTTTTTTTTCATAAATGAAATTTTTAAATTAGAAAATAGCACAAAATATCTTATATATTTTTTATTAAGTTATTAATTGATGAAGTATTACCCTCTGTATATACACTTGTCTTATCTATTCCAGGATCTTCCAGATTTCGTACATTCCCCTCGGGACATGAAAACAACCTTTCCATTTGCCCCCTTTAAGTTCGAGGAGCGGATCGCCCGCACGGTTCAGGTAGCCATACCATTCAGGATACTCAGGATCCTTGAAATGGTTCCAGGTGTATTCGTGCAGTGTTTCGAACCAATTTTTGCAGGACTCATTCCCCGTAAGGCGGTAACCTTTGGCCATCGAAATCAACGTTTCGATATGCACCCACCAGAGCTTCTGATCCCATTCCAATTGCTGAGTAGGGTGCCCTTTCACATCAAGGAAATAAAAGATCCCTCCGTGTTTTTTATCCCATCCAAATTCAGTGTTGTTAAGCAGAATTTGAACTGCCCGGTCGATTAAAGCTTTATCATTATTCCGCACTGCCAGGTCCATCATAAACCACATTGATTCATTGGCGTGGCCCGGGTTCACAAGTCTTCCCTCAAACGAATCGCTGAAATGACCATCAGGAGTAACACTTTCAAGGATCAATCCTAAAGATTCGTTGTAGAAAACCTCCATAACTTCCTTAATCAGCGGCTCAATGGTTTTATTGACCTGTTCAGTTCCCAGGATATCCTCCATAATCAGTGAAAGATTGCACAAAATCATGGGGAGTGAAAAGCTTTTTAAGGGCCTTGTACCTAGATATGCCTTATTATAATTACCTTTGGGGTTATCCTGCCGTTGCTGAATATTTTGGAAAGTGGATAGTGCGATCTGTTTATGCTCCTGATCTCCTGTGGCCTTGTAAAGTTCACTGAAAGCCATGGCAGCAAAGCAGTCTGAAAAAATGTTGTAAGGCTGAACCAACGGCTTTCCCTCCCGGGTTAATGAAAAATACCAGTTCCCTTTGGAATCCCTCCCGTATTTCTTCATAAAATCTGCTCCATGTAAAGCCATATCAAGCCATTCCTGTTTCCGCTCAACTTTATTGTAAAGCATAGAGAACAACCACACCTCGCGTCCCTGGAGCCACATAAACTTATCGGTGTCAAAAACTTCGCCACGACGGTCTAAACAGGTAAAATATCCACCCGAAACGGAATCCCCGGAATGGTTCATCCAAAATGGGATAACAGAATCAAGCAATTCGTCCCTGTACTGTCCTGCATATTTCTTCAGTTCATTCATTTTAGTATGTTATATATTTTGACATTTATGATCTGATATTAATCGTGTTAACCCTTTCCTTTGAATTCTGAAGCCACATCATGTCCTCCAGAACCATTTAATCCGTGTGAAAAACATGGTAATCAAGGTTACTAAAGTGGTAATAATTAATCCCTTTAAAAATCCAAGCCATGGATTTGAATCAAAGAGGACTAAAAAAGATGAGAGCCCCAGGATTCCAAGAATTGGCATGATGACCATTCCTGCGCATACATAGGCAATCATCGGGTTTTGTCCGATTTGTATCAGAAACCGGCAGTATTTGTCCCCTTTCAAAAAATCACATATAATCGAGAAAAAGGTCAAAGCGATAAAGGCTAAGCCTGATGTGACAAAATAATAGCTGTAGGTTGAGAAATCTTTCCGGATTCCACCTTCAAAAGCTTCGAAAAACAAACCCAGCATTAAAAGATAGGCACCTGCTGTAAATAGCTTTTTCCAGAGTAGCACATTTCTTTCCTCTCCCTTTCGGAGAATATAAATTCCAAAAGCCACAAGAGAGGTAGTCAACAGTAAATTAAGAATAAGCTGACGCGAAAACAACCCAAATAAATTAATGATTACCAATAGAATGGAAAGACCTGCAATAATCCATGCAACCCTTTTTTCAGCCACCATCTCCTTTTTAGTTGACAGTTCAGGTTTCATCCATTCAATCAGATATTCACCGGCTATAGTACCCGGAATAATAATGAACAGATATTTTAAATAGGTAAACTTATACATCCAGGGGAACGGAGTAACATTGAAAAGCCAGTGAGTCCATGAACTGTCATTGGTACTTCCAAGCATAATGCCCATGATGAACGGAAGTATCGCGATTCGTGCAAGTTTATTTTTAAAGGTTAAAATATAGGCCAATGATCCAAAGACGGCCATATTTCCAAGAAGCAGGATAATGATATCGCTGTTCTCCAAATTAAAAGAGTGGTTACCGGGATAGTTTAAAGTGAATAAAAGTACGAAACCAGTCAGATAAGCTACGCTCTTAATCAAAGTGCGCACTTTCAGGGACAAGCTCTCCGGTAAACGCATAAACATCGGAAACATGAGCCCAAAAGCGAACAAGCTGATCAGGCAGGATTTCAGGTCATGGGAACTGCTGGTCACTCTTGTAAAAATATGCTGGATATAAATCGCAAAAAATACCAATTGGGCTCCTCTTCCAAGTGCACCTAAAATAGCGTTGTAAATACCGGACTTGGCGTTCAATTTTTTTCCAATAGAAAATGGAAGTGCGGCTCCCATGGCAAAAAGGAAGAACGGGAACACCAGATCGACCCAGGTAATGCCGAAGATTGAAGGGTCGAATTTATGAATGGGGGGAGGAACCTGGGCGTGATACATCCATGAAGGTAAAATACCAAATGCTTCCGTATCAGAAAGCACCATCGTCAGAATGGCATATCCGCGAAGGGCATCAAGCGCACCCGCTCTGGGGGTCGATCCGGAAAATCTTATACCAGTTTCATATTTTGCCTCTGAATTCATCCACTATATGGCTAAATTGAATTAATAATCCATAAGCCAAAATTAATTTATTTTTATTAATTATCGATATTTATTAAATATTTTTATTTATAAATGATATTTAATATATTTATTTATTAATTCACCTGAATTTAGGGAGATTTTTAATATGTGGAATTGCCGCTGTCTGGCCGTTTATTCCGCTGATTAGGGGCATAACAAACTAATCTTCCGTTTAAAAGATGAATTAATGGATCATAAAAAAAGGTAGAAAAATTTGACCGAAAAGGTTTAGGCGCTATAAAAGAGTTTATCGCGCAGAATATAGCAGGCTCCAATTACACCAGCCTTGGATCCAAGAGCCGACATTTTCAATTCCATATCCAGACTTACCAGACTCAGCGAGTATTTGTGAATGGCGGTACGGGCAGGAAGCCTTAAATACATATCGGTTTCAGCCAGGGCACCGCCCAGAATTACAAGTTCAGGGTTGAAAATATTAATCAGCATCGAGAGGAACCGCCCCAATTCACTTCCAATCTCTTCCATGATCTCAATGGCAAGAGTATCTTCATTTTGGATAATTGCCATTAGGATATCATCAACGGTTATTTCATCAATCTCCTTTTTCCCGGATAGTATGGAAATGGAGCCATTTTCGAGGGCCGATTTAAACTTTCGGACTAAAGCATTACCTGAGATTTCAGTTTCAAGACACCCTTTTTTCCCGCAGTGACAAATAATTTCATTGTCAAAAACGGGACTGTGTCCAAACTCACCGGAATATCCCGATTTACCGTAATATAACTGGCCATCACAAATGATTCCGATTCCAACACCCCATCCTACATTTACAAAGATGACATCCTTTTCTTTTTGAACTATTCCACAGTTGTACTCGCCATAAGCCATAGCCCGGGTGTCATTTTCCAGAAATGTCTTGATATGTATTTGTGATTCAATAATCTCGCTTAAAGGTTTTTCTTCAAAGAAAAAATAACTGTAGCTAAATCCAATGCGGGAATTGATACGGCCACTAAGGTTAATACACGCCCCGATTATTTTCTCCCGTGGAACGCCCGAATCGGCAACAAACTGATTAATAATTGAACAAAGGGATAACAGGGATTCTTTAGTGTTGTCAAGTGAATAGGTAATATTTTCAGTGTGTTTTACAAAACTGTTGTTGAAATCCTGAAGTCCAATATTGATTGAATTCAGTTTTACCTCAACTCCGAGATAATAACAGGCATTTGGATTAATTCCGTACTGCGAAGGTCTTCTTCCTCCGGAAGTACCAACCTTTCCCTCTTCAAAAACAATTCCTTCATCAATGAGTTCTGAAATTATTTTGGTAACCGTTGGTATGCTGAAATCAGTTTCTTTACCCAGCTCGGCAATAGTGGCAACGCCATTTAAAGCCAACCGTTTAATGATACTCTTTTTAAGCTTGACTGATTTAAGCGTCGACAGTGAAAGGTCTTCGGTACTATCCAACAGGAATGAGAGACTCATAGCAGATTTTAAAATAATTTAAACCAGTTACAAATTTATTTAAAATTTATTTAAAACCAGCCAATTTCTTTATTTCCAATTCCCGTCAAATCCAACGCTCTTTATTTTGAATGGCCGAATCAGCTCATCCGTTAAAACACTGAGTTCTCTCCTGGTTAAAGGAAGATTCTCATCTGATTTCCGATTCATCCGGGAGCTCCAAACCCCCTGGATTTCCAATTTCAAATCCCTTTTCAAAAATTTCGAAAGCATATCTGCAGCCTTTCCAAGAGTCAATACCGAATTGTCGCTTTCTACTTCTTCATTGGTATCGAATGTCTTTAGTCCTTC
>Ga0364860_11063_pt1 | contig 11337 bp, 8 predicted proteins | sample ExccelAu500001D4_FD_206916 | JGI IMG/M metagenome (GOLD analysis project Ga0364860, IMG submission 206916) | Enriched cells from Trout Bog Lake Hypolimnion, Wisconsin, USA - BchlTB.Aug20.5000.01 .D4 | ecosystem: Environmental > Aquatic > Freshwater > Lake > Hypolimnion/Profundal zone | place: USA... | reverse complement strand
TTTGAGCAGATTGAAAAATGGAAGATACCGTTTGAAGATGGATCATTAACAGGTTTTTTGGGCGCCAAAAACTTTCCTTATACTATTAAGAAAATTAATGAAACCTTGATACCGTATGCACTTTCGCAAAGCTATAAAGATGCTTTATTTGCAAATTCATGGAATCAGATATTAATAAAAAAATAAAAATTATAAAACATTATATATGAATGATATAAAATTTGGCACAGATGGTTGGCGTGCCATTATTGCGGATGATTTTACAATTGATAATGTAAAGCGGGTTGCATCTGCTACTGCGGAATGGCTCAATAAATCCGGATTAAACAGATCAGCAGTTATCGGGTATGATTGTCGTTTCGGGGGAAAGCTTTTTGCAGAAACAACAGCACGGGTTCTGGCCTCAAATGGAATTCATGTTTGGTTGTCAACCGGTTTTGTTTCTACACCAATGGTTTCACTGGGAACAATCAAACAAAATTGCGGTTGCGGAATCATCATTACTGCCTCACACAATCCACCGGGCTATAATGGCTATAAAATCAAAGGGAATTTTGGGGGACCAGCGTTGCCGGAAATGATATCTGAAGTGGAAAAATATATCCCGGAAACTTACAAAGGAAACTTTGAAACGATTGAATTGCTAACCCAAAAAGGTCTTATATCCAGTTTGGATATGGAAAACATGTATCGTGAACATGCCGAATCACATTTCGATATGCATGCAATACGTAACAGTGGTATACGGATATCTTATGACGGAATGTATGGTGCAGGACAAAAAGTTGTTTCAAGCTTATTGCCTGATGCAAATATGTTTCATTGCGATTTTAATCCATCATTTCATGGGCAGGCACCGGAGCCTATTCTGAAGAACCTGCATGAAATAGAAAAGCATATAAAAACGTATAACGATACTGATTTTGCTTTTGCTACCGATGGAGATGCGGATAGGATAGGGGTTTTGGATAGCAGGGGTAATTTTATCGATTCACACCATCTTATCCTTATACTGATCAATTACCTCTTTGGCGTAAAGAAAATGAAAGGCAAAATCGTTAATTCATTTTCATGTACTTCAAGGATCGGCAAAATGTGCAGTCATTATGGATTGGAGAATATAGTTACCAAAATAGGGTTTAAATATATCTGTGCCATCATGATCAGTGATAATGTACTTATTGGAGCCGAAGAAAGTGGTGGTATTGCAGTGGCTGGCCATATACCTGAACGTGATGGTGTATGGATTGCATTAACCATTCTTGAATATATGGCAAAATCGGGCAAAACCCTGGAGCAACTGATACAGGAAGTATATGATATTACAGGAACTTTTGCCATGGAACGTTATGATCTGCATGTGGAAGATGATCAAAAACAGAAAATCGTCACTGCTCTTAAAGCACAGCAATACACGAATTTCGGTGATTATGTCATCAGTGGCTATGAAGATCTTGACGGATTCAAATGTTTATTGGGGGATGCCGGTTGGGTAATGGTAAGAGCCTCCGGAACCGAACCGGTTTTAAGAATATATTCTGAGGCAGGCACTTCGGTAGAGGCTTTCAAAATACTGGATGCAGCCAAAGCAACTCTATTTGCATAGGCTGCTGTTTGAATTAAAAAATGAACCCCTCGAAAACCCCATATCAGACATGTATAAAGCAATGGGTCGTTCCTGGATTTCTGTTATGCTTTATTTTTCTGATAATCTCTGCGCAAGCCCAGTCAGCAAAGGATAACGGAAAAATTCTGGGTGTCGGGCTAGGAGGGGCCGCCTTGTATGGTGGTTCTCTGGTTGTGCTCAATCAGTATTGGTATGCCAATTATCCAAAATCAAAATTTCATTTTTTCAATGACAATGACGAATGGCAGCAGATGGATAAATTCGGACATTTCTTTACTTCTTATTATGAAGGCTATTATGGAAAATATTTGCTGGAATTGGCAGGTCTCCCTTCAAAAAAAGCCATCTGGTATGGTGGTACCTGGGGATTACTGATGCAGACACCCATAGAAATACTGGATGGCTTATCGAGTGAGTGGGGATTTTCATGGGGTGATGAACTGGCAAATACCCTCGGTACCACATTGCTTATAGCGCAGCAATATGCTTTTGGCCAGCAGCTCATACGCCCGAAATTTTCATACATGCACACAGAATTTGCAGCCCAGAATCCTGCATTATTTGGCGATAATATCATTGAAAATGGCATAAAAGACTATAATGGACAGAATTACTGGTTCTCCCTGCCGGCCAATTATTTAATTCAAAATAAGATCGTTCCCGCCTGGTTTTCTATTTCTATCGGTATCGGCGCCAAAGGAATGACCCGTGGTACGGCTATAGACCAGGATAAAGACACAAAATTGCCTCATTACAAGCGGTACAGGCAATATGTTATATCATTCGATACTAACTTGTCATCCATTAATACGAAGAGTGAACTTGGAAATTTTGCCCTCAACGCGGTTTCATGGATTAAAATGCCTTCTCCGAGTATCGAATATTCACGCTACCGGGGATTTAAAGCACATCTCCTTTATTTTTAAGTTATGGAACATATCTTCAATATAAATTTGTTTAAAAGATCAGTTTGAAGCGATTCCAACAATACAGCGCCGGTTTCTATATGTCAGTATTTAAAAAAGAATACGGGCTTATGGTAATCTTATTATTTTTTATTGCTGCCATATCTCCTTCATGCAAAGTGCGGAAATGCCCTGCGAACAGTGGGGGATATGTTGATCCGCCACCCAAGTTGGACCCAAGGTTTCACAAACCCAAACTCAGCAACTGGCCGAAGAACATGAAACCATACTGAAGGAGGTTAGTAAGTTAGTAAGTTAGTAAGTTAGTAAGTTGGTAAGTTGGTAAGTTGGTAAGTTGGTAAGTTGGTAAGTTTCTGCCACAAACTTGCAAACTTACAAACTGTATTAGCTGTGCTCTCTTGCTGATTCCCTTTTCAAGTCTTTTTCCTTAATGCTGTCGCGCTTGTCATGCACTTTCTTTCCTTTGGCTAGTCCTATTTCTACCTTGGCGTAACCGGTACTGCTCAGGAATATTTTTAAAGGCATAATGGTCAGTCCTTTTTCCTTTACTTTATTCAGCAGTTTTCGAAGCTCACGCTTCTGTAAAAGCAGTTTGCGGGCGCGTTTGGGCTCATGGTTATAATGCGTGCCCATTTCATATTCTGAAATATGTAAATTTCTTATATAAAGTTCCGTGCCGGTAAATGAACAAAAAGCATCGCTCATGCTGGCTTTTCCATTTCTGACCGACTTGATCTCAGTACCGGATAGTACAATTCCTGCCGTGAATTTTTCAAGGATCTCGAATTCGAAATAGGCTTTTTTATTACTTATATTTATGGTCTGCACTTGCTATGTATTGATCTGGCTGAAAATCATTTCAAGCCTTTCTTTTTTTTAATATTTTTTGTTTGTTCTCACCTTCAGCTATGCGCCTTGCACCACAGGTAGCTTTATATGTACAAACCACCTCATTCTTTTCTATCTTTTGAACCACTGCCTCAAATGTTACCTCCTCGCCCACCAATGCTGACGATAGATGGTTCACAGAAATATAGGTTCCGATCCCTTCTTCATCTTCATCCTTCATGTCAAGTACAAACAACCTGCAAACCCATTCGGCATCCCGGGCAATGCAAAAGGTAGCATATACAGGATGCACTTCGCCTGAATCAAAGGTTGCCACATCTTCTGATCTGACGGTTCTCGTAAAGGTCTTAATATCTCCTGGCGAGAAGAGATTTTTCATACTGATAATTTTAGCGCAAGTTAGGGATTCCTCGTTGAAAGGCCCGTCCAAATGGAGAAGCAGGGCGGAGGGTTGGGGGATTTTACACGCGCGCCAGCCTTTCCCCTTCTTCTGCATCGACATATTCTTTTCTTTTTCTGATAGTTTGCTGTTCACAATACTGTACATTTTATGGTTTTTTCTTTTATTTTATTAGCTTATATGTTTATAATGAATAACTTAACTGTCATGTTTGGGTGTACATTTGTGCCAAATGGCGATACTTTTTTATTTTTCATATTCGTATAATGTTGGTTTGCAGGTTTTAAAGTGAACGTCATATTGTATGCATCTGATAATTGTCTGATCCTTGATTCATATTATTAAATGATTAACATGATTCTCCCGCGCTTTTCGTCCGCCGAAGCCTTTGGCGAAGAAGGAGCCACTTACGCCTTACCCCCGCCCGAACGTGCCTTTTCGGTACGCCCGTCCGAACGGTGAAGCCGGGCGGGGGCAGGCCTTATGCCTTACCCCTGGTTTTTATATACATATATAGCGAGACCCCGAACTGGGTGGATGCTTTGAAAAAATATTTTTTAACTCGAATTATTTCAACATGTTACAAGCGAAAATATTTTTCAAATTGTTTTACTTTTTTCGAATTCTCAGCAAAATGGCTCCAGAGGAGCCCACCGTTTGTAGAAAATTCCTGTCCGTGGTCGGCGTCCCCGCCGACCGCTTATATGATATCCAAATCCTTTGTAAATCCAAATTCAGGTTGGCGGGGACGCCAACCTGGGACAGAAATATCAAATTATATACACATACATAATAACAGGTCGCTCCGCTGGAGCTTGATATCATTGCCTTGATTTTTTCTACAAACAGTTTGCTCCGCTGGAGCAATTAAAGAAGAATGGTTTTAGATATTTAATTCCTTACCGCATCAACGTCACATTCCCGCTCAGGTAATGGTGCTGATCAAATATGTCTGTAACATCCAATTGATATAGATATACACCTTCCGGGGCACCGACACCATGAAAAGTCGCATCCCATCCTGCCTCACCCGGCCTCTCCAAAGGAGAGGAGTAAATATGTTCCCCCCATCGGTTATAGATATTGTACGAATAGCTTTTAATACCAATCCCGCTGATATCAAAATAATCATTCACCCCATCACCATTCGGACTGAAAGCATTCGGAATATATATAGTGACCTGGTCGGTAATAAGTTTGATAAAACCATAGGCAGTATCATTTGGGCAATTGTTAAACCCATAAGCAACCAAAGTTATTTTATAATCTCCTGTATCCGTATAGATATAAACGGGAGAAACCTGTTTGCTGCTGTCATTTGTCCCGAAGGTCCAGAGATAAGAAGCAGCGTTGGTGGATTGATTGATAAAACTAACATCATGGTTGGTTTTTATTTTTGTTGCAGGGCTGTAAATAAATACCGCTTTCGTAGGCGGAATGACGGTAATATACACGCTGTCAGCAACATTTACGGGTGTGCAATTATCGCTGACGATAACTTTATGCCAGCCGCTTTGATATGCTTTTTCTGCAACGTAATCCCCGTTTGCGCCATCATTTATCCATTTGAATTTATAATGCAGGCTGTCACCGCCATGCGCTATGGCAGACAAAACAATTGTTTGTCCATAACAGACTTCCGCATTGTTTACTATGGCTTTTATAGTAAGAGGAGGATGCACCTTTAGCAAAACCTGGCTGGTATCGTGGCATCCCTGTTTGTTGCTGACCACAAGGATATAATGCTGCGTATTGGGCAATGTGGCAATAGCATTGGGATCAGTTGAAGATGAAAGATAAGTGGCAGGTATCCATTGATAAGTGATACCGCCCGCTCCTTGCATGGTGTAGGCTTCATCGCGACAAAGAACGGTATCAGGTCCGGCAGTAGCGGCAGGAAGCGGATAATACATGACATGCACGGTGTCAAGCGATGCACAGCTTTGGGTGCCATTGAGCATAAGATAATAATAGCCGGAATCTTTGGCGGTAATGTTTCTGCCCTGAAGCGTATCCTTTTTGGGGCTTATCCAGTAATAGCTTGCAATGCTGTCTTTTACAGATAGCAAAACCGAATCATACGGACAGATGGATTGCGTTTTGGGAAGGCTGGTTTTGATCAGGCTGAAAAACACCACTTTTGAAGTATCAGTAGATGTGCAATTTCCGTTGCTCATATTTACCCAGTACGTTCCACTTTTGCCGATAGTAATTTTTGCGGTTGTATCTCCGGTACTCCATAAATATTTTGCGCCAATATTCTCATCGCCAACATATAGTGTATAATTTTTTGCTGTGCAAACAACTGTATCCCCACCCAGGTCTGCGATAGGAAACAAACCCGGAGCACATAACATGCTTTCCTTAAAATTGCTTGTTTTGACAACAATATTCGTATCAAATATATTGAAACCTGAATCCGGATATGTAGGAACTGGGGAAATGTTAAGAGAAGAAATGTTTCCAGGATTAAATACATTAGTAGTATCTTTCCCTAAACAAGTTCCTTTGCCATTCTTATCCAGTTTTGTTAGAAGAATTCGATATGTTACTACATTATTGATGTAGGTGTAATCATTATTATCAAGACTTAAAAATCCTGAATCAGAAGTTGTTCTTAGAGGAATAAAATCATAATTGTAATCAGCATTATAGTTTTTAATTTGCTTTGCAAATGTGAAGCTGTCATTGGCATCAAATTTGACAAAAAAGCTGTGGTAACCAGGATAGGCTCCATAACTATAATATTCAACAATTGCTCCAAGAAGGTCATCTTTACTTATGCCTATTCCATTAATTGAACTATAATGATATGGAGATATCGAATCATTTAAATATTTAACCCACAAAGGTTTTCCATTGATATCAAATTTTTGAATGGTAATTTTACTATTAGAATAACTGTTATCATAGCCCATAGAAACATAAATATTTCCTTTACTGTCTGCTACACTATTCCCTCCTTCTTCATAGTTTCCAGTACTGTAAATGTATTTTGCCCAAATGACTTTTCCTGTTGAATCAATCCGTGCCAGTCCAATTACTGAACCATATACATTCGTATTGGCATAATATCCTCCTATATGAATTGTAAAACCGCCATCCGGCATTTTCAACAGATTACCTATACCTCCGCTACTAATACTGTTGTAAACAGGGCTGAAAAAACGTCCGGATTTAATAATTTTTCCATTTTTGTCCAATTTGGTTATACTAATATAAGGGACAGGAAATGTGTCATATATTGAAGAATTAAACCCTATAAACACAATCATACAGCCACCATTATTTGTAGCAATACAAGATTGTGAATAATATACCGGGACTTTACCTGAAGGAACAGTTTTGTTTAACTTTTTCGACCATAATACTTTTCCATTTTTGTCAAACTTTGTAACAACAGGAGGCGTATCAAAATTTCTTTCTCCCATGAGATCGCAGTTTACAAAACAATCATCTGTCGTTGCGATTATTGTATTTATTAATCCGCTTTCACCAGGTGAAAACAAACTGCTTCCAGCTCCGCTTCCATCAAACAAATTAGTATATGATTTAGGATAAGGTGCAGGATAGTTTTTTGGATCAGCCCCAGGATTCCGATAATGCAATACGAATAAAAAAGAATTAGTGATTGTACTATCTATTGATTTGCTCCACACTTTATTATGACAACTGTTGAATCTTGTGATCCTGACGGTTGCATAAAAATTAGTGCCATAATAATTAATGGGATTAGACGGGGAAATAATATCCTTAACAATATAGCCTCCATCTGCTAATGGCAAAACTAATGAGCCGTTGTTTCCAGGCCAATAATAATGGTTATCGCGCGTATTTTGTAGAACACTTTGAAACGGTTCCTGCCCAAAACAATGAATGCCTGAAATAAAAATAAAACATACCCAAAGCAGGAATTTATTCATTGATCTGTAAAATAGTGATAATCAAAGATAGTGAATTTATGAATACCCGATAAGCATTTTCACTTCGCTCCAGGTCTGAAATAAAAGACGGGAAAAGGTTGTTGGGGACACCAACCACGGACAAAAATTCAGGTTGGCGGGGACGTCAACCTGGGACAGAAATTGCCTTGATTTTTTCTACAAACAGGTTGCTCCGCTGGAGCAATTAAAGAAGTATGGTTTTAGATATTTAATTCCTCACCGCATCAGCGTCACATTCCCGCTCAGGTAATGGTGCAGATCAAATATGTACGTAACATCCAATTGATATAGATATTCACCTTCCGGGACACCGAAACCATGAATCGTTCCATCCCTTCTAAATCGATCTTATTTTAATTTCCTCAATACTATATTATCGTATTAACACATTAGCACATTATCCCATCAACACATTAGCACATGTTCACGTTGACTTTTTCCGGTATTTTCGGAAAAGGTGGGAAGATACGATAGCTTGATGGATATGTCCTCCGTGCCAACGGTAATTTTCTCTGTGATAGTTTCAATAATAGTGCGCTTCTCTTCAAATGGTAGATCGGGCCAGCGGTCATAAAGGTTCTTGGCATCAGTCAGGATGACATCAGAAGAAGCGTATTGGATTTTCAGGAAGTCAACTTCTGCTTGCAGTTCAGGCAACTGGTTTTCCAACAGTTTCAGCCTGTCTTCTGCTGGTCTATATTGAACAGCAAACCTATCTTTATCCAATTCTCCCGCTACACGAAGGTTCACCAAATTCTCTATGGTTTTTGATAATACCTCGGCCTCTTTGGTAACTTTTGCAAGCAATGCTTCTTTTACTTTTATCTTCGAATCAGTTGATTTATTGAAATCCGAAACTTGTCTGTCAGTCATCAGAAACGATTTTAATTGGCTTTGGTAGATTTCATCCAAATCAGCAACGGCAATTCTTTTTTTGCAGGGACGGCAATCATAAACAGGAGCGGCGTGATAGACATACATCTTTTTGCCGCAGGTGCAATGAACCATGCCTGAGAGCAGGAATGTTCCCAACCGACCCTTTTTCTGGAACTTCTTTTCTTTTTCTCCCATGATCCGGTTGCATTCATTCCAGATTTCTTCGGACACAATCGGGGGGCATGGATAATATATCCATTCGCTTTCAGGCTTTAATTCTGGATGTTTGCCAGGAACAGGGGTAACGGTGAAGTTTGCCCGCCTTATGCCTTTGGCGGTAGTATCTTTTAAGAGTCTTGTCACTGCCATGTCAGAAAATGGTAGGCCGCCTCTGGTTCGGTAGCCCATCGCATTTAATTCCTTTGCCACTGTCTTTTTCCGCTTGTATTTCAAGAACAGCTCATACATCAGTTTTCTGACAGGCGCTTCTTTTTCATCAATCACCAACTGATTGTTTTCAAACTTGTACCCCAACGGTGTCAGCCCGCCAATTGACTTTCCCATCTTTGCCCTGATGGGAATTGATGCTTTTATTCTGCTTGATATTTCTTCCCGTTCCCATTGAGCCATTGCCGCTATCATGGTGTAGAACAATCTGCCTGCCGGAGAACTGGTGTCAATTGATTCATCCAATGAAATGAGGTCGGCATTGTTGGCTTTGAAAATGTCAGCAAATTCCAAGAGCTCAATGGTATTGCGTGCCAACCGTGCCAATTTGGAGAAGATTAATCCGCTTATTTCGCCTTTCCTGATGTCCTCGAGCATCTGCTTTGTCTGGGGATAACCCATGACCGACTTACCCGTGAAGTCTTCCAACATGTATATTTTGGCAACTTCCCATCCTTTGGCCTCGGCATACAGCCTGCCCCTTTTTTCGTGGTGTATCGGGGAATCACCCTGCATGTCGGTGCTTACTCTGACCCAGATGCCGACTGATTTCTTTGCTTCCATATTTGATTGTTAATGTATTATTTGGCTTTATTTTGTACTGTAAAGATACGGAGAAAAAGGAAGGGAAAGATGCCATATTATGCAATTTTTTATATCCTTTTCCGTCTATTACATCATTCAAAAGAAAGCGGGTTAATGTCCTCTAAATATATATCCAGCCTCTTTAGTGTTTTGAACGAATAGATATTTTCCACAGCCTTTGATGTTGAGTCATACCACATCTCCACGTAAAATGTACCAAGTGCATACAGATCAATTATGTATCCCGATTCATTCCTGGTTGCTAACGATGTCCCTTGGTTCCACAGGACAAAGGCTTTTTCGCCTGTGTTGAGAATGCTGAAATCATGGATGCTCATCGGGCAAATTTTAAAAAATGTATTTGTTGCTATTTGTTTTACTTCCTTTTGCACCGTAAAAATACTGAGAAAAAGGAAGGTAAATCGACTTTATTCTTTGCTTTTTTTGAGAAAAAGTTTAATTTCAACCCCTAAAATCAATGCTATGAATGTAAACCTGTATGAAACTCTCAAAAGAGAAAAAGAAACAAGCATTAACAACAGCTATGCAAGGTTAAAAAGGTATGCCAATTCCTATAACGTAATATATACATCCAAATTAACAAGGATTTTATCGACCACATATCATTTAACGCTTAGATATTTAACTTGGGGAATTGCGGCAACTTTTTTTCTCTTGTTTCTGTATTGTGAATCGAATCTTTGGACAAACAGCTTCCAGCAAACTATTTCTTTAGAATCCGCCCAAACTATTTCACAGTTTATGGAAATCATTGGGATTGTTTGCTTAGCCATCAGTTTGATATTCTTTGGGATTAGCATATTGTTTAGGCAAATAAAAAATAGAAACAACACCATTACCGATCTGGCAAAATTGCTAAAAGAAGTTATAGAAAATGAAAGAAAGAACATTGAAACTGAAAAGCTATCATATTTTAACCTACTTGATACCATGCGTAGGGATCAGGATAAGCCAGAGTCGAATCCCATTAATAGGAAATAGATAGTGGACATAATCGCTCTTCTACGGAGCTTACAATCAATCCGGTATTAAATTGGGAACCTGATAATTCTCTTCTATTAGTCCTGTATTTTTTTATCTTTCAACAAAGTTTCACCTTTGGTAAGCCACGAAAGACCGAAAGCCCACAATGCAAGCGTCTCGAGACCAAGGACCAATTGGCTTTCTATTTGATTATGCTTTTTTATAAAATTCATATAAATCGCAATAACAATAATGCAAGCCCACATTACGATCCCACAAACCCTATAAATCACATTTCTTTTCAGTTTCTGTTTAGTTGGTTTATTCTTATCACTTGTTTTTGTAAACAAGAAAAAGGAAATACAGGCCAGCGTAATGAAAAACAATGAAGCACACACAAGGTGAATAGTAGGATGGCATTTAACATCAATCAAAATTGCAGGTACTGTCTGGCAATTGAAACATGGTAAATAATTTGTTGGGAACATGGCCACTCCCAATGCAAATAGCCCAGCAAGGTTGGTGGCATAGATGTCCATCTTACTAAAGCCCTTGTAAGAAAACAAAAACAATGCCACAGCACATAGTACCCCTTCAAAGACTTCCCGCATATTGGTATAATAGTAATGACTGATGGTAGGTTGAACCTCAATACCGCACTTGCCGAATACAAATGAGCCAAGTACCAGGACAACGGGC
>Ga0364860_11060_pt1 | contig 11351 bp, 11 predicted proteins | sample ExccelAu500001D4_FD_206916 | JGI IMG/M metagenome (GOLD analysis project Ga0364860, IMG submission 206916) | Enriched cells from Trout Bog Lake Hypolimnion, Wisconsin, USA - BchlTB.Aug20.5000.01 .D4 | ecosystem: Environmental > Aquatic > Freshwater > Lake > Hypolimnion/Profundal zone | place: USA... | reverse complement strand
GGCTGCCCATCCAAAAGCCATGATTTTGGTTCACCCAGAATCACCGCAAGCAGTCGTAGATCTTGCCGATGTTGTGGGTTCTACCTCTGCCATGATTAAAGCGGTGGTTGAAGGCTCTGCTACTGAATATATCGTAGCCACCGACAAGGGCATCTTGCATCGCATGCGCCAACTTGCCCCCAATAAGAAACTGATTGAAGCTCCTACTGCAGGCAATAGCGCGACCTGCAAAAGTTGCGCCCACTGTCCTTGGATGGCCATGAATGGTTTACAAGGGATCTTGGCTTGCCTAGAAAACGCTTCTGGTGAAATCTTCATCAAAGAACCCACTCGAATCAAGGCACTGGGCTGTATTGAGCGTATGCTGGACTTCACAACTAACCATCCTGATCTTCTAGAAAAAGCCCAGCATGGCTTTGTGAAAAATATTGGTGCAGCTTAAAAAATATGTTTGATTACAACGAAACCTTAGAGCAAGCCCGTCAACGCAATATTCATGATGCGCTGATGGAAGATATTGGTCAGAATGATTGGACGGCGAAGCTGGTACCCAGCAAGCCTGTACAAGCACAGCTCATCGTGCGTCAAGTAGCAGTGCTCTGTGGTGTTGACTGGTTCGAAGGCACGCTCAAGAAATTAGATCCGAATGCAACCGTCACTTGGCACTACATGGAGGGCGATATGATGGCGCCCGATACCAAAGTCTGCGACATTACAGCTGATTCAAGAGCCCTACTCTCTGCTGAACGCCCTTGTATTAACTTTCTGCAAACCTTATCTTGGACTGCCAGCATTACCCGCCAACATGTTGATGCGATTGCAGGGGCAAGCCCAAATCCTCAGGGTTGCGCTGTATTAGATACGCGCAAAACTATTCCTGGATTACGTCAGGCGCAAAAGTATGCAGTGCGAGTTGGCGGTGGCCAAAATCAACGCCTTGCCTTATGGCACGGCATTCTGATTAAGGAGAATCATATTGCTGCTGCCGGTGGCATTGCTGCTGCACTCAAAGCTGCAGCAGAATTACATTCTGGGGTGGATATTCAGATTGAAGTAGAAAGCTTTGCGGAGCTACAAGAAGCTCTAGCTGCAGGTGCAAAAAGCATCTTGATTGATAACTTCACTACCGAGCAAATGAAAGAGGCTGTTACCTTTACTGCTGGCCGCGCTCTGCTAGAAGCTTCCGGCGGAATTAACTTAGATCAAATGCGAGCAATTGCTGCTACGGGTGTTGATCGCATCTCCCTTGGTAAGCTCACCAAGGATGTCAATGCGGTGGATTTCTCAATGCGTATTTTGTAACAACCCCCTTCGTTAGTCTTTGACTGACTAACTCTTCAAACCCTACTGATATTCAGTAGGGTTTTTCATTTCTAGACTAAAGCCCATGCATCTATTGGGCTAGCCTTCTCTTTCTCAATTTTTGTATTGACATTAATTATTTTTGTATATACATTAATTGGGTGAATGCGTGATTGAGTTTGATGATGTGAAGCGAGAAATTACCTTATTGGCACGTGGACTGAATATGGCCAGGGCAAATGAGGTATTCGATGGGTCTCATATGGATCAAATTGATTACAGAAAAGATTATGGGGAAGTACGAATCAGAACCTTTGGATATTTAGATGATCGACCAGTATTTATTGTCTGGACATACAGGGGTGCAATCAAACGAATCATTAGTATGAGGAGAGCAAATGAACGTGAAATCAAAAAATATGAAAGAAGAATGGGTTGATCCAGATGACGCACCAGAAGCAGATGAAGAGTGGTTCAAAAATGCCCACGTCTATATTGGTGACACCCTCATCAAAAGAGGTGTTGGTCGCCCACCAATTAAAAATGCAAAGGAAATGCTTAGCCTTAGATTAGATTCTGATGTGTTAGAAAAATTACGTGCAAGTGGTAAGGGATGGCAAACCCGCTTAAGCAAACATATAAAAGAGGCAGTTCTAAAAGGCTCTCTGTAAATCGATTTAGGTCTCGGGGGCTTCAGAAGTTCCTTCTGCCTGAGGGGTCAAAATCGTAGGATAAGAAACCGCCCAAGTGCCTGGGTAGTCACGGCTGTAGTGCAGCCCCCTACTTTCTCTGCGCATTAAAGCTGAACGTACGATCAACTCTGCACACTCTAGTAAGTTACGTAGCTCAATCAGATCTCGCGTGACTTTAAAGTTAGCGTAATACTCTTGCACCTCATACCTTAATAGCTTGATGCGATGCAATGCCCGCTCTAATCGACGGTTGGTTCTCACAATACCGACATAGTTCCACATCAAAGAACGTAACTCATCCCAGTTATGGGCAATCACCACTTGTTCATCAGCATCCTCTACCTGACTCTCATCCCATAGAGGAAGTTTTGGCAGAATTGGTGTTTTAAGCTCTGCTATATCAGCAGCGGCAGCTTTACCAATCACGATGCACTCTAACAAGGAATTGCTGGCCAAACGATTGGCGCCATGCAAACCGGTGTAGGTTGCCTCGCCCACTGCATAGAGACCCGCTAAATCTGTACGGCCTTTGAGATCGGTGACCACGCCACCACAAGCGTAATGCGCTGCTGGCACAACTGGTATAGGCTCTTTAGTAATATCTAGACCCAAACTCATGCAACGCGCATAGATCATTGGAAAGTGTTCTTTAATAAACGCTTCACCTAGATGAGTAGCGTCTAGGTGCACATAGTCGAGGCCATGCTTTTTCATCTCAAAGTCAATGGCTCTAGCAACAATATCGCGCGGAGCTAATTCATTACGCTCATCATGCTCTGGCATAAAACGAGTGCCATCAGGCAGCTTGAGTAAACCGCCCTCACCGCGCATTGCCTCAGTAATGAGGAAGGTGCGATCGCTGGGGTGATACAGGCATGTCGGATGAAACTGAATAAATTCCATATTGCCAATGCGACAACCCGCTCGCCAAGCCATGGCAATACCGTCACCAGTAGCGGTGTCAGGATTGCTGGTGTAGCGATACACCTTACCAACACCACCAGTAGCTAGAACTACAGACTTCGCCTCAATGGTTTCAACGCGATTATTTTTAATATCCAGTGCATACACGCCATAGCAACGATTTGGCTTAGTGCGCGCAGTCTTAACATCTAAATGACGATTGGTAATGAGATCTAGAGCAATCCAATGCTCAAGTAGTTGAATATTTTTATGCGCGTGCGCTTTATCGAGCAGCACTTCATGGATAGCCTTACCGGTTGAATCAGCTGCATGCGCAATGCGACGCTGGCTATGACCACCCTCACGGGTTAAGTGCAAACCCATTGGACCAGTCTCATCGGGGGTAAATGGCACGCCTTGATCGACCAGCCATTGGATTGCATCAGAGCTTTCTTCCGCAATATACCGAGCCGTTGACTCGACTACGAGTCCAGCCCCCGCATTTAAGGTGTCCTCTACGTGAGCGTCAATACTGTCATGCTCTTTATCAACGACCCCAACAATGCCGCCTTGCGCCCACGCTGTGGCACCCTCACCGAGAGCACGCTTGGCCATAATAATGACCGGCTGAGTCTCAGCCATGTGCAAAGCCACCGTTAAGCCTGCTAGGCCTGCTCCGATAATCAGGACGGGTAACTCTCCTTTGGGATTAACTGTTGAAGTTTGGGGTTTTGAACTGGCCATGGAGTGTTAATTCTAAATGGCAATAGGATTCTTGGTATTTTTCACCCCATTAAGCAGTCGTTCGAGGAATAAAAGGTGCAAATCCCTGACTTTTAGCCCCGCTAAGGGACGCCAAACAGTCAGCTACAATGCTGGTTGGCAATTCTGAATTGTCTATGCAAGCCTTACCCAAACTTGCCCAGAAATTAATTTGCTCATCAACAACATGAAAATTGCTTTCCTTGCCAAGCAATATTTGCATATGCTAGCTTAAATTCACCAAATGAATTAATTGCGACATATTTACGTTATTGAAAGAAGCGCTTTGGCCTTACTTCGCACCTCGGTAAGAGCAAAAGCGCTGACTGCACCCTTATATTTTGCCTTGCGAGTCTTCCAATCCAGAGATTTGACTTGATCAGAAAGAATCGCAGATTGAACGCCATCAATTTCTACCAAGACCTCAAATGGATAGCCTTTGATTTTTGTAGTCAAGGGACAGCAAATCATCAAACTTGTTTTTTTGTTATAGGCTTCTGGTGTTAAAACCACGGCGGGGCGACGCCCTGCTTGCTCGTGTCCAGCTTGAGGATCAAACTCCAACCAAACAATATCCCCAGCGTTTGGAATATAAGTCTTAACCATCAGAGCAATTCTTTGCCTACGGGCCCACCAAAATCATTTTCATGATGAAGATTTTTGGCAGTTATTCCAGCAAGTAATTCATCAAGCTGGTATTCCCTCTGAACGATTGGCTCAATCACTATTCGACCCCTCTGCACCTTAACCGAAACAATCTGATCAATATTCAAGTGAGCAGACTTCATGACAGCAGTATTTAAACGCAATGCAGGACTATTACCCCACTTTTTAATGATAGTTTGCATAGATGCCCCTTTGCTTAAAATGTATCTACATTGTATCTACAATTTTGCAGATGGGCAAACCTAAAATAAAAACCCCACCTTAAAGGCAGGGTTTAGGTGAGATGCTATCTTTTACGAAACAGATGTTACTTTCTGCCTCTTAGGATCATTAGTGCCGTAGCCCATTACTGGGGCAGCATGACCGCCTTTGGCGAGCTTGACTGCGCAGTACTTGAACTCTGGAATCTTGCCAAATGGATCTAAGGCAGCATTGGTAATCAAGTTTGCCGCAGCTTCATAGTAAGCAAACGGAATAAAGATTACGCCACGCGGAGTGCCATCATCTCTACGCACATGAATCCCCACCTCGCCACGTCTTGATTGAACGGTAATCACATCGCCAGCAGAAACGCCTAGCTGGGTCATATCCTCACCATTCATAGAGACAGTAGCCATTGGCTCGATTGCATCTAAGACGGTTGCACGGCGCGTCATACTACCAGTATGCCAATGCTCTAGCTGACGGCCTGTAATCAATACAAATGGGTAATCTGCATCTGGACGCTCATTAGCCGGAATGATGTCAGCAGGCACGAGTTTGACTTTGCCATCCTTGGTATCAAATTTGTCATTAAAGACAATTGGGCGACCAGGATCTTCAGCAGATAAACAGGGATAGGTCACGCTAGATTCTTTTTCGAGACGCTCCCAAGTAATACCATTGATCGCTGCATGCATGGCTTGACGCATTTCGTCATAGACCTCTGCAACCCCATCATCAGGACCTTGATAGCTCCAGTTCAAGCCCATCCGTTTAGCGATCTGCTGAATGATCCATAGATCAGGCTTTGCTTCGCCAGGAGGATTGATCGCCTTCTTGCCCATCTGCACCATACGGTCAGTGTTACTGGCGGTGCCAACTTTCTCAGGCCAAGCGCTTGCTGGTAAAACGACGTCCGCTAGAAGCGCAGTTTCTGTCATGAAGATGTCTTGCACAACAAGATGCTCTAAAGAAGCCAGTGCATGACGCGCATGATTCAAATCAGGATCGCTCATTGCAGGATTTTCACCCTCGACATACATTCCACGAATCTTATCGGGATCGCTATCGGGTGCCGTGATCTTATGCATGATCTCAACTACTGTGTAGCCAGGTTTCTGATCTAATGGGGTATCCCAGAATTTTTCAAACCATGCATGTGCTGCAGGATTATCAACCCGTTGATAGTTCGGGAACATCATCGGAATCAATCCTGCATCACTGGCGCCCTGTACGTTGTTCTGACCACGTAATGGATGTAAGCCAGAACCAGGCTTACCAATTTGACCGGTAATACTCACTAAGGCAATTAAGCAACGTGCATTATCTGTGCCGTGCACGTGCTGGCTAACGCCCATGCCCCACAACACCATCGCCGACTTAGTGGTAGCAAATTCACGAGCAACTTCACGCAAAGTTTCCGCTGGAATGCCGCAGACAGGAGCCATTGCCTCAGGACTATAGCCTTTAATATTTTCTTTAAGGGCTTCAAAGTTATTAGCGCGATTTTCAATGAAGTCTTGATCAACCAAACCTTCTTCAATAATCGTATAGATCATGGCATTGAGCATTGCCACATCAGTATCAGGCTTGAACTGCATGGTGCGCCAAGCATGCTTACTAATCTCAGTGCTACGAGGATCGCACAGCACAATTTTTGCGCCGCGTTTAGCGGCATTTTTAAACCAAGTTGCCGCTACTGGATGATTGGCAGTTGGATTTGAGCCAATCAAGAAAATCATGCTGGAGTGCTCAACATCATTGACTTGATTACTTACTGCGCCAGAGCCAACGCCTTCAAGTAATGCTGCGACAGAAGATGCATGGCAAAGACGCGTGCAATGGTCAACGTTGTTACTACCAAAACCAGTGCGGACCAACTTTTGGAATAAATAGGCCTCTTCGTTACTACCCTTGGCTGAACCAAAGCCAGCCAATACTTTTAAACCATGCTTGTCTTTGAGTTTTTTAAGTCCACCACCAGCAACTTCCAAAGCCTCTTCCCAAGTCGCTTCACGGAAGACGCTTGACCAGTCTTGTGGATTCTGAATAGCATTCTCATCTTTGGGAACACCAGCCTTACGAATCAAAGGTTTTGTTAAGCGCTGTGGGTTATGAATGTAATCCATCCCAAAGCGGCCCTTAACGCAAAGGCGGTTGTGATTAGCGGGTCCATCACGGCCCTCTACGCTAACAATCTTTTCATCTTTTACGTTATAGGTAATTTGACAGCCTACGCCACAGAATGGGCAAACTGAATCCACCTTACGGTCGACGGTTTGTGAACCGATCAAACCTTTTGGCATCAAAGCGCCAGTTGGGCAAGCTTGCACGCACTCACCACATGCAACGCAGGTGCTATCACCCATTGGATCATTGAGATCAAATACGATCTCACTATGGCCGCCACGCATGGCGTAGCCGATCACATCATTAACCTGCTCTTCACGACAAGCACGCACACAACGATTACATTGAATGCAGGCATCTAAGTTCACTGCCATCGCTGGATGGGAGATATCGCTAGCAACCTTCTCGCGGCGTAATGCTTTGAGCTCTGGTCGAACAGTCACGTCCATACGGGCAGCCCAAGTGCTTAGCTCACCATGTTGATTCTGTTGCTCTTCTTCCTTACTATCGCCTACCCACTTGAAGCCCTCATCCGGCATATCGGAGAGCAACATCTCTAACACTAGCTTTTGACTCTTAACAGCGCGTTCGCTATTAGCTTTGACTTCCATGCCAGGTGTAGCACTACGACAGCAGCTAGGTGCCAGGGTGCGCTCACCATTGATTTCAACTACGCATGCACGGCAATTACCATCGGGACGATATCCGTCTTTAAAGCACAGATGCGGAATATCCACACCATGGCGTTTGGCAGCCTTGAGAATAGTTTCACCTTCGTACGAAACGATGGTTTTGCCGTCAAGCTTGAACTCGACTGTTTGCAGTTCGAGCTCTTTAGGATTGGTTGGTGCGTTCATATTTATCTTATTTTTCCCTAAGTTCTATCAAGCAACTTCTTGCGGGAAATATTTATGGATACAACGAATCGGATTGGGTGCGGCTTGACCTAGACCGCAGATCGAAGCATCGACCATCACCGTCGCTAGATCTTCTAAGGTTTCTTGATCCCAGGATTTAGCTTGCATCAACTTAGCAGCCTTACCCGTGCCAACGCGGCACGGTGTGCACTGACCGCAGCTTTCATGTTCAAAGAAATGCATGACATTTAATGCCATATCTCTAGCTTTGTCTTGATCACTAAACACCATCACAGCAGCAGAACCAATGAAGCAACCATAAGGCTGTAAGGTATCAAAGTCCAAAGGAATGTCATTCATCGTAGCTGGCAAGATGCCGCCCGATGCACCACCCGGTAAATAGCCGTAGAACTGGTGACCGTCTTGCATGCCGCCACAATATTCATCAATGAGTTCTTGAATAGTAATACCTGCTGGAGCTAATTTCACACCAGGGTTCTTCACACGACCACTGACGCTATAGCTACGCAAGCCTTTGCGATCATGACGACCATAAGAGCTAAACCACTCTGGTCCGCGCTGCACAATATCGCGCACCCAATACAAAGTTTCAAAGTTATGCTCAAGTGTTGGGCGTCCGAACAGGCCAACCTGTGCAATGTAGGGAGGACGCATGCGTGGCTCACCACGTTTGCCTTCGATACTCTCAATCATGGCGGATTCTTCACCGCAGATGTAAGCACCGGCGCCACGACGTAATTCAATTGAAGGTAATTTGAATGGGGGATTGGCTTTGAGCTTGGCTAATTCTTTTTCAAGCAACTCACGGCAACCGTGATATTCGTCACGCAAGTAAATGTAGCAAGCATCAATTCCAACAACGTTCGCCGCAATCAGCAAACCTTCTAAGAAGCGATGCGGGTCACGCTCTAAATACGTGCGGTCTTTAAACGTTCCCGGCTCGCCTTCGTCAATATTGACCGCCATCAGCTTAGGGGCGATTTGATCTTTAACAATGCGCCACTTGCGCCCTGCTGGGAAACCAGCTCCGCCTAAACCGCGCAAGCCAGAATTTTCCATAGCCTTGATGATGCTTTCGCCATCAAGCTTACCTTGGGCAATGTCTGTTGCTAAGGCATAACCGCCTTTAGCGCGATAGGCTTCGTAACCAACATAGCTTGGTGAAACTGCTTGGTTTTCGCCTTGAGGAGAAATACCCTTCTCAGCTAATGCCACAGGATCAAAACTCGCATCATCTTTTGCCAATGGCTGAGTGGTCATCTTGTTATTGACTGCTGCAGCGACTTTATCTGTTGTAGCAAATAGGACGGGATACTGATGCACTACCGCTACTGGTGCCTGTTCGCAACGACCTACGCAAGGGGCTGCAATTACCTTGACATTGGGATTACCCAAGATCGCAGGTAATTTTTCCAAGAGATTTTTTGCGCCAGCCAATTCGCAGGACAAGCCATCGCATACGCGCACAGTGATATCAGCTACTGGATCATTACCGCGCACTACTTCAAAGTGATGGTAGAAGGTAGCAACTTCATAAACTTCAGCCATAGGCAAATTCATTTCTTTTGCCAAAGCAACTAAATGACGATCATGCAAAGCACGATATTCATCATTCAATTTATGTAAATTTTCGATCAATAAATCACGGCGGTGTGGTGCTTCCCCAATCAACTGACGCACTTCGGACAAAGAAACGTCATCTGCTTGACGGCCCTTCAGCTTACTTTTGCGACGAATGGTTTCCCTTAAGTCATCTGCAGTTGCTACAGCAACGGCTTTGACTTCTCCTGAGGGTTTTGGGTGATTCATATTTTGTAGTCTCTAATTTCTAGTCGCGCCGATTGAATTGTTGATTCTTAAGCATTTAGCCATATATAGCGACCTGCAAAATCATCGTGTGATTTTGGGTTATTTCGACCTCTAAGTCCTTGACGGCGCTCAAGGGATTAAAACTAGGGTTTACCCTAATCTATAGCAGGGATGGGGATGGCTTGTCGCCGGGCGGAAGTGAGTAGTCAAGCTTGCGCTCATAAAGCCGGGCCTTATAGCAGTCGTTATAGCCTTGGCTGCCAATATTCCAACCAATCGAGGTGCAATCCTGTTGCGCTGCTGACTCGATACTTCCACAGCCAGATAAGGCGAAGGCGGAAAAAATGGAAACCAAGAGAAGTGAGCGCAATTTAGGTGAATTCATCCCGTAAGTCTACTTGATTTAGGGAGAACTCGAGGGAAAACAGCCACTTGTGTAACTTTGGGTTTACCAGTAAAAATAACTACCCATTCAATAACAAGAAATCAATAAAACCGGAGACAACAATGAAGTTATTTATCAAAAAACTTGCCGCACTAGGCTTTTTGCTAAGCGTTTTGCTAGTTGGCAATTCTGCTAGCGCTCAAAATCAAGATGGCTTTACCCCCCTGATCGACGGCGTCAGCCTTTCTGGCTGGAACATTATTGGCAATGCTAATTGGCAGATAGGCAACGGTATGATTGTGAGCGACAAGCCCATGGGCTTTTTAGTCAGCTCCGCAAAATATAAGAACTTTATTATTCGCGCTGAATTTTGGGCTGAGTCAAATACCAATAGCGGTATTTTTATTCGCTGCCAAAACCCGAACCTTGTCACCGCCGGCAATGCTTATGAAGTCAATATCTGGGATACACGCCCTGGACAAGAATATTCAACTGGTGCCATCGTCGATGTCGCTAAAGTGAATCCGATTCATAAGGCTGGCGGACGCTGGAATACGATGGAAATCGTTGCTAATGGCAGCCACTTCAAAGTAACGATGAACGGTGTTGTGACGGTGGCAGATGGTGAAGATAGTAAATTCTCAGAAGGTCTTATTGGCCTTCAATCTGCTGGTGGCACTATCAAGTTCAGAAAGCTAGAAATCAAAGCGATTTAAAGCTTTAAACCAATATTTCGTATCTATCACCACAGGCGATGGGCTGCAAGGCTCTCGCCTGTTTTTGCATCTTCACCAGCCCATAGTGAGACATTGTTTTTAAGGTTCTAGATAAATTCCCCTGCTTTCGACCAGTTATTTCCGCTAATTCAGAAATGGATACTGGCTTTGACTTTCTAATGACATCAAGTAGTGCGCGATTCTCATCACTCAAAACCTCGGCAAGCGAACGCATTGAGGTAAACCATATTTTTGGATCCGTTGATTTAACCTTCAGCTCGCCCTTGGCAATAGACAAAATACGCCTACGAATCTCTTCTTGAGGAGCAATTCCTATTTTGATTACTTTCATCATTCCCTCGCCAAATTCAATGCTTTATCAACATCCACAAAAAAATCAATTAACAACTGATAAGCATTTTTGTATTCATAACGAATACCTAAATCAGATGGACTTCTATGTCGGTGGTCATAAGGTAAAGTGCGATTTGCATACTTAGTAGGATTTTTCGGGGCATGGGCATTGTCATAACCCAAAATACGAATTCCTGCGGGATCATGCAATGTTAAGGAATACCGAATGCCATGTGGCACTGCCTCACTCTTGGGAACCTGCCACGCCTCCATCTTTACCCAATAGCCGCCCTCCTGATCTATTACCTGTCCATGCAAATCCAAAAGGGTAGTAATTTCATGCGTGTACATAACCCTTAATATATCAACAAATGATATACCAAAAATATCACCCTGACTACCACTGAGGGTGATATTGGTTAAAGGTGTTTATTACGCAGGAGGAAACCCAACCTTTTGCGGCCACTTATTATGGAAAACATGAATGATGGGTTTTTCATAAACCCCTGCCATCGTGAACGGCTCTGCTGCTATCCAAGCCTCAGCTGCAGTA
>Ga0364860_11057_pt1 | contig 11376 bp, 10 predicted proteins | sample ExccelAu500001D4_FD_206916 | JGI IMG/M metagenome (GOLD analysis project Ga0364860, IMG submission 206916) | Enriched cells from Trout Bog Lake Hypolimnion, Wisconsin, USA - BchlTB.Aug20.5000.01 .D4 | ecosystem: Environmental > Aquatic > Freshwater > Lake > Hypolimnion/Profundal zone | place: USA... | reverse complement strand
TTCAAATAAATAAGGAAGATAAAATCCTCTTTCTTCCCTTATTTTGAAATTACTGCCGTTAGGTTCTTCCGTTGCGTCGCGAACCAGACAGAACTCTTTTTATATCAGACTTTATGCGGTAAAGGGGCAGAGCACCGTTTATATTTGTAGAACAGGGATTAAATGTATTCAAACCAGAGGCTGTCCCGAAAGTTTTTTTTTACTTTTGAGACAGCCTCCTGATAACTATTACTTCACAATTCTGAAATTGAGTGGCAGTTCACCATTATTCCCGAGAGAAGCGATAGATTTCGCTTCCGTTTGGGTGAAATTTCCGGAAATTTCACATTTCCCTCCGGTGATTACCGAACGGACGATGGGAGCTGCCAGAATATGATTATCCATAACTATGGCAATGGCATGGCCAATATTCCGTTCAGTCGCCTCGGCCCATAAATGGACAGCCGATTCTTTGATACGAATCTCTATGTCATTGATTTTAGACATTTTACTTTGGCCGCTATGAACATTTTCAATCTCTGATTTAACCAGAAGCGGACCTTTTCCCCCGTTTATTTTGAGTACATAAAGGCATTCCTCTGAATCCCCGGACTGGGAATCCCAGATAAATATACATTTTTGATCCAGCCCCTGGCTCTTCAAATACACCTTTACTTTGGTATCCACTGAAACTGAAGCACATCCGATCTTTGCTCCATAGTCTATTGAATTACGTGCATTTAAAAGGGTGAAAAGCTGAGTATCTCCTTTTAAAAGTTCCGTCAGGCTTGCCCTGTCGTAGGTCTCATAAACTGCCAACGCACCTTTTGCGGTCAGCAGGTTCCGGATCGCCTTTAAATCAAGGTCCGGACCAACGGCTACCTGAATTTGTTTCTTCTCCGGAATCATGGAGATGGTAAACTCTTCTGGGCTGAATTCCTTTAACCGGGCTGAAATAATCTGAGCAGATTGTGAAAGCTGAGCCGCCGACCCTGCTTTGTCTGTAGCTTGAATCAGTATAGTATTTTTGGGTTTTGACTTGCCGGTCAAACCTGTTGCAAGGGTCGTGAAAAGGAAGATTGCGATTATTGAATAGATTATTGTTTTCATTTTTTAAAATTTTAAGTTAATAATTCAGTTCTCCTTTTGATTTAAAAGAAGGAAAATTATTGATTCCACTAAAATTAAACGGGAATTTAACTTAAAACCGGTAATTCTTCATTGTCTGTTGAAACAGGGTGATAACAAAACCTGTCGGGGAGACAAAGTTTTATCAATAATTCAGATTTTTGAAGCCATGAAAACTGCCGGCAAATTTTCCGGTTGTCAGCAATCACCTTTATCGCCTCACTGAAAAGATTAATATTCTCATTATAAACAATGTGCAAACAGCTTTTATGAACGGAAGGCATTGGGATTGCATCTGCTGCAACAGCCTTGGAGTGATTTAAACTAAACTCAGTTTTTAAGGCATATTGATAGGAACAGGAGGTCTGGTGGAGTGCTTTGCCGGGAAAAAATGAAATAAGGATGAAGAAGAGAACTATGATTATGGCAGTTCCCCAATAATTTTCGGTATCTCCCTTCTGATCGGTCATAGAACAAAACTATACAATTTAATCAACACATTCCCAATATTTTCTCCTAATCCCGGAAAATATTTTTTCCCGGATCCGATAGATCATTGAATCCTGAATCCCTGCATTTCAAAAAACAGAGGCTGCCGGAAATCAAAATTTCCAGACAGCCTCTATTCTATTTAAAAAAGTAGTCTTAACGCAATAACTTAGTGGTAAGGTTAGTGATACTTGTTTGAATAGAATCAAACGGTTTACCATCTTTTGTCCAGTCCTGCTCAACAAACATATATTTCAACCCGGCAAATTTTTTGGCAGCCAGAATCTCCTTGAAATTGATAATACCAGCCCCTACAGGTGCAAAGTCCTTTGTGGAAGGAATATAGAATGGAGCTTCCTTGGTATACATATCTTTCATATGGAAGAGTTGGAACCGTCCCGGGTATTTCTTGAACATTTCAACAGGGTTTTGTCCTGCCTTGGTTGCCCAGAAAAGATCAAGCTCCATAGTCACCAGATCTTTGTCCAGTTCTTTCATAAAGACATCATAGTAAGGAGTTTTACCCTCTACCTTGGCAAATTCAAAATTATGGTTGTGGTATCCAAACTGGATTCCATGTTGTTTCATAATACCACCTACCTTGTTCCAGTCTGCGGCCATTTTTTGAAAGCTGGCGATGGTTGTCCGGGCCTCTTCGACTACCCAGGGTTGTACGCAATATTTAACACCGAGTTTGGCATGGTCCTCGGCCATTTTCTTGGCATTATCCAGTGTGATACCCAATGCTTCAACCTGGGTGTGACTGCTGATGGCCTCCATACCAAGGTCGTTTACCAGTTTCTTAAACTCTGCCGGTTCGTATCCATAAAATTTCCCATTGGAATAGCTCGCCAGTTCAACGTATTTAAACCCGATATCAGAAACCCTCTTCAAAGATCCGGGAACATCTTTTGCCATCGCATCCCGGATGGTATACAACTGAAGACCAATACCGAAAGTTTTGGGATCAACCGCTGCCGCCTTAAATGCATATTCGGAAAGAACCATTGCCCCTAAAGCACCAGTGGCCGACACTTTTAAAAAATTCCTTCTGGATTGTAATTTTTTCATAATTCCTGCTATAAATATTTGGTTAAAATTGAACTTCATGGCTGATTGAAACTAAGGCTAAAATTAATAAAAATATACTAACTTCGTCTGCTTAAAATTGAAATCTTTTCCACTATGATATCAATCAAACACTATGCAGCAATATGGTTTTTGGTAATTGTTGCAGTACCTTCTATGGCCCAAAATTCAGGCAGAATTGCCATTATCCCACAACCCTCGCAGGTAACCGAACATTCCGGTGTTTTCAGGATTACAAAAGTGACCAGGATAAAGAGCGACCCTGCGTTTTCAGAAGTAGCCAACCTCTTCGCAAAACAGGCTGATATTAAAGCAATTGGATTGAAGCCAGAAACAAATGGGCCATCCCTGATTAACTTTGTGTATGCCGGTAAGGAAATCGTGGCCGACAGTGCGGGGTATCGCCTGGTAATTACCCCGGAAAAGATCACCATAATGGCTTTAACACACACCGGGGCATTGAATGGTATGGAGTCCCTTTTGCAATTGATCCTGCTTCAGCCAAAAACGGGGGAGGTACCCTGTGCTGAGATTACCGATCATCCACGGTTTGGCTACCGCGGAGTAATGCTGGATGTATCCCGCAACTTTTTTCCGGTCCCTACAATCAAACGTTTTCTCGACCTGATGGCTTTGTACAAAATGAATAAATTCCACTGGCATTTGACCGACGGTCCCGGATGGCGGCTGGAAATCAAAAAATATCCCGAACTGACCTCCGAAACGGCATGGCGTACTCATAAAACATGGAAGGAGTGGTGGGATAACACGCGTCATTATCTGCAGGAAGGAAACCCCAATGCTTATGGTGGTTATTACACCCAGGAACAAGCCCGGGAAATTGTCGCTTATGCTGCCCAACGCGGAATTACGGTTATTCCGGAGATCGAGATGCCAGGACATTCTGATGAGGTGCTCGCGGTCTTTCCTAATCTTGCCTGTTCCGGTAAGCCTTTTGTAAACGGGGAACTTTGCCTGGGAAATGATTCTACTTTTATTTTTCTGAAAAATGTGCTTACGGAAGTGATGGCGATCTTTCCATCGGAATATATTCATGTCGGAGGTGACGAAGCCGATCAGACCGCCTGGAAAAAGTGCCCGAAATGCCAGAAAAGGATGCGGGATGAGCAACTCAAAAATGAGTCTGAACTGCAAAGCTATGGCGTCCGCCGGATTGAACAGTTTTTATCGTCAAAGGGTAGAAAGCTTCTTGGATGGGATGAAATCCTCGAAGGTGGCCTTGCCCCTGCTGCAACGGTCATGTCGTGGCGCGGCGAAGAGGGTGGCATAACCGCTGCAAAAATGGGGCATGATGTGATTATGACCCCGGGCAATTATTGCTATTTTGACCATTACCAGGCAGATCCTGCAACCCAGCCGCTGGCCATTGGCGGATATCTGACCACTGAGAATGTCTATTCCTATGAACCTGTTCCGGCTGAGCTTGAGGGATCAAAAGCCAAGTTTATCATGGGAGCCCAGGCAAATATCTGGACAGAATTTATTCCAACGATCGAACATCTGGATTACATGACCTATCCCCGGTTGCTTGCAATGGCTGAGGTGACCTGGTCAAAGAAGGAAGATCGCAACTTTGAGAGTTTCAGGACCAGGCTTCAATCACATTACCGGCTCCTGCAACGGCTGAATGTAAACTATTGCCGGCCGGCCTATAGCCTGGAAATTGGAACCAAATTTGACTATGATGCAAAAAAGGTAAAAGTCAGCTTTAAAAGCGAGCAGTTTAATCCGGAGATTTACTATACTTTAGACGGGTCTGAACCAACAACATCTTCTCAATCATACAGCGGAGGTTTTGAGGCTACAGGACCGGCAAAGATTTGTGCTGCAATCTTTGAAAATGGGAAAATGAAAGGAAAACCGGCCAGACTGGATATCGATTTTCATCTGGCAATCGGGAAAAAAGTGGTTTACAATCAGCCTTACAGCAAAGGTTATCCGGCCCAAAAAGAGGCAACGCTGGTCAATGGCTACCGCGGCTCACTCACTTACGGGGACGGGCAGTGGCAGGGTTTTGACACCAATGACATGGATGTGACCATTGATCTGGAGAATCCCCTTGCATTGAAAACACTTGCGGTCTCATTTATTCAGCAAACCGGCCCGGGAGTATTTATGCCCGATTTTGTGGAGATCTCACTTTCAGATGATGGGAAAGATTTCCGGAAGGTGAAAACGGTCAATAACGACATTCCATTAACACAATCCGCGCTCACTTTTAAAGAGTTTAAATTTGATCTTGCGGGAGAAAAGGGGAGATACATCAGGGTAATTGCAAAAAATGGGCAGCGTGGATTTTTGTTTGCGGATGAAGTGATTATTTACTAGGATTTTATCTCTGACAGTGAATCTTAAACAAAAAAAGGGAAGGTAAAATGTAAAATGAAAGATGCAAAATGCAAAGTTAATATACTATAATTTATTAATCAATCTGTTAGCTAATTATCCACTATGCATTTTGCACATTACAATTTTCACTTTCAATTATTCTTCTTAGATCCATTCTTTCCAGACAAAATAATCTGCCGGGAAATCGGCCAATTCCAGCTTAGGTTCATCTTTAAATAATCCAAAAACAGACGATCCGCTGCCTGACATGGCGGCATAAACCGCACCATGACTGAGCAGTTTTGATTTAATTTCATTAATTTCAGGGAAAAGCGGGAATACAGAAGCTTCAAAATCGTTTACAAGGTATTCCTGCCATTTTTCAGGTGGCAGTTGGATAGCATGAGACAATGAGAGATTAGGAGTTCCCGGGGTAATTCCTTTATATGCTGCTTTGGTCCCAACCCCAAACGGAGGTTTTACCGTAACCAGAAAATAGCCCTCTAAGGATAAATCAATAACCTGCAGCTTCTCTCCTATTCCTGTGGCAAATGAAGGTTTGTTTCCGATAAAAAATGAACAATCAGCCCCTAACCGATACGCATATCGTCTCAGTTGATCCGGGGTCAAGCCCAGTCCGAAGTTTTCGTTAAGACCTTTCAGTAAAAAAGCAGCATTCGAAGAGCCTCCACCCAAACCGGCACCAATGGGAATCACCTTGTGCAAATGGATATCAAGTCCCGGAAGAGGATAATCAGCAGCCAGTAACCGATAAGCCTTCACCACAATATTTTCTTCAAAATCAATATTCAGCGGAATACCCGAGCTTGAAAAATCGATCTTATTTTGCTTATTTTCAACGAATTCCAGACCATCCTTCAATCCTATCGGATAAAAGACAGTCTCAAGTTCATGATAGCCATCATCCCTTTTTCGGAGGATATTCAGCCCCAGGTTAATTTTAGCATTGGGAAAGAGGACCATAATTTGGTTTAAGTTAAGAAGCCCTGAAAGGGTTTTGAACCCTTTCAGGGCTGTTGCTTTATTTGTAATTTTCCAGTGGCTCGCAGGTACAGAACAGGTTGCGGTCACCCCAGGCATTATCGACGCGGCCAACAGGAACCCAAAACTTATTCTCCCGAAGCCACTCCAGAGGGAAAGCAGCCTTTTCGCGGGAATAGGAATGCGTCCATTCGTTGGCAGTAAGCATTTCAGCCGTATGCGGGGCATTCATCAAAACATTATCAGTCTTGTCCGCAACCCCTGTTTCAACCTCTTTGATCTCATCAAAAATTGCATTCATCGTATCCACAAAACGATCCAGCTCTTCTTTCGATTCACTTTCGGTTGGTTCAACCATCAGGGTTCCGTGAACCGGGAATGAGAGTGTCGGGGCATGGAACCCATAATCCATCAGTCGTTTTGAAATATCAGTTTCCGAAATACCGGAAGCAGTCTTAAGATGCCTGCATTCCAAAATCATCTCATGGCCTACCCTGCCATTCTCACCGGTATATAATATGCCATAATTGTCTTTCAACCGGGCTGCGATATAATTGGCATTCAAGATGGCAATTTTGGTTGCATCCGTGAGCCCGTCAGCGCCCAGCATCTTGATATACCCGTAGGTAATGGTCAGGACAGAAGCGCTTCCCCAGGGTGCACCCGAAACGGCATGAATTCCAACATGACCGTTGTTCATTACTGAATGGGCCGGTAAAAATTCAACCAGGTGCTTTGCCACACAAATTGGGCCAACTCCCGGACCACCACCCCCATGGGGAATGGCAAATGTTTTATGGAGATTAAGGTGGCAAACATCGGCACCGATCCGGCTCGGATTGGTCAGACCAACCTGGGCATTCATATTGGCACCATCCATATAAACCTGACCGCCATACCGATGAATAATGCTGCACATTTCGGTAATCGACGATTCAAATACCCCATGCGTGGAAGGATAGGTCACCATGAAGCATGAAAGATTATCCTTAAATTCTTCTGCTTTGACCTTTAATTCATTTACATCGATATTTCCCCGCTCGTCACATGGGACGACCACCACTTTCATCCCGGCCATTACGGCACTTGCAGGATTTGTTCCATGGGCTGAGGAGGGGATCAAAGCGACATTACGGTGTCCCTCTCCCCTGCTTTTATGATATTCCCTGATCACGAGTAGCCCTGCATATTCACCGGCTGCTCCTGAATTGGGCTGCAGTGAGATGTCAGCAAAACCGGTGATTTCTGCCAGGTCACGGCGTAATTCCTCCATGAGCTCATGATAACCCATGGCCTGGTTCTTTGGAACAAAAGGATGAATTCCATTAAATTCAATCCAGCTGAGCGGTAACATTTCCGTTGCTGCATTCAGTTTCATCGTACAAGATCCCAGGGAGATCATCGAATGAACGAGTGAAATATCCTTTTTCTCCAGCCGCTTGATGTAGCGTGCCATTTCAGTCTCGGAGCGGTATTTACTGAAAACATGCTGTTTCAGGTACGCTGTTTTACGGAGAAATGGGCCATCAATGGTATTATTTTCAGGGATTGCAGTAATTACAGGAACCGGTTTGTTGGCGGCCTTGGCAAACACCTCCAGAATCCAGTTGATATCCTCAATATTTGTGGTTTCGTCAATACTTAATCCAACCTGCCCGTTTGAGAAATAGCGAAAATTCATCTCCAGATCGAGGGAAAGCCATTCGATATCTTCCCGTTTGACATGGCGCGGCAGATCGATACGGATCGTATCGAAGAAATTTGTATTCTCTTGCTGGTATCCCAGTTTGGTGATCTCCCCGGACAAAAATGAGGCGATACCATGTACCCGGTCCGCGATGGCCCTGATCCCTTCGGGACCATGGTAAGTCGCATACATTCCGGCCATTGTAGCCAGAAGTGCCTGTGCCGTGCAAATATTGGAGGTTGCTTTCTCCCGTTTGATATGTTGTTCACGGGTCTGAAGCGCCATGCGCAGCGCATTTTTCCCGTTCACATCCTTCGAAACCCCTATAATCCGGCCGGGAAGATCCCGTTTATATTCATCACGCGTAGCAAAGAACGCTGCGATCGGTCCTCCGTATCCCATCGAAACGCCAAAACGTTGTGACGAACCAAAGACGATGTCTGCACCCCACTCCCCCGGGGGGGTCAACAATGCAAGGGCGAGCAAATCAGTAGCAACTGACACTTTGCAACTCTTTTCCTGAACCGATTTTGTAAAGGCGGCATAATCTTCAATCTCTCCGTTAGAATTAGGGTACTGCAAAATTGCTCCAAACCAATTTTCTTCCGGTAACACTTCCCTGAAGTTTCCAACTCTCAGTTCAATTCCAAGCGGTTCAGCCCTGGTGATCAAGACATCCAGGGTATGGGGCCAGATCAGTTCATCCACGAAACAGACATTGGCTCCCGCTTTTTCCTGAGCCCTCGACCGGAGCGCGTACATCATATGCATAGCCTCGGCTGCCGCAGTAGCTTCATCCAGTAAAGAGGCATTTGCCAGAGGCATAGCCGTCATTTCACAAACCATTGTCTGAAAATTCAGCAACGCTTCCAATCTTCCCTGAGATATCTCAGCCTGGTATGGAGTGTATGAAGTGTACCAGACGGGGTTTTCAAGGATATTACGTAGAATCACTGCTGGTGTGATGGTGTCGTACCACCCCATCCCGATATAGGTATTGAAAACTTTATTCTTTTTAGCAAGTTTCAGAATCTTGCGGTAATATTCCCTTTCGGTCAAACCATTGGGAAGATTCAATGGTTTTTCGAGCCGGATATTGGAGGGAACCGTTTGATCGATTAGCTCATCAAGTGATTGTACCCCAATCACTTTAAGCATTTCCTGAATATCTTCCCCGCGTGGTCCGATGTGGCGGCCCACAAATTTATCTATAGCCATAGTATCTGTTGTTTATATTTTCATGTACAATTTTAATACCTTTCAAAGGATTAAAATATGATTTTGTTGGGTGATTATCTAAATCCATAATATTTTCAAAGAGACCAGCCAATCTTGTCCCTTCTGACTTCTGCCTTTGAACTTCTGCCTATTGCCATTTTTTTAATTCAAAAACGGATTATTTCTTTTTTCGGCTCCAATCGTTGTCTCCGGACCGTGCCCGCAATAAACTTTCACATTCGGATCAAGCACCATGAGTTTTTCCTTGATTCCGGTGATCAGCTGTTCATGATTGCCACGCGGTAAATCGGTACGCCCGACAGATCCGTAGAAAAGGATATCCCCGCCGATCAGGAATTTGTCAGCTTCCGAATAGAATGCCACGCCACCCGGAGCGTGCCCTGGGACAAAAATGACCTTTAAACTTGAATTTCCAAAGGTAATCAGATCGCCATCTTCAAAGTAGCTTCCGGGTAAGGGTGGGTTGGTCATGGGCATTCCGAACATCGAGGCATGACCCGAGGCCGATTCAACCAGGAAGTTATCCTCCTTATGGATTTCACTCTTTAATCCCCATGTTCTTTCGACAAATCCATTTCCCATCAGATGGTCAAAATGGCCGTGGGTATTGAGCAACCGAACCGGTTTCAAATGGTTGGTATCTATGAAATTTTTAAGTTCCTGCTCTTCATGCGGATAAAAGCATGCAGGATCGATGATTACACATTCCAGCGTTTCGTCCCATAACACGATGGCATTTACTTCAACCGGATTAAATGTGAATTTCTTTATATGCATGGTGAACTGATTGTAATTTATTAAACAGCAAAGAATGAAATAGTTGCCTTAAGATCGATCCGGATTCGGAATTGGAAAGTTGTCTCTAAATTGGCGCTGCGAAGGTAGGAAATGTATAGGTAAGATCAAATTAATTGATTTTCTGTATTTATAGGGATCCGAAGGGATTTCGATCGACGTTGGATTTTAAAAATCAGACCTATGTGGGCTAATTCGAACTTATACTCTGTTTGTATTTCCGATAGAACCAGACTATTAAATCATCTCCGAAATCGGGGCGGGTTTCCTGGACTAATTTTTCTGCCGTCCTGATTACTTCTCCAAAGGTAATCATGTCCTCTTCTGAAGTCTGAAAAGCCGATATTTCACCCCTTAGGTACTTTTCAATGACTGCTACTTGCTTTTCGTTCAACGCAATCATGGGTTGTTCTTTTAAAGTCTTTAATTCTTTTTAAAATAGCAATTCTCATAAATCATTAATCCTGACACTATCCTAATAAAGGATTTCGGGATCCAGGTCAGCCTCATTATCCCATTCTATGGAATCAAAACTTACCCTTACGGAATTAAATTTTGCAATATTCTTAGGCTCCCGGAAAATTCCCTTATCCAAAAATGTATTCCTATCAAATTGACGCTTCTCACCATTTTCAAAAGTAAGAATAAGGATATAATCACTTATCGGGGGTACGCTTTTTTCAGCTAAATACATTTTTTGGTATTAGACTTTATTTGAGTAGCCTATTCGTGCTATCAAAGATATACATTGCAAATTCAAACAATTGCACTGCAAGTGCAATTGTTGGTTTTCCTTCCGGAATCAAACCTAAATCACCAGGGTAACGGGATGTTATGTATACTGTGTCAGTCATTTGCAACAAAACGTTATCAACCGGGAAGTCAATAATGTTTTGAACTGACCCGTATAGCCGGGTTAATGTATGAATCCTAGGTAGTTGTATTCCATGCTCTTCATTGATAGCCTTGAAGCTTTTCTCAATAACTTGTTGCGAGTGAAAGGCTACAATATTTGTTAAAAAATCATCTTCCAATAATTTTTCACAAGTTCGCAAATCTGTTTCTGCAAATTCAAGCCACTGTCGCGTGGTGTCCCTCATAAAGAATTTTCCCTTTCAATAATACCTCTTTGGCAAAGTTACTGTTTTGTTCGATAAAACGTTTATACATTGGAATGGTATATACGACTAAATCGACTGGCACCTGTTTGGCAATCTCAAAGATTTGATTACTGACAGGTAATTGAATTTCAATGCGTTCATTGTAATCTTTGGGTGTAAATTCGTCATTCGTTACAACCAATAAATCAATATCACTGTCCTTATCAGGGGTACCATAAGCATACGAGCCAAAGAGTATCACGAGATAGGGATCCAGTTCACTTAAACTGGCTTTAAGCTGATCTATGTAAATGTTTTCGTTTTGCACCTACTGGTTGTATATTAATGCAAGATATAAAATATTTTTGTTCTAATCCAATTTAGCCCAGAAATTTCACCCAATCCCCCTACACAACCCGCTCCTTATCTTTAAACCAAACCGGTAATCCGGGTGACTGGACCTCTTCCCCTATCGATTCTATTTCAAACTTAATTTTTACTCCACCGAAGCTTTTAAAG